>Ga0182011_10000398_pt1 | contig 37669 bp, 26 predicted proteins | sample 711E1DmetaG_FD_120481 | JGI IMG/M metagenome (GOLD analysis project Ga0182011, IMG submission 120481) | Permafrost microbial communities from Stordalen Mire, Sweden - 711E1D metaG | ecosystem: Environmental > Terrestrial > Soil > Wetlands > Permafrost | place: Sweden: Stordalen | collected...
CGGGCGGTTAGCTCAGTTGGTTAGAGCGCATGCTTGACATGCATGAGGCCAGAGGTTCAAGTCCTCTACCGCCCACCATCGAAGTCACCGGAGGTGACTCAGTCTCCGAAGGTGACTCAGGGCCGCCTTGAGGCAGCGCCGGCCAAATCCATATCGAAAGCGACGAGCGGGACACGCCGCGCCGACAGGATCAAAGAGAGCCGCCGCCACGCTGGTCGTGGCTGAGAGCGACGGCGATACGCTCCGGCAAAGACACCACCCGCGAGCGACCGGTCAACCGGTCCGGGAACCGCCCGTTAGAGCGGCCAAGAGCGCGCGCCGAAGGAGGCAGCAGGAAGCGGGCTAGCAACCGGCGCGAAGGCGGGTGGAACCGCGAGAGATGCCTCTCGTCCTGTCGGACGGGAGGCTTTGTGTTTTGCGACAGACACTACCGCGAGCGAGGATGCGGCCAGGACGGAGAAACGGGAGATGACATGGCAGACAACGACGCAGGCCAGCTACCGGTAGGGGGCGCCGCTGCGGGCGGAGGCGCTGCTGCCGGCGGGGCCGCCGCGGTCGGCGGTGCCGAGGACGCCGGCCAGTTCTTCGAGACCGTCGTGCGCGGGTCGGCGGAGGAGTTACTCGATGCCGGAGCCCACGGCGAGATCGACGCCATGCGCCACTCGGCAGCACACGTCATGGCCGAAGCTGTCGTGGCGATGTTCCCCGACGCCCAGCTGGGCATCGGCCCGGCGATCGACGACGGCTTCTACTACGACTTCTTGCTGCCGCGCCCGCTGACGCCCGATGACCTGGCATCGATCGAAGCAGGCATGCGCGCCTCCATCTCCGCGGACCACCCCTTCGTGCGTAAAGAGGTGCCGTTCGACGACGGTCGCGAGTTCTTCGAAGCCCGCCATCAGCCGTTCAAGGTCGAGATCCTGGACGACCTGGCCGCGCGGGCCCGTGAGTCGGGAGAGCCGCTCCCGCCGACCTCCACATATGAGCACGGCTCATTTGTCGATCTGTGCAAGGGACCTCACGTTGCCAGCACCGGCAAGATCGGCCCGTTCAAGCTGATGACGGTCGCCGGTGCCTACTGGCGCGGCTCAGAGAAGCGGCCGATGCTGCAGCGGATCTACGGCACCGTCTGGTCTACGCAGGAGGAGCTGGACGCATACCTGCACCGGCTCGAGGAGGCCAAGCGGCGCGACCACCGGCGCCTGGGCGTGCAGCTCGATCTCTTCAGCTTCCACGACGTCAGTCCGGGCTCGGCCTTCTGGCACCCCAAGGGTCAGCGCCTGTGGCGGACGCTGGAAACCGCCGTCCGCGAGGTCCAGGACCAGCGCGGCTACCAGGAGATCAGCACCCCGCTCCTTGTTCACAAGAAGCTGTGGGAGCAGTCCGGCCACTGGGCCAACTACCAGGACAACATGTTCGTGCTGGAGTCCGAGGGCCAGACCTTCAGCCTCAAGCCGATGAACTGCCCCGAGAGCACGTTCATCTATAAGAGCAGGCTGCGCTCCTACCGCGACCTGCCGCTGCGTTTCTCCGACTTCGGCCGCCTGCACCGCAACGAGCGATCCGGCACGCTGTCGGGCCTGACCCGGGTCCGCCACTTCGTCCAGGACGACGCACACATCTACCTGCGCCCGGACCAGCTCCAGGATGAGATCAAGGCCCTCCTCGGCGAGGTCTACGAGGTATACGGCTGGTTCGGTCTCGAGCCGAAGTTCACCTTCGGGACCAGGCCGGACAAGGCACTGGGCGATCCAGCACTGTGGGAGAAGGCCGAATCCCAGATCAAGGCCGCCCTCGATTCCCTGGGCAAGCCCTACCGACTCAAGCCCAAGGACGGCGCCTTCTACGCGCCCAAGATCGACATCCAGATCGAGGACGCGCTGGGTCGCGAGTGGCAGACGGCGACGATCCAGGTCGACCTGGTCATGCTGCCCGAACGATTCGACTGCACCTACATCGACGAGAACGGCGAAGCCGTCCGGCCGATGACAATCCACCGAGCCATCTACGGTTCGCTGGAGCGCTTCATCGGAGTCTTGGTGGAGCACTTCGCCGGGGCCTTCCCGGTCTGGTGTGCCCCGGTCCAGGCCATCGTCATCCCCATCGCCGACCGACACGTCGAAGCGGCGGACGAGCTCGCCGGCCTGCTGGCGGCCCGCAAGCTGCGGGTCGAAGTCGACCGGTCCGACAGCCGGATGCAGAACAAGATCCGTCTGGCCCAGGAGCAGAAGGTGCCCTATATGCTCGTTCTGGGCGACCGCGAGGTCGAGGCCAGAACGGTCGCCATCCGCAATCGGGCGGGGGAGCAGGAGAACGGCGTGGCCTGGTCGGCTTTCATCGATCGGTTGACCGAGGAGACCGCCGCCCGGCGCCCGTAGGCAGTCCAGCCCGGCGGCACGGTCGGGTCGCAAGCGCACCAGCGCGCCGGTTACTCCTGAGAAGGGGCCGCCGGTGCCGGCGCACCGAGCGATTCGGCCCGGCGTCCTCTGAACACCAGGATGCCGAGGAAAGCCAGGAAGGTCGCCCCGACGCTCGCCAGGACGAGTTGCGTCATGGCACCCGCCCCGGCGCGTTCCATTACCAGCCCGGTCAATCCCGGAAGAACCATCCCGCCGATGCTGTCTCCGATGAGGATCACGCCGCTGATGCGTGCCGTGAGTCCGACGGATTGTGCCGCGAGAGTGAAGCCACTCGGCCACATCGGTGCCATGCAGAAGCCGCAACCCGCGACCGCAATCCAGAGCATCGCGGTAGATGCCGGAAACGCGACGAGAAGGATCAGGCATGTCGCGCATCCGACAAAGGCCGCCGGCAGAATCCGCGCGGGCGGCACGCGGACGGCCGCCGGAATCGAGATGAGCCGCCCGACCGTGAAGGCAAGCCAGAAGACCGATGTCAGGTAGGCGGCGCGGACGGCATCGGCCAGCTGGAGAGTGACGGCGTACGTATATACCCAGCCGCCGAAGGTCAGCTCCGCGCTGACGTAGAAGAACAGGAAGAGCATCGCCGAGACCACGATCGGCACCAGGTTCCACCCCGCCTTCGCCCGCACTCCGGCAGGCGGGTCCAGCCGGCACGGCGCCGGCGCGCTCAGCGAGAGCAGCACGATCGCGCCCATCACCAGGTCGAACAGCGCCAGCAGCGTGTACGCATTGGAATAGGTTCCGCCGGCGGCAAGCAGCAGGCCCAGGAGGAAGGGGCTGATGAACGATCCGAGGCCCCAGAAGAAGTGCAGCGCGTTGACGTAGGGACCGGCCTTCCCGCCGTGAGTCCACAACAGGAGAGTGTTGGCACCGGTGTTGACCAATCCTCCCGTCAGCCCCTTCACCACGAACAGGCCGACGAGCAAGGCGTACAGGTGCACGTGGGGCACCAGGAACAGAAGTGACGCGGAGAGCATCTGCGCCAGACCGAGCACTATCCGGCCCGGAGCCCAATCGAATACCCACCCGCCGAGCAGCGTGCCCAGCGTGGCTCCACCCGCGCCCAGCAAGAAGACCATGCCCATCGCGCCGACCGTGCTCCCAGTCTGGCCGGCCAGCGCCGGCAGGGTTGGCCCCAGGATTGCCATGTCCAGGCCGGAGCAGAAGAAGAGGACGAAGTATCCGGTCGATCGCCGGACGGCGACGGGCATCGGTGGGCTCCCTCGAAACAGGACCGCGACGGAGCTCAACTCTACCGCCTCGAATGGACAAGGGCCGATCCGGTGCGCCTCCTCCTGGAACGGACTCTCGCCCGGCAAGGCAGCTGGAAGTCGCCCTCCCGGCCGTCGGTCCGCGTTTGCCGCTCGCGGAATCCCTGTGCTATAGTCCCGCGGGCGACCGCCCGGTGCTGTCGTGCGCCGGGTTGGGCCGCTCGTCTGCTTTCGGGCCGAGAACGTCCCGAAGCCGGCAACCGGAACACGCCTAGAAGGGGTTCGCCATTAGCCGAGACCTGCGCATCAATCAGATGATCCGTGTCTACGAAGTTCGGGTCGTCGACGAAGACGGTAGCCAGCTTGGGGTCATGCGAACGGCAGACGCCTTGCGGCTTGCGCAGGAGCGGGGGCTCGACCTGGTAGAGGTCGCACCCCTTGCCAGTCCCCCCGTGGCGAGGCTCCTCGACTTCGGTCAGTACAAGTACGAACTGACCAAGCGTGAGAAGGAAGCCAAGCGAAAACAGCGCTCCATCACCTTCAAAGAAGTTCGACTCAAGCCGAAGATCGGCATCGGCGACTTCGACACGAAGGTCAGGCGGGCAGTCGAGTTCCTGGAAGACGGCGATCGAGTCAAGATCTCCGTTCAGTTCCGGGGTCGCGAGTTGACCCACCCTCAGATCGGGCGCGATCTGCTGGACAAGTTCGCGGAACAGATCAAGGAACACGGCGTCGTCGAGCGGCCTCCGCTGCTCGAGGGCAAGTCGATGCATATCAGCGTTGCGTCGACCCACAAGCCGAAAGTGCACGAGCCGACGCCGTCGGCCACGGCCAAAGCTCACGCCAGACCAGCTGACGAAGAGACCGCCGAGATCGAAGCCGCGCCAGAAGCAACGAACGAGGAGACACCGGCTCTGCCGGCGCCGCCGAGACCCGAGCCGGAATCCGGCGCGGCGTCGACTGGAGTGTGAAACCGTGCCGAAGATGAAGAGCCACAAAGGGACCCAGAAGCGCATTGGGGTCACCGGCAGTGGCAAGGCCTACCGTGTCAAGTCCTGGCGCGGTCACCACCTCGAGCTGAAGTCCTCGCGGCGCACCCGTCGATACGACGGCAAGGCGATCGTGACCGGCGAGTCGCTCGAGCAGATCCGCCGGCTGCTGCCGTACCTGGGAGTCTGATCGTCGATGGCACGCGTCAAGCGGGGCGTAACCGCCCATCACCGCCACAAGCGGATGCTCCATGAGGCCGAAGGCCGCACCGGGACGAACTCTCGCCTCATTCGTCGAGGCCACGAGTCCGCCCTCCACGCAATGGCCTACGCAACGCGAGACCGCAAGCAGCGCAAGCGCCAGATGCGGCAGCTGTGGATCATCCGCATCAACGCCGCGGCCCGCCAGAACGGTCTGAGCTACGGCAAGCTGATCTCGGCTCTGAAGATCGCGAAGATCGACCTCGATCGCAAGATCCTTGCCGACATCGCGGTGCGGGATGCGGGGACATTCGCCCAGATCGTCTCCGTCGCGACCAAGGCCTAGGCACTCGTGCCGGCCGGAGACGGCCAGCGCTGTGTCTGGAACGAGCCCTCGACTCGTCGCCGACCGAAAGGAAGGCGGAGCGTCCCGACAGGGACGTTGAGCGTCCCGACGAGACGCTTGCGGAGTCGAGGGTTCTGGATTCTCGGTAGCAGGGAAGCTCGGCGGGCAGGGCCCGCAACCAGGTGAGGAACGTCAGCGTGGATTTCGAGAGCCTGAGCGCCGATCTGCGAACCCTCCAGGCTCGCGCTCTGAAGGAGATTTCGGCCGCGGGTGATCCGGCGACCCTCGAGGCGCTCCAGATCCAGTACCTGGGCAAGAAGGGCGACCTGACGGCCGTCCTGCGTGGTATCGGGGCACTCCCGGCCGATGACAGGCCGCGTGTCGGCGCCATAGCGAATGAGGTGGGCGAGGCCGTCAAGGGCGCGCTTGCGGTGCGCGGCACCGAGCTCCACGCGCAGGTGCAGGCCCTTCGCCTGGCTGCCGAGAAGGTCGACGTCACGCTGCCCGGCCGGCCCGTCGGGCGCGGAACGTTGCATCCCATCCCCGAGACCATCGCGGCCATCGCCGAAGTCTTCGGACAGTTCGGCTTCGTGGTCTACGAGGGACCGGAGGTCGAGGACGATCTCACCAACTTTCAGATGCTCAATATCCCGCCCGATCATCCGGCCCGCGACCTGTGGGACACGCTCTACGTCGACATCCCGGGCCATCTGCTCCGGACTCACACGAGCCCCGGCCAGATCAGGGTGATGCAGTCGACGAAGCCGCCGATCCGGGCGCTTCTGCCTGGACGATGCTTCCGGTACGAGGCGGTGGACGCCAGCCACGGCTTCGAGTTCTACCAGGTCGAGGGTCTGATGGTGGACGAGGGCACCTCCATGGCCGACCTGAAGGGCCTGCTGGACGAGTTCGCCCACGCGCTCTTCGGGCCTCGCAAGACGCGGTTCCGGCCCGGCTATTACCCGTTCACTGAGCCGTCGGTGGCATTCGACGTCGAGTGTGTCGTCTGCGGCGGCGTCGGCTGTCCCGCCTGCTCGAAGTCGGGCTGGATGACGATCCTGGGAGCCGGCATGGTCCATCCGGTGGTGCTCCAGTACGGCGACATCGACCCGGAGCGCTACCAGGGCTTCGCCTTCGGGATGGGCGTGGAGCGCATCGCCAACCTGCGCCACTTCGTGCCCGATCTGCGCTACTACCTGGAGAACGACCTGCGCTTCCTGGAGCAGTTCCGATGAGAGTCCCGCTGAGCTGGCTGCGCGAATACGTCGACGTCGAGCAGACACCCGAGCAGCTGGCCGAACGGTTGACGCTCCTGGGCATGGAGGTGAAGGCCGTCGAGCGGTGGGGCGCGGATTGGCGGTCTGTCGTCGTCGGCGAGTTGCTGACCGTCGAGAAGCACCCGTACGCCGATCGACTGCATCTGACCACCGTCAATATCGGCTCGGGCGAGCCCCTGCACATCGTCTGCGGCGCCAACAACATCGCGCCCGGCCAGCGCGTGCCGGTGGCCCTGCCCGGCGCGGTCCTGCCGGGCGACCGTCGCATCGAGCGGACCGAGAAGATGGGCATCGCCTCCGAAGGAATGCTGTGCTCCGGGGACGAGCTGAGGATCACCACAGACGCCGAGGGCATCCTCATCCTGCCGCCGACCACGCCACTCGGCCGCCAGCTGTCCGACCTGTACGGCGACGTGGTCCTCGACGTAGACGTCAAGCCCAACCGGGGCGACGCGCTGTGTCTCATCGGCCTTGCCCGCGAGGTCGCGGCCGCCACCGGCGCACCGGTCCGCTGGCCGGAGATCGTGGTGGAGGAGACGGGCGGGCCGGTCTCGGACCGCCTCACGGTGGAAGTTCGTGAGCCCGGACTCTGCACCCGCTTCGTGGGACGCTGGATCAGCGGCGCGAAGATCGGCCCCTCCCCGGACACGATCCAGATGCGGCTCCAGGCCGCCGGAATGCGGCCCGTCAGCAACGTCGTCGACGCGTCCAACTACGTCATGCTCGAACTTGGCAAGCCGACGCACACGTTCAACGGCGCCGCCGTCCACGAAGGCACGATCATCGTCCGCCTGGCCCGGGCCGGCGAGCGACTGGAGACCCTTGACCACGTCGATCGGGAGATGACCGCCGACACCTTGATCATCGCCGATGCCGCGGGTCCCATCGGCATAGCCGGGGTCATGGGCGGCGCCGAGAGCGAGATCACCGACGCGACGACGGAGATCGCGATCGAGTCGGCCATCTTCGACCCGGTGAGCATTCGCCGCACGGGGCATCGCTACGCCCTCCGGTCGGAGGCGAGCCTCCGATTCGAGAAGGGCCAGGAAACCCGGCTGGCCCGCATCGGAGCCGACCGGGTGGCCCAGCTCACTCTGGCCTGGGCGGGCGGATCCTGCGCTCGCGGCAGGATAGACACCGCCCCGGACGAGCCCGGACCTACGCGCCTTGCTTTCCGCCCGGCCCGCGTAGGCAAGCTCCTCGGAGAGCAGGTCGCCACCTCGGAGCAGCGCGACCTGTTGAATCGGGTCGGCATCGAAACGGAACCCGCCCCGGTGGGCACCCGCATCCAGGTCGCCCTCGAGCCGAAACCGCTGGTCGTCGACCCCGGCTCGGACGAGGTTCTCGTCGCCGTCGTGCCAACGTGGCGTCGCGACCTGGCGATCGAGGCTGACGTGTCCGAGGAAGTGGCCCGCGTCCGCGGCTACGAAACCACACCGGCGCATCTCCCGGACACCCTGATGCCGGCCTATCGACCATCGCCGGTGCAGTTGCGCGACGCCATCCGCGAGACGCTCGTGGGGGCCGGGCTGACCGAGGTCATCACCCACGCACTCGTCTCGCCGCAAGACGAGGCCCGACTGCAGTGGCCGGACGACGACGGCATGGCCATCCCGCCGCAGTCGCGGGCTCAGGGCACGCCCATCGCCGTGACGAACCCTCTGTCGAGCCAGCATTCGATCCTGCGCCGCCATCTCGCCGGCAGCCTCCTCGGCGTTCTCGCTCTCAACGAGCGCCAGGGGCGCGAGGATGTGGCCGTCTTCGAGATCGGCAAAGGCTACGGTCGGGTGGGGGACGCCCCGCTTGAATGGACCAGGCTGGCGCTGGTGATCGCCGGCAACTCGGCGCCGCCGGCATGGAACCGGCCGGCTCGCCCGTACGATCTGGACGACGCCAAAGGCATCGTGGAGATGCTGTGCGAGCGGCTACACCTCCCGACTCCAAAGTACGTTGCCGACGAGCGCGGATACCCGTTCCACCCGGGCCGGGCCTTCGTCGCCGAAACTCGCTCAGACGACGGCGCGCTGAGCGGCCGGGTGGCCGAGCTGCACCCCGACGCACTCGAGGCATGGGAGCTGAAGCCGCGGCGGGTGGTCGTCGCCGAGCTGGCGATCCGCGGCCTCGATGCCGCGCCCATGAGGTCGATCCATGTCGAGCCGATTGGTCGTTTCCCCCTTGTCGAACGTGACCTGGCCATCATCGTGAACGAGAGCCGGGCCGCGGCCGAGGTGGAAGGCGTGATCTGGGATCACGGCGGCGAGCTGCTGCAGGAGGGCCGTCTCTTCGACCTCTACCGTGGCGCCCCACTTGCCGCCGACGAGAAGAGCCTGGCCTACCGACTCGTTTTCGGGACGAACGACCGAACTCTGACCGAAGCCGAGGTGGATGAGGCAGTCGCAGCGGTTCGCGCCGGACTGGCGAAGGACCTGGGCGCGCGTATCCGAAGCTAGTCGGATCGCGGTTGGGTGGCGCGCACGCTCGTCCTGGCCAACCTGGTGCGTTGATGAAGCTGCGCCGGCGCTGCTAACCTAGCGGCGACCTACCCGACGCAATCGGTCGGCAGCCACCGCCCAGACGGAGGTAGATCGGTGGACATCACCGGAGCCATCAGAAGCGCACCCGTGGTCGATCTCGCCCTGTTGATCGGCCTCGGCGTCTTCTTCTTCCTCGGAGTGCTTCAGGGTGCCATTCGTCGCCTGCTCGGCATCGCCTCCTTCCTCCTGGCCTTCCTGGTCGCAGGCAACCTGCGGGACCCCGTGGGCGACTTCCTGGCCGGGAATTGGAAACAGTTCGACCTCGGCTACAACAAGCTCCTGGCTTTCGTGATCGTGTTCGTAATCGTCGCTGTTGGCGCGTCGATCACGATTCAGGGTTTCTACAAGCGCACAGACCTCTCAGCGGAGCATCCCATCATCGACGACATCGTGGGCGGCCTTCTCGGGCTGCTTCAGGGAATGCTGATGTTGTTGTTCGTGGTGATCATCCTCAACTCGTACATCCTGCCGCCGGCGACGTCCGGCGACGTGACATACCTGCGCGACGCCCAGGACATGATCGTCAATCAATCCCATATCGCACGCTGGGTGGGTGAAGTCGTGGCCCCGCCGTTCGTTCACATCCTGTCGTTCCTCCTGCCCTCCGATCTCGTGTCCGCCTTCCACTGAGCCGGCTCGATTCAGGCGCGGGCGACAGATGGGGCCCGAGACCGCCGCCAGGAGCCCGTTTCCGCGCGCACTTCTCGCCGCGGACACGGAGACGGCCGCGCGACGAGTAATCGGGGCGCACCTGATCCGAGGCGGTGGTCCGGTGGAGCTGGCAGCCCGAATCATCGAAGTGGAGGCCTACATCGGGCCGGACGACCTCGCTTCTCACGCTCGATCCGGCCGGACGATGCGCAACGCCGTCATGTTCGGACCACCCGGAGTCGCGTACGTGTACCTTGTCTACGGCATGTATCACTGTCTGAACGTCGTCACGGAGGCCGAGGGCTTGGCCGCGGCGTTGTTGATTCGCGCCGTCGAGCCCACGGCCGGCGCGGAGGAGATGCGCGCTGCCAGGCTTCGCTGGGTGGAGAATCGCAGGCGGCGAGAGGGCGGAGCGGAGGCCCAGTTCGTGCGGCGTCGCATCGAGGCGCTGCCGGCGGCTCATCTCGCGTCGGGCCCGGGCCTTGTCTGTGCCGCGTTCTCGATCGACCGAACCGACGACGGCCGCGATCTCTGCGACCCTGCGTCGAACCTGAGGTTGGAACTCTGGACCGATGACGAGCCGTTGCCGGTGGCCACCGGGCCGCGAGTCGGCATCGACTACGCTCCCGAGCCCTGGCGTAGCAGGCCCTGGCGGTTCTTCGTCCCCGGCAATCCGTCGCTCTCCTCGGCCTCCCGGCACGCTCGGCGCGGCCGGCGACGGGTGGAGTCGTGACCGCCGGCGACGTCGCGCAGGTGGAGCAAGGGCGCGGGCTTTCGTCGCGGGAGCCGCAGGCCGGCGGCCTCGATCGCCGATCGCAGGCTCTACTCGAGTTTCCGCTCGTCCGAGCGCGCCTCGCGGCGGCCACCGGATTCCCGCCCGGTCGCCGCCTGGCCGAGGCCCTGGAGCCTTCGACCGAGCCGGTCCTCGTGGCCCGTGGCCTGGATGAGACTTCGCAGACGCGCACCTTCATCGCAGGGCATCCCGGCGCGGGCATCGGCGGAAGCAAGGACATCGGACCCTGGATCGAGCGTGCGGCGCGTGGCGGGCGCCTGGACCCCGGCCACTTCCTCGACATCGCCGCGACGCTGGAAGCCGCGTCCCGTCTCGGCGATGCGCTGAGCGGAGATCGTCGTCCGTTGCTCCGGGACCTGGCCCGGGAGATACACCCGCTCCCGTCTCTGCACAGCACACTGCAGCGCAGCTTCGATCCGAGCGGAGAACTGCTGGACACGGCCTCGCCACGCCTGGGTGGCCTCAGACGCGCCGTCCGAATCGCCTACGAGCGCCTGCGGACCCGCCTGGATCAGTTCATCCATTCCGGCGAGCTCGCCGGCTCGCTCCAGGAGCCGATCGTCACGCTGCGCGGCGGCCGGTACGTGATCCCGATCCGGTCGGACTCGCGCGGCCGGGTCAAGGGCATCGTCCACGACGCCTCCGGCAGCGGCCAGACACTGTTCGTCGAGCCGCTCGTCGCAGTCGAGATGGGCAACGCCTGGCGCGAGGCCCAGCTTGCCGAAGCCGCCGAAATCGAGCGCATCCTCGATGACCTCTCGACGGTGGTCGCCGGCCAGGCAGGCCCGCTGCGCGAAACCCTCGACGCGCTGGCCCGATTCGACTTCTGGTCGGCCAAGGCCCGCCTGGCCGAGGAGATGGACGCCATCGCGGCCGAGATATCGGACCGGCCCGAGATCGTGCTCCTGGGAGCCCGGCACCCGGGTCTATCCGGGCACGTCGTGCCGGTCGACATTCGTCTCGGCGGTGAGTACACCGCCCTGCTGATAACCGGCCCGAACACGGGCGGCAAGACGGTCGCCCTTCGAACGCTGGGGCTGCTGAGCCTGATGCACCAGTCCGGACTGCACGTTCCGGCCGACGCCGGCACGCGCCTGCCCATCCTCGACGACGTCTACGCCGACATCGGCGACGAGCAATCCGTGGCCCAGTCGCTATCCACGTTCAGCGGACATATGCGCTCAATCGTCCGCATCGTCCAGGCCGCCGGACCGAACAAGCTCATCCTGCTCGACGAGCTCGGCGCCGGCACGGACCCGACCGAGGGATCGGCCCTGGCCCAGGCTCTGCTGGACTACTTCATCCGATCCGGTGCTCTGGTTGCGGCCACCACGCACTACGCCGAGCTGAAGCTGTACGCGCATACCACCACCCAGGCCCGCAACGCTTCGGTCGAGTTCGACGTCGAGACGCTCCGGCCGACATACAAGCTCACGATCGGCCTGCCCGGGCAGAGCCAGGCCTTCGCCATCGCCGAACGGCTCGGTCTGCCGGGACCGCTCGTTGCGGACGCACGGTCGCGCCTGACCGAGGAGCAGCAGGCCTTCGAGGAGACACTCGCGTCCATCAAGGCCACCCAGCTGGAGACGACCGACGCACTGGCCGCAGCGCGACTGGCGGAGGAACGCGCCAGGGCCGCGCTGGCCACTGCCGAAGACGAGCGGCGTCGGGCCAGGCGGGAGCGCGACGAATCCGTGAAGACGGCCCGGGACGAGGCCGAGCGCATGATCGCCGAGGTCAGGGCCGAGGTCCGCGGGATCCGCCGCAGGCTCGAGCGTGAGACGGTCACTCAGCGAAGTCTAGACGAGGACCTGGGGCGCGCCAACGCCCAGCTCGAACGATTGCCCGCATTTGCGGCCGAGGCCGAGCCTGCCCCCACGGCTCGCCCCTCCGACCCGATCGCGTGGCGCATCGGCATGCGGGCCCGGACTCGCCCGGGCGGAGCCGAAGGCCGAATCGCCGCCCTCGAGAAGGGCGGCCGGCGCGCGACGCTGGAGGCAGGCGGCCTTCGCATCACGGTCGCGGTCGAGGATCTCGAGCCGGCCGCGACCGGTGAGGCGGAAGCCGAGCGGGCAGCGTCGAGGGCCTTTCCTCGCGGCCCCGACGCGGCCCGCGCCGCGACTGCCGGGTCGTCGGCATCGCGCCTGCAGCTGGAGCGCGCCCGGACGGTGGCATCCTCACTCGACCTGCGCGGCGCCAGGGTTGAGGAGGCGCTCGAGGTTCTGGATCGATACCTTGACGACGCTTCGCTCGCCGGCCTCGACCAGGCAACGATCATCCACGGCATGGGCACCGGCGCCCTCCGCGATGCGGTCAGAGAGCACGCCGGCGCGCATCCGCTCGTCAAGTCATTGCGGTCAGGCGGAAGGGGAGAGGGCGGCGACGGAGCCACGATCGTCACCCTTTGAGCGCGCGAGACCGCCATCGGGGCTGGCGGTCGATGCGGGGCAGACGCGCCCGGCAGGACCGCTCCACAGGATGCGACAATCGCCCTCGAGCGCACCGCGAGATCGGGGCGCTTCTCACCGGAGGAATGGTTGACCCTGCCTGAAAGCCCACCGGTCCTGCTCGACCAATCGCGTTCGCTTCGCGTCATCGACGCGACCGCCTGGGAAGCCTCTTCCTGGGATGACCTGGCGGTTCGGAGCGCCATGGGCGAGGCTTTCCAGTCCCATGCCTGGGGTGAGTTGAAGCGCAGCCTCGGCTGGACCCCGATGCGCTACGTCATCGAGGCGCAGGGCCGCCGGGTCGCGGTCGCCTACGTCCAGGACAGGCCGCTGACGGGGCGCCTGCCGGGCCCGTTGAGAGGCATCAAGGTGGCATATTGCCCCAGGGGCCCGATCCTGCTGAATCCGAGCCCTGAAGCGACCCTTGCCGCCCTCCACGGGCTGCGGCTGATCGCCCGTCGACGGCACGCGGTGGCTCTTACGATCGACCCGACGTGGGAGGAAGGGAGCGACCTCGCGGCGGCCCTGCGGGGCGGCGGCTTCCAACCTGCCCGGCGGGAGATCCAGGTATCGCGCACGGCGATGGTGATTCCGCTCCAACCGACCGACGACGCGCAGCACGCTCTACTGGGCGACAGCGTGGCCCGGAACATCAACAAGGCTCGCCGCGCCGGCGTGACAACCGAACGAGTGGACCTGACGGCTCCAGCCCAACATGCGGCCCCCCTCGAGGAGTTCTTCGAGATGCACGCCGCCACCGGACGGCGCGAGGGCTTCCTGGTCCGGGACCGGGCCTATGAACTCCAACAGTGGCGACTGTTGGGAGAGTCCGGAGTAGCCAGCCTGTGGTTTGCCGCCGTCGATGGCCGCCGGCGCAACGGCGTGTTGTTGCTCCAGTGCGGCAGGTTACTCGTCTCTTTTGCGGCCGGCGCTCCGGACGACGCCGACCTGGGCAAGACCCGGGCTAACCACCTGCTGCAATGGGACATCATCCGCTGGGCGGCCGGGGCCGGTTTCACCGGCTATGACCTGGGCGGTGTCGATACGCAGTCTCTGCCCGGTGTGCCCCAGGATGAGTCGCACCCACTCTGGAACCTGTATCAATTCAAACGCGGATTCGGCGCGCAGCCGGTACTGCACGTTCGCGCCCATGAATACGCCTCCAGCGCGGCCCTGGGCGCGGCCTGGCGACTGGCCCGCAGCCTCCGATGAGCGAAGGTAAGCCCGGGGCAGGGGAGTCGCCCAGGAAAGGCGGGCCAGCTGAAACCGGGCAGCCCGGCGGCTTAGGGGGCTCGCCAGTAGGCGGATCGCCATCCGCCGGCGAGTCTCCGCGCGCCCGCGGATGGCAACCGCGCAACGCCACTCCAGACCGAGACCGACTACGCGGCGGCTCTCCACCGGTCGGCCCGACAGGGCATTCGGCCACGGCCTGGCCCCCGGCCAATGCTGCCGCCGCGGCTGGCCCGCCGCCCGCGGCCGTGGCCGGCGACGTGGTGCTGACCGCTGACGTTGCTACTTCCGACCTTCTCGCTACCTCCGCCGCACGGCTCGGAGGCAGGGCCATCGCTCTTGCCGGCGTGGTCGTCGTCGCCGGAGTAGTGCTCTCGCGGATCATCGGCTGGCTTCGCACGGCCGTCTTCCTGGCTGAGTTCGGTGGCCAGAGCAACAACCTGGACTCCTTCTACAACGCCTTCCGCATACCCGACACGCTCTTTCAGCTGGTTGCCGCCGGAGCGATCGGGTCTGCCCTGGTTCCCGTCGTCTCGGCGCTCCTGGACGGTGGGGAAGCCGAGCGTGCCCGCCGACTCGTTGCCACCATGACGAACCTCATGATCCTGGCCCTGATCCCGCTCGCCGTTGTCGTCTGGATCGCGGCTCCGTCGATCGTCGTCGTGATCCTCCCGACCTCGGACCCCGCACAACTCGACCTGAGGATCCAGCTGACGCGGCTGATGCTTCTGTCCCCGATATTCCTCGCCGTCGGTGCGGTGATGTCCGCCGGCCTCAACTCGATCGGCATCTTCGGCGCACCGGCCATGGCGCCCAACGTGTACAACGTCGCGATCATCGTCTGTGCGCTGGCACTGACGCCGTTCCTGGGTATCTACGCCCTGGGTTTCGGCGTGGTCCTCGGAGCGGCCGGGCTTGCCCTCACCCAGATGAAGGCAGTACGTAGCGCCGGTCTTTATGCTCCGAGGCTTCACGTGCACGATCCCGCGGTCCGAGAGACGCTTCTGCTGATGGCACCCCGTGCCCTCGGTCTCGGGGCAACGCAACTCGTCTTTCTCGTGACCACGTACTTTGCGGACAACTTCAAGGTCAACGGCGCGCTCACCTGGTACAACAGCGCATTCACGGCTCTGCAGATCCCGGTCGGCCTGATCGGAGTCCCGCTCGGCATCGTTCTCCTACCGCCGCTCTCCAGAGCAGTGGCCGGCGGCGACGACGAGCGCTTCCGCCGACTCGTCGATCAATCGCTCCGCCTGCTGCTCTTCGTGGTCATACCGCTCACCGGCTTCATGCTGGTGCTCGCGAGCCCGACTCTGACGTTCCTGTATCAGCATGGTGCGTTCAACGCGGCGGCAACGGCGTCGACGACGCCCATCTACGAGGTCTTCCTGCTGGGTCTCGTGGCTCACGTGTTGATCGCGCTGCTGGCTCCGATCTTCTACGCCGGCAAAGACACCAGGACGCCGGTGACGGCCGCGATCGTCGCTGTCGTGATCGACGTCGCAGCGGCCGCGGTCCTGTTCCCCTTCTTGCACCTGGAGGGGCTGGCCCTCGCCATCGGTCTGGGGGCATGGGCGGAGGTCACCCTGCTGGTGGTCTTCATGGAGAGACGCATCGGATTCGATCTGCGACCGATGGCTCGCCATTCGGTTGCATTCGTGGCGGGAGCCTGCGTCGCGTCGGCGGCCGCCTTCCTGGTCGCTCGCCTCGTTGCCAGTGCCTTCGGCGGCGCCACGTCATTCGAGATCGAGTTCGTGGAGCTGGCGGCCGGTGGCCTCGTTGGCCTGTGCGTCTACACGGCCTGGGCCTGGGCCTTCCGCCTGCCCGAATTGGGGGCCGCCCTCGAGCTCGTTCGAACCCTGATCGGACGCAGGAAACCCATCCCCGCCGACCAGCTCCAGGACTAGCGGCCGCCCAGTTTCGTCAGGTGCCGTGTCGAGAGCCGTGCGTGGCGCCCCCACGCCGGCCGCCGATGCGCCGGTAGAGTGACAGCGGCAGCAGTAGCAGGCCCGACGGCGACGGCACTGAGGTATCGGTCGGCGAGGGAGGAGGGGACGGCGAAGGAGGAGGGGTCGGCGAGGCAGTTGGGCTCGGCGTGGGGGTTGGAGTGGGGGCGGGCGTGGGGCCAACCGTTGGCGTGGGACTCGGCGAGGGAGTGGGACTCGGCGACGGCGTTGGGCTCATCGATGGCGGCGGCGTGCCGGTATTCAACGTGCAATACGTCGTCGGCGCGAAAGGCGCTCCCCATCCATACGGCTGTGACTTCGTCACATACGGCGTCCAGAAGCCGGTCTCGAAGAAATACATGGTCCTCCCTCCGCTGGGCGTTCTCACCTTGACGCCCTTCATGGCGCTCGCCACCCAGACGTTGTCGAACGTCTGCCAGTTGTGGTAATTCACATCCACCTGGCTCAGGTCGAGATAGCCGTTTGTGGCCTTGATGCCGGGGCAGTCCCACGTCCATCGCGTGTTCGTCACAGTGTCCACGTCCACGGACACTTTGGTTGTGTCGACCTGGGCGGGCACGGTGCCATCGATGAAGACCTCACGAACCTTCAGGGTCGTGTACGGTCCCGGAAGCATCCCACTGAAGGCATCGACATATGCCCAGGTCACGCCGGCAGGCTGCTGGAAGTCCGTGACAGGCGTCCCCGCCGTCATGTCCGACATGAAGGCGTGCCAGATCGGCGCGGCCAGCTCCAGAGACATCACGCTGTGGCCGGCTGAGTGGTCGCTGTTGCCGGCCCACACTCCGGCCACGATTGCCGGTGCCGTGGGATCTGTGGGCGGCGCGACGTAGCCTAGAGCGAAGAGGTCCTCGGTCTGGTCGCTTGTGCCCGTCTTCAGCGTTGCCGGCCGCCGGATGTTGCCCTGCATGATCCTGTACTGGCTCCACCAGTTGTTCTGGGCAGGGTCGGTGTTGCCGGCCAGTATGTTCGTCATGATGTAGGAAGCCTGCGGCGTCGACGGATGGGTCGTCTTGGGCGGCTGCTGCGTAGTGGACCAGACCATGTTGCCTTTGGCATCGGTGATCGATAGGACCATGTGGCGCTGCACCAGCGTGCCGGCGTCGGCGATTGCGCCATAGGCCGACACGAGGTCGGCCGGATGTACCTCAACCGTACCGATCCCGATCGAGACGTCCGGGGTGACTCCCTGCGGGAACTGCAGCCCGAAATCCTGAGCCCGTTGCATCAGGTGCTGGACGCCGTTGATGGACGCAGCCTTGACCGCCGGGATGTTCAGCGAGTACTGGAGCGCCTCCCTGAGACGAACCGGGCCGCGCTCATTGCCATCGGCATCATGAGGTATGTAGTTGGGTATGGGGCCGCCACCGAAGTTCGTCGACACGTCCATGAACATCGTGGCCGCCGTCATGGACTCGTCCTGAAGGCCGACTACGTAGTTGATAGGCTTGAATGACGAACCCGGCTGCCGTCCGACGCCCGAGGTCAGGACGTCGAATTCGGGATCGAAGTAGTCCTGGCCGGCCTTGGTCGGGTCCTGGATCGTCTTTCCGTAGAAGTCAGCGCTGCCTGCGTAGGCCAGGACCTGGCCGGTCCGATAGTCCTCGGCCATCAAGGCGGCGTTGTGCATGTTGTCCTTTTGCAGCCCGTGCTTGCTTACCGATGTTGGGCCGAGGATCTGCTTGTACTCGGCGGGGTTCGTCTTGGGTGTGATACCGAGGGCGGCTAGGTATGCAATGTCATCGGCCAGGGTGGGCTGGTTCGGGCCAAACACATAAGCCTTGAGCCACTTCTCAGCCGAGTCCTGCGCCTTGAGGTCGAGCGTGGTGATGACCTTGTAGCCGCCCGTATCGACAGCTTCGCAGTCGGCTGGAACTGTGTCCGGGCCGCACAACAGCTCCGATAGCTGAGCCTGTACCTGCAGATCGAACTGCGGAGCGATCATCCTGGCCTGGGCCGCCGGATGAAGGATCACGGGTTCGGACTCCGCCGCAACCAGGGCCGCATCCGTGTACTTGCCCCTCAGCAGACCGTCGAAGTTATCGCGTCGCATCTCCTCCAGGATCGTGTTGCGGCGCACGACGATCGGCGAGTTGTTCTCCACGACCACTGAGCCGTCCGGATTGTCCACGGCATTCGCCACCAGGTCATATTGCGAGGGAGCCTGCAGGATTCCCGCCAGGATGGCGGCCTGGGCAATCGTCAGTTTGCTGAGGTCCGTCACCCCGAAGTAGCCCTGAGCGGCGGCAGCGATGCCGTAGCTCTGGTTGCCGTAGAAGTTGAGATTCAGGTAGTCCGTGATGATCAGCTGCTTGCCCTCGTCACCGGGGAACTCCTGAGTCAATCGGACAGACTGGATGATCTCCTTGATCTTGCGATCGACGGTGCTCGTAGTCGGTGGCAGAAGCCTCGATCTGACGAGCTGCTGGGTGATCGTCGACGCACCGCGCGGCGCTCCCGAGAGAGCATCGCGCAGGGCCGACAGAATCGCGGCTGGGTCGAAGCCCGTGTTGGTCCAGAACGTCTTGTCTTCCGTGCTGGTCGTCGTGTCGAGGACGACATTCGGGATGTCCGCAAAGGTGAGGACGCGCCGGTTCTCAGAGCCGAAGGCCGCGAGTTCGGTCGTGCCTGTCCGGTCGTAGAGGACAGTCTGCTGGTTGAAGTCCAGGTTCTGGAGGAGCTGCTTCGGATCCTGGAGGTCCTTGCTGTAGGCCGAGTAGACCTCGACCGTGCCCATGAAGGCGAGCAAACTGAGCGCGAAGAACGCCCCAAGCAGGAAGAAGGGGAGGACCGCGACGACGCGGCTGCCGGGGCTTCCGCCGGCGCGACGCGAGGCGCCGAGCATACGGCGACGGCGCTGGCGTCTGGCAACACTGGTCTGCATGGCGGCTCGCAAGATAGCATAGGTACACAGGCGGGGAACCTACCCCGCCCGCCGGGGCTTCGGACGGGCCGCTGCCCGTGGGCGTGACGACAAGGAGCGGATGACGGCGATGACGCTGGCTGGCGAAACCGACGGGGTCGACCGCACGACCGCTGGGACCGGACTGCCCGGCCTCCTCGACGAGCTGCGATGGCGGGGCATGCTGCACCAGGCCAGCAGCGGACTGGCCGAGCGGCTGGCGACCGGCAACGCTATCAAGGGTTACAACGGCTTCGACCCGACCGGGCCATCGCTCCATATCGGCCACCTCGTGCCCATCTTCGGCCTGATCCACCTGCAACGAGCCGGCGGAATGCCGGTCGTGGTCGTGGGTGGTGGGACGGCTATGATCGGCGATCCGTCCGGGCGCTCGGCCGAGCGACTGCTGCTCAGCCGGCCGGTCGTCGAGGAGAACGTCGCCGGTATCCAGGGCCAGCTGACGAAGTTCCTCGACTTCGACGGACCCGGCGGCGCGGAGGTCGTCGACAACTACGAGTGGCTCAGTTCCTACTCGCTGCTGCGCTTCCTGCGCGACATCGGCAAGCACCTCACGGTGCCGTACATGCTGGCCAAGGATTCTGTCCAGATCCGTCTCGAGGCCGGCCTGAGCTTCACCGAGTTCAGCTACATGCTGCTGCAGGCGGCCGACTTCCTGCATCTCTACCGAGTGGGCGGCGTGGAACTGCAGATGGGCGGCGCCGATCAGTGGGGCAACATGACGGCCGGCCTGGAGCTGATCCGCAAGGAGTTCGGTGCCGGCGACGGCCACGACCTGGCGTTCGCGGTGAGCTACCCGCTGCTCACCAACGAGAGCGGCGCCAAGTTCGGCAAGACGGCCGCGGGCACGAGCGTCTGGCTAGATCCGGCAAAGACGAGCCCGTTCCACTTCTACCAGTACTGGCTCGACGCGGACGACCGCGACGTCGGCAAGTACCTGCGCACGTTCACGCTCTTCGACCGGCCGAAGATCGAGGAGCTGGAAGCCCAGCAGGCGGCCCATCCCGAGACTCGGGTGGCGCAGAAGGCAGTCGGGTACGACCTGACGGCCCGCGTCCACGGCGACGAGGCGGCCAAGAAGGCCGTACGGCTGAGCGAGGCGGCTTTCTCGAAGGAGCCAATTCGCGACCCGGACATCCTCGAGGGCCTGCACAAGGAGATAGACGGCTTCGAGTTCACGTCCGGCGATGTGGCCGGAGGCGCTCTGCGATTGGCCATAGCCAGTGGTCTCTACGCCTCCAACGGCGACGCGCGCCGGGCCATCTCCCAGGGCGGCCTGTCGATCAACGACGAGCGGGTGAAGGCGCCCGAGGACGCGGTCCCTGCGCCCATAGGGGAGCGCTATCTCGTCCTGCGCGCCGGCAAGAATCGCGTTCGGGTTGGGCGGCTCAAGAGCTGAGGTCCACCGCGAGCCGTCGGCAGCGGCGACATATGCAACCACTGAACCGTCAACGCAACGTGCCGGCCAGGGGGAGCTCAGGGAAGCCGCGGCACGGCCCTACTCGAATTGGGTCAGGCGGGCCGTACTTTCCGCTGGTGCGGATGCACCACTGGGCGATCGTCAGAATGTCATGGTGCGCATGTATACTCCGACGGAGGGTTCCTGCGCAGGCAGTGTCCTCCGAGTTGCCACCGTCAGAATCGGGCTGGGTGTGAGGGCAGAAATGCGTCTTCAATTCGCGCGTATCGGGTTGGCCACGGCCGTATTTGCTTCTATGTTGACCGCTCAGGCGGGTCAGGCTCTTGCCACCGCGCCGAGCGCGGCCCCGACGATCCTGAGTCCGGTGAACGGCTCATCCGTCGGCAACGCCAACCCAACCCTGTCGTGGGCGGCGGTTGCCAACGCCACCCGTTACCACGTTCAGGTCTCCACCACGACGAACTTCGGCTCACCGATCTACTCGGCGGACACATATGCCCTCAAGGCGACGCCCCCGAGCCTTCTGCCCTTCGGCACCCTGTGGTGGCACGTAGCCGGCGAAGACGACAGCGGCAACCTGGGCCCGTACTCTCTCGCCAGCTTCACCAAGGACCTGTCCTCGGCACCAGTGACGGTCACGCCGACAAATGGGGATGTCCTGACCTTCCCGACCAACCCGGTCGTCTTCTCCTGGCAGCCGGTTTCCGGAGCGGTTTCCTATGCGCTGCGGTATGGGAACTCCTCGTCCTTCCTCAGCGCAACCAACGTCACGAACATCTACAACACGTCGTATACCCTGACCGACACACAATCCTTCACGCAGAGCGGCAGCACGGCGCCCCAATCGTGGTGGTGGGAGGTCCGGGCTGTCTTCGCGGACTCATCGGTCACGGCATGGTCCACGGCCTGGGACTACCAGATCAACTGGCCGGCCACGCCTCAGCTGGAGACACCTCTCAACGATCCGAGCGGCCTCACGCCCATCACGGACACCGTCTTCTCATGGGATCCCGTTCCCGGTGCGGCCATGTACGAGATCCAGGTGAACTCCAACATCGACTTCCAGAACGGCATAGGCTTCGACCTATCCAACGTTGTGAGTACGCGATACGCCCCCTCTCAGACTCTTGCCGACGGCGCCTACTACTGGCGTGTCCGTGCCCAGGCGGCCGGCAGCGCGACCAACTGGGGCCCGTGGTCGACGGTCTTCGTCTTCACTCGCCGCTGGTCCACACAACCAGTGACGGTCTCACCTCACTGGATCGGTTCGGGCGACCCGCCCATCGTGCAGACGCTCAGATTCAGCTGGACTCCGGTCGCTGCATCGGGCGACGGATGGGTGGACCACGCTTCTCAGTACGAGATCCAGATCGGCTACAGCCCCAACTTCAGCAACGGCACGTACACCCCCTGCATCACCAACCAGACCACCTTCACGCCATACAGCGGCTGCGGCATGAATATCCCCATCGGCACGCCCTACTACTGGCGAGTCCGCGGCCTGGACACACCGGCTGGTATCAACGGCCCCTGGGACAGCACATCGGCGTCGACCGTTCAGCGGTTCACATACGAGCCCGATATGCCGACGCAACTCAGCCCTGCACCCAATGCCAGCGTTCAGACCCCAACGCTCTGCTGGTCGCCGGTAGCAGGCGCGGAGAGCTACACGGTCACCATCCACAAGGCCAATGGAGACCCGGCCGATCAGGCAACGACCTACGCCACCTGCTTCACATCGTGGGCAATCGCCAGTTCCGACGGCCCATTCACCTGGGGAGTCGTCGCAAACGACGATCAGGGTCACATAGGGATGGGTTACGACCCAAGCTCGTGGCCGGCCTTCACGATCTCGACGACGCCCGGGGCCTCGCTGACCATCCTGTCGCCGGCGACCGAGTCGCACTCCATCAGGATGCCGTCGATGACTTGGACGCCTTTGACCGGGGCGGACCACTATCAGATCCAGTACGGAACTTCTCTCAACCAGTGGGTCGGGGCCTACCTCAACAACAGCAACCTGCCGTACGCCGCGTTCACCTATACGTCGGCGCCACTCCCGACCGGGCGGTACTACTGGCGAGTCCTAGCGTTCGCGACCAGCGGCAACGGCACGCCGATGGCCACCAGCGCCACCAGCACTTTCTACGTCGGCACCGAACCATCGGGCGACGACTGGGCAATCCCCTGGACCGACTACCTGACGCCGGAGTGTGAAGACAGGGGTGGAAGCGCCCAGGCTTGTGTGCCGCTGGTGGGTCAAACGCAGGAACTGAGTTGGACTCCTGATCCAAACGCCGGGATCTACGTCGTCTACGTTTCAAAAGACATCGGCTTCAAGAGCGATTACAAGTACTATACGACCGGCCAGACCTCTCTGACGCCGCTGGAATCGTGGCTGGACAGTCAGGCTAGCGAGTCGTACTACTGGTTCGTCCAGCCCTGCGTGGGCGCCTCGCTGCAGAACTGCGGCCCCGCGCCGGACGGCGATGTCGGCCTTGCCAACGCCAGCGCTTACAGGAAGTTCTCGGCGCCCCCGGTAGAATCGGGCCTGACTACGACGACCGCGGCCAATCCGCCGGTCGTGGCGACCACGATCCAGAATCAGGTGACGTTCAACTGGTCGGACTACAGGGCCACAAGCCAGGCCTCGACCTACCCGGTTTCTGGCGTCGACTCCACGAGGGTGACGCAAGAGGCCAAGATGTACCGCATCCAGGTCTCTACGAGCAACGACTTCGGCAGCCTCCTGGACGATCAATGGGTAGACCAGACCCAGTACACGCCCTGGAACATAACCTATCCCGAGGGCCCGCTTTACTGGCGCGTCCAGGCCTCCGACGCCAGCGACAACCGGCTGACGATGAGCGCGACCGGCACTGTCACAAAAGCCTCGGCGCCGATCACCCTGACTTCGCCGGCAAACGCTGCCACGGTTACAGGCGTCCCGTACTTCACCTGGGTGCCGCAGAACTGGGCCGCCCGATACAACATCGAGCTCTACAGGAACGGCGACCTCAACTTCTCCGACTCGAACCGCATCGTCGCGCAGCTGACGGCGATCCCAGCCTATTCGTACACCTCGACCCTGCCGGCGGGCGTCTATGCCTGGCGAGTCCAGCGCGTCGACGCGAGCGGCAGGCCGGGCCCGTGGTCGACCGGACGAACCTTCACCCTCCGTCCCACTCCACCCGCCCTCGTCACGCCTGCCGATCTGGCGAGGCTCAACGGCGCCAACCTCTACTTCACCTGGGGCGCCGTTCAGGGCGCAGTGACCTACATGTTCCAGTCCAGCACTACGTCCGACTACAGCTCCAATGTGCAGTCCCAGCAAACGGTCATGACGGCATGGGCCCCGCTTTGGCAGTACAACCCCGGCAGCTACTTCTGGCGAGTCGAAGAACTGGACGCATCCAACAACATCATTAGCACCTCCAGCTCGCGGAGATTCACCATCGGCGTCGTGCCCGGCGCCCCGACCGGCGTGAGCGCCGTGGCATACGACGGCTCGGCAAGAGTCAGCTGGTCGGCGCCGGCGAGCGTCGGCAGCAGCGCCATCACCGGCTACACCGTGACCTCGAGCACCGGCGGTAGGACCTGCACCACGACCGGTGCCCACAGCTGCACCGTTTCCGGCCTGACCAACGGCCACGCGTATACGTTCACCGTCACCGCAACTAACGCCGCAGGAACGGGGCCCGCCTCCGCTCCGTCGGCCGCGGTTACCCCAGTCGCCGCAGGCGTCCCCAGCAAATACCACCCCGTCACACCGGTCCGGGTGCTCGACACGCGCAAAGGCATCGGTCTGAGCGGCAAGCTATCGGCCGGCGTGCCCCGGACCTTCACGATCGCGGGCCACAACGGCATTCCTTCCGGAGCCACGGCCATCACGGGCAACGCCACGGTCGTCAACTCGACTGCGGCCAGTTCCATCTATCTCGGACCGGCCCCGCTGGCGCACCCCACGACCTACACCATGAGCTTCAACAAGGGCCAGATAGCCAACCGGGGCGTCACTGTCGCGCTATCGACTGCCGGCGCCCTGAGCGTGACCTACAAGGCCTCATCGGGTACGACTGATCTGGTGCTTGATGTCACGGGCTACTTTGCCACCACTGCCGGCGGCGACACGTACCACGCGCTGACTCCGGCCCGTGTTCTCGATACCCGCAAGGGCATCGGCCTCTCGGGCAAGCTGACGGCCAACACGCCGCGGACTTTCAAGGTGTGGGGCCACGGCGGCGTACCGACAAGCGCCAAAGCCGTCACCGGCAACGTGACCGTCGTCAATTCCACAACCGCCTGGGCGGTCTATCTGGGACCGGCTCCGGTAGCGAAGCCCGGTGCTTCGACAATCAACTTCCTCGCCGGCCAGATCGCCGGCAACAGCCTGACCGTGGCATTGAGTTCCACCGGGTCGCTGAGCGCGACGTTCATGGGCAGCTCCGGAGCCACGACCGATCTCGTCTTTGACGTCACCGGCTACTACACAGCCGATGGCACCGGACTGCGCTACGTATCACTGAACCCGGCCCCGCTGCTCGACACTCGCGTCGGCACGGGGCTCAGCGGCAAGTTCAGCGCCAACACGCCTCGAACCGTCACGGTCCGCGGCCACGCCGGCGTCCCAGCGGCCGCCGCCGGCATCACGGGCGTGGTCAGCGTCGTCAACCAGAGCGCGCCCTATGCGCTGGGCGTAGGCCCGGTCGCAGCGACCAAACCTACTACATCGGCTCTCAATTTCCTGAAGGGTGACGTCTGCTCGAACGGGCTGACCGTCGCTCTGAGTTCGACCGGGACTCTGTCGGCTACGTACATGGCCGCCAACGGTTCCACAACCAACGTGGTCATCTACGTCAACGGCTACTTCGAGAAGTAGCCCCTCGAGGCCTCTGTCCGGAAACGGCGGTCAGGTCGAAGACAGCACAACACGTCGCAAGGCCTGAGTTGGCAGCGCCAGCCCGCTCGTCGCTCAGGCCTTGTGTCGCTCGCGCAGACGGCCGATGACGGCGGCCGGCGGGAGTCCACGCTCGCGCAGCAGAACCAGGGTGTGGTACAGGAGGTCGGCGACCTCGCCGGCGAGTGCTTCGCGAGTGGCCTCACGCGCGTCTGCCGGCGCCATTGCGTCGTCCTTGGCCGCCATCAGCACTTCGGTTGCTTCTTCGGCGACCTTTCGGGCCGGCAGGTCCACGCCGCCCGCCAGCAATCGGGCCGTGTAGGAGGCGGCCGGATCGGCACCGGCACGCGCATCGATCGTTGCCCACAACGTCTCGAGCCACTCGAACCCCTGGCCTGGTAGGGGAGCGGGAGCCTGCTGAGCCGCGATATCGCCGGCATCTACCGGATCGAAGCAGCTGCGGGTGTTCCGGTGGCACGTGGGGCCGGCCGGCTTCACTTGTAGCAGCAGCGCGTCGCCGTCGCAGTCCAGGGCGATATCGAGCAGGCGCAAGGCGTTGCCGCTCGTCTCGCCCTTCCGCCAGAGCCGGTCGCGCGAGCGCGAGTGGAAGTGGACTTCGCCCGTTGCCATCGTGGCCGCCAGCGCCTCGGCGTCGACGTAGGCGACCATCAGGACGCGGCCGTCGGCTGCATCCTGGATGACCGCAGGGACCAGACCGGATGGCCCCCAGGTCACGTCCTCTTCGACACGTTCCTTGCCGTTCATGCGCCCGACTCCTCAATCCCTCGGACCGGCAACCCCGCGGCCGCCATTGCTCGTTTGATGTCCCCGACGGAGAACATCCGCCGGTGGAATATCGAGGCCGCCAGGACTGCGTCGGCCTTGCCATCTCGGACCGCCGTCACGAAATCATCGGGGCCGGCCGCTCCGCCGGAGGCGATCACGGGCACCCGGACGCGCATGGCGATCGCCGCCAGGAGCTCGGTGTCGAACCCGCTGCGCGTGCCATCTCGGTCCATCGAGGTGACGAGCAACTCCCCGGCGCCCATCTTCACGGCTCGCATCGCCCAGGTCACCGCGTCGAGTTCCGTCGTGCGCCGGCCGCCGTGCGTCACGACTTCCCAGCGCGGCTCCGCGCTCGCCGCGTCCTCGGCCCCATCGGAGCGTGCCGTGCCCTCGGTCGCCGGCAGACGTCGCGCGTCGATGGCGCAGACAACGGCCTGACTGCCAAAGCGCTCCGCGCAAGCGGTGAGGAGCGCCGGCTCGGCCACGGCTGCGGTATTGAACGAGACCTTGTCTGCGCCGGCACGGAGCACGTCGCGCATCTCGTCGACGCTGCGCACACCGCCCCCAACCGTCAACGGCACGAAAGCGCGCGAAGCCGTACGCCGCACGACCTCGAGCATCGTCCCGCGACGCTCGTGGGCCGCGGTGATGTCGAGCAAGACGATCTCGTCGGCGCCCTCGTGCGCGTAGCGCTCGGCCAGTTCGGCGGGATCGCCTTCGTCGGTCAGGTTCAGGAACTTCGTGCCCTTTACGACGCGGCCCTTGTCGACGTCGAGGCACGGGATGACGCGGCGGGCAAGCATCAGATGACCTCGGCCACGTCTGTCGTCGTGCGAGCCGATGCCGCGCCCGCCGCGACCAGCCCGACGAAGTTCGACAGCACCCGAAGTCCGACCACGGACGACTTCTCGGGGTGGAATTGCAGGCCGTACAGCGAGCCCTTCGCGACGGCGCTGACAAACGGCCGGCCGTGCGTCGTCCGAGCCAGGATGACGCTCTCGTCGGCTGGCGCAGGGGCGAACGAGTGCACGAAGTAGAAGTACGAGCCATCCGGCACGCCGTCGAAGAGAGGGTGAGGCGCAACGAAGTCCACCGAATTCCATCCGATGTGCGGCAGCGTCGGCGCATCGACGAGCGCGGCCGTCCGGCCCGCGAGCAGGCCCAGCGTGTCCACACCACCCTCGTCGCTGCGATCGAAAAGCACCTGGAATCCCAGGCAGATCCCGAGGCATGGCCGGCCGGCCTCGATCCAGTCTCGGACGGGCTCCAGCAAGCCGCGTTCCCGCAGGTGTTCCATGGCCGACCCGGCGGCGCCGACCCCGGGCACCACGATCGCGTCGACGGCGGCCATCTCCGAGGGATCGGCGGCCACGACCACGCCGGCGCCGACCGCGGCCAGGGCCTTCGTGATGCTGACCATGTTAGCCGCCCCGTAGTCCAACACCGCGACCTTGATGGCGGCACTCATCCGAGAGTGCCCTTCGTGGAGGCTGGGCCCCGACGACGAGGATCCACCGTCACGGCCGCGCACAGCGCCCGGCCCAGAGCCTTGAAGGCGGCTTCGGCCAGGTGATGGTCGTTCCGACCACGGCCCTTGACATTCAACGTCACACCGCCGGCACGGGCGAACGACTCGAAGACGTGCTCGATCAGCTCGAGCGGCAGCTTGCCGGCGCGCTTGCCCTTGAACGGCAGGTCCACCACCGCGTAGGGGCGGCCGCCGACGTCCACCGCGGCCGTGGCCACGGCCTCGTCCATCGGCACCGCGGCGTCGCCGAAGCGGGCGATGCGGGACCGATCGCCAAGAGCCTGGGCCAGCGCGGCACCAAGAACCAGCGCCACGTCCTCGACGGTGTGGTGCTCGTCTATCGCGAGATCGCCTGTTGCCGCGATGTCGAGGTCGAAGAGGGCGTGGTGAGCCAGGGAGTTGAGCAGGTGGTCGTAGAACCCCACGCCCGTTTCGATGCTGGTTTCGCCGGTCCCGTCCAGTTTGAGCGTGACGGTGATCTGGGTTTCGCGGGTCGACCGCGTGACGGTCGCCCATCGATCGCCGGAGGCGACCACGGTTCCGATCTGGTTGCTCATGCGGGGATCCCCCTGGCGGCTTCGATGAGTCGGTCGTTCTCCGGCGCCGACCGAACGGTCAGCCGGAGGCAATCTGCGAATGGGTGGTCCGGCCCGAACGTCCGCGGCACGAGTCCCCGCCGGAGCAGAATCTCGGCGGCCGACCCGGCAGCAATGGGCGAGCTGAAGCGCACGAGGATGAAGTTCGACTGGGACGGGTACGGCCGCCAGCCCAGGCCCGCCAGATCGCCCAGCAGTCGAGCCCGCTGCTCCGCGATCCGCACGACGTTTGCGCCAGCCAGCTCCGGGCGGCGCAGCGAGGCCGTCGCCAGGGCCGCGGACACGGTGCCGACCGACGCGGGGGCCCGATACGACTGGATCGGCGCGAGCGTCTCCGGCCGGGCGACGGCAAAGCCGACCCTCGCGCCCGCCAGCGCATGAGCCTTGCTCAGAGTTCGGACGGCGACGAGCTTCGGGTAGTCGTAGCGGAGCGGAAGCACCGAACGCCCGACGAATTCCGCGTAGGCCTCGTCCACGGCGACGACCGGCGCCTCGCGCCGGTCGCGGCGCGCGTCGGTCTCGAGCCTCGCCAGCAGCTCGCCGACACGCTCCGGCGGCTCGCAGGCGCCCGTTGGGTTGTTAGGCTCACACAGCCACACCAGCTGGGCGGTGCGGGCGGCCTTCGCGATGGCGGCGATGTCGAGGCGAAAGGCGTCGTCGGGTCCCAGACGCGGGACGGCCACAACCCCGGCGCCGCGCTGCTCCGAGACGATTCCGTACATCGCATAGGTCGGCGTCGCGACGACGGCCACGGAGCCCTCGCGCAAGAAGGCGCGGGCGATGAGGTCGATGGCTTCGTCGGCTCCTGCGGTGGGCAGCAGCTCGTCCGGCGCCACCCCGTAAGACGCGGCCGCGGCGGCGACAAGCGCCGCGTAGTCGCTCGGCGGGTACTCGCACAATGCCGGATCGAAAGAGCCGGCCAGGACGTCCCGCAGGTCCGGCGGGGTCGGGGAGCTGTTCACGTCGAAGCGCACGATCGCCTCACGCGGCAGCCCGTACTTCGCCGCCAGGAAGTCGCTCGTCGGCTCCCAGGCATAGGTCGAGAAAGGCTTCGCCGGCGTGCTCATTCGCCGGTCCCTCGGCCACCGGCGGCCTCGGCCCCACCCGCTCCGGCCTCGGCGCCCTCGAAGCGCAGCTCGACGGCACGCTTGTGGGCCATCAGGCCCTCGGCTTCGGAGATCGCCTCCACCGCGTCGCGGATCGTTGCCAGGCCGTCGCGGGTGATCCGCTGGACCTGGATGAACTTGCCGTAGCTTTCCGTGGACAGCGCGCCCGACGAGCGAGCCAGGCCGCCGGTCGGAAGCACGTGGTTGGCGCCGGAGGCGTAGTCGCCGGCGGACTCCGGGGCATACGGCCCAACGAACAGCGAGCCGGCGTTCCGAAGACGCGCCACGGCCTCCTCGACATCGTCCACGACAACGGAGAGGTGCTCCGGGGCATATGCGTTCACGAAGTCGATGGCCGCGCCACGGTCCCGGGCAAGCACGACCAGCGCCCCGGCGGCGAGCGACCGCTCCAGGATCGCGCGACGAGCGGCGGTCTCGAGCTGGCGCCCCAGCTCTATCTCGACGGCCGCGGCAAACGCTGCATCCCACGTGACCAGCAGGGCAGGGGAGTCGGGGCCGTGCTCGGCCTGCGAGAGCAGGTCCGAGGCGACGTGAACGGGGTCGGCGGTGGCGTCGGCAACGACCATGACCTCCGACGGCCCGGCTGGCAGGTCGATGCCGCACTCGCCGAAGACCTCGAGCTTGGCCGCGGTTACCCACGCGTTGCCGGGGCCGACGATACGGTCGACGGGCTCGACTCCGGCCTCGGGCAGGCCGTAGGCAAGGGCGCCCACGGCCTGAGCGCCGCCGGCGACGATGAACTGATCCACGCCGGCGAGCCCCGCCGCACCCAGGAGCGTCTGGTTCAGCATGCCCTCGGCATCCGCCGGCGAAGCCACCGCCACCGCCCCCACGCCCGCCACCCTGGCCGGCACCACGCCCATGAGCAAGGAACTGGGGTAGGCCGCGGATCCGCCCGGCGCGTACACCCCGACGCGTGCCAGCGGCACCCAGCGCCGCTCGATCTCGACGCCCGGCACGATGGTCGTGGTCCGGCTCCGAGGCAGCTCGGTCTCCGCGAAGCGGCGGATGTTTTCGATCATCTGCTCGAGCCCGGACCGGATCCGCGGCGGCAGGGCATCGCGAGCGGCCTCCATCTCGGTCCGCCCGACGAGCAGGGAGCCATCGGCCCGGCCGCCGCCGTAGCGGCGGTTCGCCTCGCGAACCGCGTCATCGCCACCGGCCTTGACGGAGGCCAGGATCGCGCGGGCCCCTTCTCGGACCCGTCGATCGGGGACGGCGCCGCGACGGAACAGATCCTTGACTTCGGCCGCGAGGGAAGGGTCGGCCTCAGCTCGCGCGAGATCCACCCGGCGGAGGTTGACGGACGGGCTCATGGCACGAGCTTCTCGATGGGCAGGATGAGGATGCCGGACGCGCCGGCAGCCTTGAGTCGCGGCAGGAGCGACCAGACGGCATCCGCCTCCACGACCGAGTGGATGGCCACCATGCCCTCGTGGGCGAGCTGGATGATCGACGGCGACTCCAGGCCGGGCAGGAGATCTTCGAGCTCGGCCAGCTTGGTCTTCGGGGCGTTCATCATCAGGTACCTGCGGTCGCGCGCAGCCAGGGTGGCGCTCAGCATCGTCTGGATCGAGTCGAAGACCGGGCCGTGCACCTTGCAGGCCTCGGCGTTCGCCAGAAGGACCGCCTCTGAGGCGAAGACCTCCTCGATCGGCCGCAGACCGTTCACGACCATGGTCGAGCCGGTGGAGACAAGATCGACGATGGCCTCGGCCAGGCCGAGTCTCGGGGCGACCTCGGCCGCTCCGGAGACGGGTATCACGTCGACGGGGATCGAACGAGCCTCGAAGAACCGCTTCGTCAGGTTCATATGGGACGTCGCGACGCGCAGGCCGGCCAGGTCGTCGACCGCTCGGATGGGCGAGTCGTTCGGGACGGCGACGGTCAGGCGGCACCGGCCGTAGCCGAGATTGCGCAGCTGTGGGACATCCGAATCCGACTCGGCCACCAGGTCGAGGCCGGTGATACCGAGCTCGGCCACGCCATCGTTCACGAACTCGACGATGTCGTTGGTTCGTACGAAGAGGATGTCGAGTTCGAAGTTCTGGACGCGGGCGACCAGCGCTCGCTCGCCGGCCTCGAAGACCAGACCAGCGTCGCGCAGGAGAGTCACCGTTGGCTCGACCAGCCGGCCCTTGTTCGGGATGGCCAGCCGCAGGCGGCGAGTCGTCATCGGGTCGTCTCTCCACTCGTGCGTTCGACGGCGCTCAGCCGCTCGAGTGCCTTGGTATAGCCGCCCTCGCCGTGGTGCAGCCATTGGGCAATGCGGGTGATGGTGGCGGTGCTGGCCCCGGTCCGGGTCGAGATCTCGCCGTAGTGCATCCCGGCGTCCAGCAGCCGCACGACCGCCCATCGCTGGGCCATGTCGTGCAACTCGCCCAGAGTGCACAGATCGCGGAAGAAGGCGGAGGCCTCGTCGGCCGACTCGAGGCGAAGGATCGCCTCCAGCAGCTCTCCGACGGCCTCGTTGCGCCAGGCTTCCATAGCGCTCATCGTTGTTCCTCGTTGGTGTGCATCGCCGGGGCGGTTCCACTCGCGTCCAGGTACCCCGGTCTCTGCTGGTGTAGTAGCATAGTAGCATGATACGAGGTCCGCAACCAACGGTTACTGGCGGCTTCCAGCTGCTGCCCGCCATCGACCTGCGCGGGGGCCGGGTCGTGCGGCTCGCCCAGGGCGACTACGCTCGGGAGACCGTCTACGGCAGCGATCCTGCGGAAGTCGCGCGCCGGTTCGTGGCCGCTGGTGCTCGCTGGATCCACGTGGTGGATCTTGATGGGGCGCGCGACGGTGCACGCCGCCAGACCGAGGCCGTTGCCCAGATCGTGGCCGCGGCAGGGGAGCGGGCCGCGGCAGGGGAGCGGGCCGCGTGCGAGGTCGCCGGCGGGCTGCGAGATGAAGAGGCGGTCGCGGCGGTTCTGGACGCCGGGGCTGCGCGAGCGGTCGTGGGGACCGCCGCGCTACGGGACCCGTCCTTCGTCGAGAAGCTGATCTCACGGTTCGGCGTGGACCGGATCGCCGTAGCGCTGGACGTGCGAGATGGCCTGGCCCTCGGTCATGGCTGGGTTGCCGGAGCGGCGGGAGTTCCGGTGGAGCGGGCCCTCGCCGAGCTATCGGACCGGGGCGCCCGGACCTTCATCGTCACCGCGATCGAGCGCGACGGCCTTCTCACCGGCCCCAACCTGGCGCTGCTGGCTCGGATGGTCGACCTGAACCGGGGCACGATCGTCGCCTCGGCCGGTGTGTCGTCGCTGTCCGACATCGCCATGGTCCGCTCGATGGGCTGCGTCGGCGCGGTCATCGGCCGCGCCCTCTACGAAGGCCGGCTTGACCTCGCGGAAGCGGTGCGCCTGGTAGACACGGAACGCTGACGCGGCTGGGTTTGCCCTCAAGCCGACTACCGGCCGGCCGATTTCTCACCTGGAGGCGTCGGCTCCGGGGCCGGTCTTCACGGGCTACGACCCCGGTATCTTGCGGCGTCACCCTGCGGCTCTCTACCGACCCGGGCGCGAGGAACGGCCGTGTGCCCGCTTCGAAGGGCCCCAGACAGGCACGCGGGCCTCACGCCGGCCGGTGTGGGGCCCGCTATCTGTGCCCCGGGCATTCCACCCCCACCGACTACATCGGCGGAGCGTCGATCCGCCAGTACTGCCACCCGCGGCCGTAGTCCGCGACGAGCCACGGGCGGAACCGCCGCGATGCCAGGGCTCTTGTGGACTTGATGACCTCTCGGCGAGGCGTCGAGCCCCGCCATGACTCAGGGCAGGCGGCTGCCGTCCACCCAGCCGAACCAGCCGTTCGACGCTGTGACGCGGGCCCAGTTACCCCTACGCTCGGCGACCGCCACGGGAAGCCCGCCGGCGACCGCGACGCTCTGAGAGTTCGCATCCGGCTCGGACCACGCCGTCATGCCCTCGGCCGGGATGGTATGCGTCGGCGACCAGCCGGACGCCGGCGCCGCGGCCGCCTCGGTACCAGGCGTCGCCGGTTCGGTGCCGGGTGCGGCCGGCGCAGTGGCCGTTGCCGGGCCCGGCGCGTCGGCCGTTGCCGGAGCCGTCACGCCGGCTTTGGTCGCCTTCGAGACCTTGGGCTTCGCCGCCGGCGCGGCCGGTCGCAAGGCAGCGAGCAAAGAGTCGCGGGAATACTGCGTGGCCGTCTCGAACGGGGCGTCGCTCGCCTGGGCATTGCCGCCGAGCATACGCTCGATCAGGTCGCTAAAGGAACTCGGCCCATGGAGGCTCAACACGACTCTGCCGGTGCCGCCAAACGGTATAGCGCTCATGTCCGCCAGCCAGAACCCGACGGGGGTTCGCCATCCGCCGACCGCGGCCAGGTCGATCTCGTTTGGGGCCCGCAGCCGCTGGACCGATATGCCGAACTGCACGACACCGTCCAGGATCGCATTGCACAGATCATCCAGCCCCGGACCCAGGATATAGACGTCACCCACCGGATCGTCCGCGTCGCCGGGCAACCGCGCGAGAAGATCCGCCGCGTCCATTTCGTCGATCGCCGGAATAACCAGGGCGTCGAAACCGGCCGGCACGAGGTCTGGCCGCAGTAGCGCGAACAACGATACGGACCAGCCCGGATCCGGCCGCCCGATCCCTGTCCGCCACGCTTCGGCGAGTGTCTGTTGCGTCACGCCGGGCGGATATCCGATCCCACGCGCCAGCCGGTTGCGCAGGAGGGTCATCCGGTAGGCGTCGAACAGCGCGAGTGTGGCCCAGAACTGCTCGAGGGAGAACGAGATCGCGGCGGGCCCGAGCTCGCCAACTACGGGCATCGCTGCCAGGTCCAGAGCGGCGAGGAGCACGTCATCGCGCTCAATCGGACCGGCCAGACGCAGAACGTCCTTGCCGATCGTGCCGCGGAAGCCGGGACCACGGCCATCGGGGTCGGCCCACAGGTATTGCCCGATGCGGGCGGTATCGCCGTCGCCGAACAGGACCTCGACCGTGCGGCCGGGGCTCAGGAGCGCCGGCGGCGCCGCCAGCCACGGGCCATCCATGCCGGCCAGCGCGGTGATGAGCGCGGCCCTGTCCGCCGCCCCGTCAGGCGGCTGCATTCGGGCAAGCGGAGACAGCGCGCTCACACGCAGATCCGGCAGCTCGCCAAATGCCTTGAGAGCCTGTCTCGAGATCCGGATCTCGCGCGCCGCCATGGCTGCGGTCGTGCCCGTCATCGCCTCCACCTCGCTTGTCGTCCGCTCACGGATTCAATAGCCCTTCAATATCCGTCACGTCAGTGATCCCAGCATCTGCCAGGATCTGCCGCTGCAGCAGCGGGTCCCGCGTCGAGGCGGCCCTCATGAGAGCCGCGTTGGGAATGGTCGCGGGGTTCGTCCTGTCGGCCATTCGCCTGATCTTGGCAATCCGCGCCGCGGACTTGACCGAGTCCTTCCAGTTACCCTTCGCCACGGCATCCTGGAGGTGGCCTGTCGCCTCCGCCGTCGCTGCCTGGGCCTCGCCCTCCGAAAGGCCGGGGGCCGCGAATTCCTGTTCCGGCGTGAGCGCACTCCGGCCTGAATACCCACTCACGTGGTCGCCGACGACGGCCTTGCCGTCAATCTGGTTGACCGGGTGATAGCCCCCCACTGACGTGGTTCCCACCGCGTTGTTTTGGACCCACGACTCCGGATTCGTTCCGGCCGCGCTCGGGGCCGAGAGGCGCCCGGGAGGCGGCGCATAGATGTTCGTTCCCAGCGACTCGTGGTCCAGACCAAGCCCCTTGTCGGCGCAGATCTTGTCGATTATTTCCGCGTGTCGCTTCTCGAGGGCAGCGATGTCCGCAGGCGTCGCATCCTTTCCGGCCAGTCCCTGGATCGCGCGGTCGAGGTCTGTTCCGGTGCCGGCGCCGCCGACCGTCCTCCGGCTGCCCTCAGTGGTTTCGAGGGTCCTGAAACGCGTCGGGACGGGCTCGCCGGGCGGAATCTTGTCCACCACTTCCTGGAGCAGCTGCTTGCCCGCTGCGTTCATCACCTCTTCCTGGTGACCTAGGAGCCGGGCGGTCAGCAGCGTGTGGGCATCGGTCCCCATGGCGCCGGCCCCGCGGAGATTGCCGAGTGCATTGGTCCCGCCGTTCGCCACAAGTGCGTCGTCGCAGGTCTGAGCCAGCTCCGGATGCTCCGCCAGGTACTGCCGGCAGCCTTGATAGGTGTTCGGCAGCTTGCCGCCCTGGAGAGCATCCGAGACGGCCTGTTCGACCTTACCGACGGCCGCGGCGACCTCAGGGTGCGCGGCGAGTGCGGCGGCCTTCTCTTCTGCCGACACAACTCGCGCCGCCGTGGCGGCTTCCGCGGCGCCTTCCGCGCCTGCGCCTGCCGGGGTCGGCGCTTCGAAGGCCAACAGGACCTGGGCAACCTTGACCGCCGCCGACGGGACGGCCCAGAGGGCGTCGTCGGTTACCTCTCCCTTGTTCCAGGCGTCGCGGATCGCCGTGTACTCATCACCTGGAATGGCATCCTTCAACTTAGTTCCGATGTCGTGCATCGAGGGCAGGCTGGGCAGCGAATCGCGCAGCCGCGTGAGGGAATCGGCGATCGCTGCGGCGCCCTCCGCGCGGGCGCTCCCGCCGGAACCAAGACTCCCGGGCGTCCCGAAGTCCTGCGCGCCTTCGAGCCCGATGCCGAGCATGGCGTTTTGGACGGTGATCGACGTGTCGATGGCTGCGATGCCGACCCTCGCGATGGCACCGCCGACCGTCTTGGTCCCTCCGACGATAGTGTCGAGCGTTCCAACCGCGAAGTCCTTGACGCCTCCCGCAGCCGTGGTCCCGGTCTTGTAGACGAAGCTAGGGACGGACGAGGCGGCGACCGACAGGTCGCCGGGCATCGAGTTGATGTTGGCCTGATTGGGGTTGACCGCGTCGTGGATGGCTTTCAACGCCGCCGCGTACTTGTCGGGAATGAGGTTACCGTTGGCATCGAAGGAGTTGGCCTTGGCATCGTTGATCGCAGCCATGAAGGCCGTGTTAGAGGGCGTCGCGGCCGCCCAGTTCGACATCCAACCGAGCCTCTCCTTCGCGGCCAGGGTCGCGGCCGCTTGACCCGCTGGACCGGAGCCATCCGGACCCGCGCCCTTGTCGGGGGTCGCGCTGCCGCCGGCACCCTTGCCGCCGGGCGCCCCGGAACCGCCCGTCCCGCCCGTGCCGCCGCCAAAGCCGCCCGCGAGGAGGCCGCCGAGCAGCCCGATCAGGCCTGGAGCGAGCATTCCGACCAGACCCTGGGTTCCGTCTGCCGGGCCTGGGACCTTGCCGACACCGCGAAGCCCGGGCGTGTTGCCCGAGGGCTTGGGCTGCCCCGAGGGCGAGGCCGAAGGCTCCGTCGTTGCTGAAGGCTCCGCCGTTGCCGAAGGCTCCGCCGTAGCCGTCGGTTCGGGCGAGCCCGTCGGCGCCGGCGTGGACGACGGTCCGGTCGACGATGTCGGACCCATGGTCCCGTCGTAGGTCGCCGTGAACTCCTGCGCGTGTCCCTGGCAGGTCAGCTGCAGCACGATCTGGGTCGGTTTGCCGTTCCAGGTGACCGAGTTCGCCTGGACGCCGTTGAAGTACCAGACCTCGGTGATCTCACTTTCAACCGGTCCGCCGTCGGCGGTCGTGACGTTCGCGTAGGGCGAGAGCGTGTCGCCGACCAGGAGTCCGGATTCCGCCTGGATGCTGGCGTTGCAGTAGCCCGAGGAGCCTGGACTGACCTGGGCGGTCGGTGCAACTGGGCTCGGCGTGGGAGGGACCCAGACCGGCCGGAGGTCCCAGCCGGGCTTCATATACCCCGATGAATTGTCCTTCTCGAACCAGGCGTGGGCAGCTTCGCGTGTCTTCGCGTCGGCGTTGATGAACTCCCAGTTGTAGGGACGAGTTTCGCCCACATACGCGTACAAAGTGGGGTAGAAGACATGCATCTCACCCAGCTCGTCGGGCCCGGCAGTCAGCTTGAAGTATGCGTAGACGAAGTTGACGCGAATGTCGGAGTCTTGGGGGCTGTCCGCGTGCCTCTTGACAATCTCGAACTCGGAGCATTTCGCGGGCGCGTCGCCATAGTGATGGCAGTTGTCGAGCAGGTTCGCCGCCGTCTCGGCCATCGTCATGAGCTCGGCATCCGACGGCAACGGCGGCCAGACGCCGTTTGACGGGATCGGATGATTCGTGGGGTTTGCCGCTGACGAGTGGCCCCCGCCGGCGAACATCACCGCCGCCAGAGCGACGAGCAGCACGCCCAACAGTCGCCGGTTGCGCCTGGATCGAAGCTGCTGCGTCCTCATCTGGTCACCACTTCCAGTTCGCGGCGGCGAAGGTGCTCAGGATCATCCATGCTGCCGCGAGGGCCACG
>Ga0182011_10000399_pt1 | contig 37633 bp, 32 predicted proteins | sample 711E1DmetaG_FD_120481 | JGI IMG/M metagenome (GOLD analysis project Ga0182011, IMG submission 120481) | Permafrost microbial communities from Stordalen Mire, Sweden - 711E1D metaG | ecosystem: Environmental > Terrestrial > Soil > Wetlands > Permafrost | place: Sweden: Stordalen | collected...
AGAGTTGGGTGATAACACCCATATGTGACAGATGAATTTTTCCCCGGTGAGGAGTTGAACCATCAACGGAGACTGAGCTTATGGACGAGTCCACTGGTCACAATCAACCGTGGACAAATATCTTATTCTCAGTCGGAGTATATATAAATTTCTCGTCGTAGTCCGAGGTTGTTTTCAGAACGCGCATTTTAGTTTTCAGACGTAAACCGATAGAAAAAAGGAAAAATATACTGTGCGTTGAGGAAAATACTATCGTAGTAGTCCTCTCCGGCCATGATCCGGTCACTCGTCTTTTACTTTATAGTCTGCATTGACTACGTTATCATCGGTTTTGGATTCCTGGTGCTGGCCGGGGTCTCCCCCGGCTCCCCCCTGCTGTGCCTGTGCCGATGCCTGTTCTGCCTGCATTTTCTGGTAGATCTTGGTAGTGGCTGCATAGACTGCTTCGGTCAGGGACTCCATGGCCTTCTTGATCTCATCGAGATTGTCCTCTCCAACTGCTTTCCTGACCGCTGCAACACCATCTTCAACTTTGGTCTTATCCGCAGCATCGAGCTTGTCACCGCTTTCCTTGAGCATCTTTTCTGCGGTGAAGATAGCAGTATCAGCCTGGTTGCGGAGTTCGATCTCCTCGCGTTTCTTCTTGTCGTCGGCTTCGAACTGCTTCGCGGCATCCATCATCTTCTTGATATCGTCTTCGGTGAGTTTCTTGTCCCCTTTGATGGAGATTGCCTGCTGGTTGCCGGTCCCGAGGTCTTTTGCCGAGACATGGATGATGCCGTTCGAATCGATATCGAATGTTACTTCAATCTGGGGGATGCCCCGTGGTGCCGGGGGGATACCGGTCAGCTGGAATTTACCGAGCGTGAAGTTATCCTTTGCAAGTGCACGTTCTCCCTGGCCTACATGGATCTCGACACTGGTCTGCCCGTCGGCAGCGGTTGAGAAGATCTGGCTCTTCCTTGTCGGGATCGTGGTATTACGCTCGATAAGTTTTGTGGCAATACCGCCCAGGGTCTCAATACCAAGCGTGAGCGGCGTTACATCCAGGAGGACGATATCTTTGGTCTCACCAGTGAGTACCGCACCCTGGATACCGGCGCCAAGTGCCACGCATTCGTCAGGATTGATCCCTTTGTCCGGTTCTTTTCCAAGGAGTTTCTTTACAGTTTCCTGCACGAGCGGGACCCGGGTTGAACCGCCGACAAGGAGGACGTGATCAATATCCTTGGGCTCAAGTTTTGCATCGCTGAGCGCCTGTTTTACCGGTCCTACCGTTGACTCGACAAGATCGCCGATAAGCTGTTCGAGCTTAGACCTGGTGAGATCGATGTTTAAGAATTTCGGGCCGCTTGCATCGGTCGTGATGTACGGGAGGTTGATATTGGTGCTCTGCCGCTGGGAAAGCTCGATCTTCGCATTTTCAGCAGCATCGCGGAGGCGCTGCATCGCATAGGGATCATTCCGCAGATCCATCCCTTCCTTCTTCTTGAATTCCTCAACGAGGTAGTCCTGCACCAGCTTGTCGAAATCGTCGCCGCCAAGATGGTTGTTACCTGCCGTCGATTTGACCTCAAAGACCCCGTCTCCGAGGGTGAGGATCGACACATCAAATGTCCCGCCGCCAAGATCATATACGAGGACCGTTGCGTCTGCTTCCTTGTCGATACCGTAGGCAAGCGCACTGGCTGTTGGCTCGTTGATAATTCGCAGGACCTCAAGACCGGCAATTTTACCGGCGTCCTTGGTAGCCTGGCGCTGTGCATCATTGAAATATGCCGGTACAGTGACAACTGCCTTGGTAATCTTCTCGCCCAGATATGCCTCGGCATCGATCTTGAGTTTCTGCAGGATCATTGCAGAGATTTCCTGGGGCGTGTAATCCTTATTGTCGATACGAATTTTCTCGCTGGTCCCTATCTTCCGCTTGATGGACTGGATCGTGCGCTGGGGATTGGTGACCGCTTGTCGTTTTGCAAGACTGCCGACAAGACGCTCACCCTCCTTGGTGAATGCAACGATCGAGGCGGTTGTCCTTCCCCCTTCAGCATTGGGGATGACAATCGGTTTTCCTGCTTCCATAATCGACATGCAGGAAAAGGTTGTTCCCAGATCGATACCCAGAACCTTTTCTTTTGCCATTGTTTTACCTCGTATAATTTTTAATTTCCTTTTGATACCGCAACTTTTGCGTGTCTGATAACCTTTTCGTTCATCCTGTACCCACGGGCGATCTCATCGATAACCGTCCCCTCCGGTTCGCCGGAGGGAACATGGGCAATCGCTTCGTGTTCCACGGGGTTGAAGGGTTTGTTCAGTGATTCTATGGGCGTGATGCCATGACGCTGGAGCTGTGCGTTGAGCAATTGCCGGATCTGTTCCAGTCCTTCCCGGAGATGGGAATCATCGGACATCAGGGCCCGGTCAAAATTATCCACCACTTCGAGGAGATCAATTGCAAAACGTTCATTTGCGAGAGCAGCCACGGTTTCGCGTTCCCGGAACGTGCGCCGCCTGAAATTTTCAAAATCTGCTGCAAGCCTCAGGAACTGATCGTTCAGTTCGTCAAATGCCCTCTTCCGTTCATCCGGTTCAGGTGTACCTGAAACGGGTTCCGGTACTGGATTTTCTCTGGTATCCAGAGTCCCGTCTGACGTCCGATCCGGATCACGTTCTGCCTCGTTCATAGTACATCCTTTTCGATGTTCCATTATCTATAACATTGTGGTTCTATATAAATGTTGATGTACCTCACGGTAAATTATCGCCTGTATTATGGCAGGTTTCTGAATAAAGCGTGAAATAATCCTTGAATTTACCCAATCGCCCTGATTGTAAGAAATTAAAAAATTCGATAAAACAAAAACGGTTCGGATTGCCCCTGCGTTGACAAGGGTCAGATAAAAAATAATACGGGATATCTTTTTCCTCGCGTTATGCATATTCTTAACCATGAAGTGGGCACTCCTCTCCGTCTGGAACAAGACTGGCATCGTCGAGCTTGCAAAAACGCTGAGCGAGCAGAAATACAGCATCATGAGTTCCGGTGGAACCGGGAAAGCCCTCACAGAAGCCGGGATAAAATTCACCGAGGTGTCGAGTTATACCGGTTTTCCCGAGATGATGGACGGCCGGGTCAAGACACTTCATCCCAAAGTACACGGGGGATTGCTCGGCCGGCGGCAGATCGATGATGCCGTTATGACAAAATATGGCATCAGCCGTATCGATCTTCTGGTGGTCAATCTCTATCCATTTGAGAAGATGTCGGCACAGAACATGAATCTTGACGAGCTCATTGAATACATTGATGTTGGCGGACCCGCGATGATCCGGGCCGCTGCAAAAAATTACCGGGATGTTGCCGTTGTTGTTGATCCATCAGATTACCCGATGATAACCCGGTCAGTTTCCGGTACCGGTATTACGCCTGGAGACCGGCTGATACTGGCAAAGAAAGCATTCGCCCGCACCGCTGCCTATGATGGTGCCATCAGCAACTATCTCTACAGGCTCGATGCCGATTTCCCCTCAGTCTTTACCGTACAATACACGGGAGGGAGGCCATTGCGTTATGGTGAAAATCCCCACCAGAAAGCAGCAGTCTATGGCACCCGGGGGATCGCGGGAACTGAACCCATCCAGGGAAAACAGATGTCCTACAACAATTACCTTGACGTAAACGCCGGTGCCGGGCTTGTGAGGGAATTTGAGGATCCTGCGGCCGTTATCATGAAACACAATAATCCCTGTGGTGTTGCAATCGGCAACGGCATATTTGATGCATACATTGATGCGCGTGACGTCGATCCTGTATCTGCATATGGTTCGGTGGTTTCTCTAAATCGCGAAGTTGATGAAAAATTAGCAGGAGAAATTTGTAACACTTACGTAGAAGTGATTGTAGCCCCGGCCTATTCTTCCAAAGCACTGGCGGTCATGAAAAAGAAAGATACCATGCGTGTCCTTGTCCTCCCAAAAAAAGCAGAGTCTGACGAGATCCGGACGATTGACGGGGGGATCCTCGTCCAGCGGACTCCTGCATACCAAGAACACTGGGAAGTTATTACCGACCGGGACCCGACACCGGATGAAATGAAGGCACTCCAGCTGGCATGGAAGGTCTGCAAACATACGAAGAGCAATACAATTATTTTTGCCGATCAGAAACGCACGCTGGGAATCGGAGCCGGACAGATGAGCCGTGTTGATTCGGCAAAGATTGCCATCGAGAAAGCCTGTGGATCCCTGAAAGGATCTGCGGTTGCATCCGATGCATTTCTCCCCTTCCCGGATACGCTTGAAGTTGCAGCAGGGGCCGGTGCGACTGCACTTGTCCAGCCCGGCGGATCCATCCGTGACAAAGAAGTAATCGAAGCAGCAAACCGGCTGCACATGGCAATGGTTTTTACGGGCGTACGATACTTCAGGCATTGATAATTTCGGCAAAACACAAAAAAGGGTATAGTATCGATAATAGAAAATCCTTATACGGGGTCATTTGATATTTCTTGTATCGGAGTTTGATAATACCAGGACAAACGGTTCAGTTATCAGGCAGCATTCCCAGAAAATTTTTTTTATTGAATATCTTGGAAAAATACTAGCTAGAATAACAACAGAAGATAATTTTTTATTTCCTACAAGGAAATCAAAGAAAAAGAGAGATTATTTTACCTGAGCTTCAGCAATCGGACCTACGATTGGTACAAGGAACTTCTCTCCCGAATACGCTTTCCACATCAGGAATAACCAGAGTAGAAGCATAACAATCCAAATCAACATTATAATGAGACTGAAGATCCCCCATATCCCGACGGCACCCATGCCCGCAGCGCCTATCATCATCACACCGATAATAGCACTGATGATCCAGATAATTATCATAAGTGGCAGGAATGTAAGAATTGATTGCATTGCGTGGAATCTGACGGTCTTATTATCTTTCTCCACAAGGAAGAAGATAATACCCGTGAGCCATGTAAGTACATAACACGCAGCTGAAGCTACGTTCTCGTCCAGACCAAATGTTGCTTTTTCCATTCTTTTCTCCTCTTTGAGATTAGATTGCTATTCTTTTTCTTTAACTATTAAAATATTTTGAATTGTGTTGGATATGACATTTTTCAGTTTTAGCTTTTATGAAAAACAATAATAAAATAATTTTTGACAGTTCTGTAGAATTCATGCTGTTTGATCCAGAATCCAAAAATATGAGTACGAAATGGAGTTTTGTAACATCAACTTATATATTTTTTTAATCAGGAATTCATAAGCGATTGTTTTTGTAAATTTCAGGCTAAATTCGCGATAAATTTATATTCTGCGAAGTTGTCATACCTTATTTAAATCGTTTGTGGCAATACTGCCAAAGATGATTCAGAACAATTACTGTGGTGAACGCAATGGATTACGGAAACATGCTTCGCGATTCCTATGCATATGCAAAGGATGGTGTAGGTGGGAATAAGAATAAGTGGCTGATGCTCGTCATCGCAACAATTCTTCTTGAACTTCCCCTTTGGGGATATCTGATGAAGGTTTTCAGAGCGGAAAAACCGGCTCCGGAAGTTCAGGACTGGGGCACCCTGTTTATCGACGGGATTAAATGGCTCATTGTTTGTATCATTTATTGCATCCCTCTCTTTATTGTATATGGAATCATGATGGGCATTATTTTTGCTGCCGCTCTCTCTGGCGATTCCTCCGTTGCGATGGGTGCTATGGGTCTTGCAGGTCTGTTGGGTTTAATCGCCCTCGTGCTCTATATCATCACTATATTGCTTCTCCCCATCGCAGCTGTCAGGTTTGCACGAACGGGCAGTATTGGTGAGGCATTACAGTTTAAAACAATCATTGCACAGATCGGGAGAATAGGCTGGATTTCCTATATTATAGCATTAATTATTGTAGGTATTGTAATAGCAATTCCGGTTGCTATTATAGAGTTTATCCTCATGGCATTAATGATTGGACTTGCAATGATCGCTGCTGAATTATCACTTCTTGTTATGCTTCCCGCTGCAATCATATTCCTGGCCCTTATGCCTCTCATCTCAGTGTTTATGGCTCGGTATATTACACAGGTCTATGACAGCGCAGGTTAAACTTTTTTTTCAAATATTTCGGGAAGGATTGATAATAATTTGTGATTTTAGATGAGTTTTTTTAAACCCGCCAGTCTTGCATTTCATCTGTGGTATTAATTCGAGAGCACTTGAATATCAATAAACATATTCTCTCCCCTTTTTCATCTGTCGATTCCACCCGGGGATATAGTCTTTTTATCTTTCTAACCCGAAGATTTGGTATATCGGTGATTCTCTATGGATTTTGGTTCAATACTTGACGATTCATTTTTATATGCAAAAGAAGGTGTCTGGGGGAAATGGCCGCGCTGGCTGCTTCTGATCCTGAGCATGATTATTTTCCCGTTTATTTTCGGGTACATGGTCCGGATATACCGGGGCGAAAGACCAGCACCGGAACCCGGAGAGTGGAGTTCCCTTTTTGTCGATGGACTGAAACTCCTGATGGTACAGATTCTCTATCTCCTTCCGGTTATCCTAGTGATTATCCTCGCGTTCGTTCCCATGATCTCCACGCTAATCGCCGCAGGAGCACTGTCAGAAGACTTTGGTTCGATGTCCGATTCCCAGACAAATTTCTGGCTGAGCAGTCACCCTGAACTTTTTTCTGCGGCTGGTCTGATGATACTGCTGCTCCTTCTCGCGATAGTCCTTGCCCTGATTATCTTTGTCTTTTCGTTTCTCGGCCTTGTCCGGTTCGCCCGGACCCGCAGCATGAGTGAGGCATTCAATTTTTCAGCGATACTTGCGCATATCGGCCGTATCGGCTGGGTCAACTATATCCTTACGCTGATTATCATCAGTATTATCGGGTTTATTTTTAGTACAATCATGAATTTTTTTTCGTTTATCCCGATTATTGGTATCCTTATTGAATTCATAATTTTGGTGATACTGTATGTACCCTTTATCCTGTTCTCTGCACGGTTTTCCGCTCTTATCTATGATGCGGGAGAGGAGAAATCGCCTCAATTGTCAGGTTAGACCGGGATTTCCTTACTCGGCTTTTTAATTCCTTTTTCGCATCTCTCAAAAAAGAGGAGATAACACCCGCTGATAAACAAATGAAGATGATTATCGTTGTATCGCGCCGAGATTTGCCTGCTCAACAGTTCTGGCATACCGTGCAAGTACACCGGTGAGAGTCCTGTGAGGTGGTTTCCAGGATTTTTTCCGCATACCAATCTCTATTTCGGGGACGAGCAGATCGATTTTTCTGCTAAAGAGATCCACTTCGATCAGATCCCCCTCCCTGACAAATGCAATCGGCCCTCCTATCGCAGCTTCCGGTGCAACATGGCCGATACAGGGACCGCGGGTACCTCCTGAAAACCTTCCGTCCGTTATGAGAACGACTTTCTTGTATCCCAGGCCCATAAGTGCCGACGTCGGTGAGAGCATTTCTGCCATGCCGGGCCCGCCCCGGGGACCTTCGTAGCGGATGATAATTACATCCCCTTCCCGTATTTTTTTTGCAAGGATTGCCGTCATTGCCTTATCCTCGCCGTCAAAAACCCGTGCCGGCCCGTTATGCTTCCACATCTCTTCTGGCACCGCTGCACTCTTTACCACGGCACCGTCCGGTGCGAGAGTCCCGTACAGGATTTTCAGCCCGCCTTCCCGGGTTATCGGGTTTTTCAGGGACCTGATAACCTCATCGTTACGGATCTGTGCAGCTTTTGCGATTTGCAGGATTTTTTTACCGGATACTGTTGGGCAATCATCCAGAGATTTTTCCAGCCGTTTCAATACGGCCGGAATGCCCCCGGCACGGTACAGAGTCTGCATGGAATGCGGGCCTGAGGGCTGCATGTAACAGATATGGGGGATCTCTTCCGCGAGTGTGCTGAAGTCATCAAGGGTAAGAGGGATGTCCGCTTCCATGGCAAGGGCCATCAGGTGCAGAACGGTGTTTGTTGATCCGCCCAGGGCCATATCAACCCGTATCGCATTGCGGAGGCTCTTTTTCGTGATAATCTGCCGGGGCGTGGTACCTTTTTTAACAAGGGGAAGAATGGCTTCTCCGGTTTCGCGTGCAATCCTCAGCTTGGCGGCATCTACTGCTGGAATAGCTGCACAGCCGGGGAGGGACATTCCCATTGCCTCCGTCATACACGCCATAGTATTTGCCGTATACAGACCCTGGCAGCTGCCGCACCCGGGCATGGCGCACCGTTCAAGTTCGCATAATGCCGTTTCACTCATTATTCCCGCTGCAACTTTACCCACACCCTCAAAAATTTCTATAAGTGAAAGATCTTTTCCGTCATGGAACCCGGAGAGCATGGGACCGCCGGTGAGGACAATAGTCGGAATATCGGTGCGGGCAGCTGCCATCAGCATACCGGGCACAATTTTGTCGCAGGTGCCGATGCAGACCAGACCGTCGAACCGGTGTGCCTGCGCCATCAGTTCGATGGAATCGGCAATATTTTCGCGGGATGGAAGGGAATACCGCATCCCTTCGTGGCCCATGGCAATACCATCGCATATACCGATAACGCCGAATTCAAAGGGCACTCCCCCGGCAGCGGTGATGCCTTCACGGACTTTTTCAGCAAGCTGTCGCAAGTGAATGTGTCCCGGAACGATGGTATTGAAGGCATTTGCAATGCCAATGAATGGCAATTCCATCTCATTGTCCGTGACCCCCAGTGAACGGAGAAGCGACCGGTTCGGTGCACGCTTATATCCCTTTTTAATTTCATCACTGCGCATGTGAACATTCCTGAACTGTTTTCAGATCTCTATTCACAGTCCCACGATTTTATTTCTCGTATAAAAAAAGAGATAAAATCTGCCAGCGTTTCATTTCTTTGAGAATGCATTTGCGGCTTGAACAAATTTCCCGGAAAATGCCGGTGTAAAATATGCATGAGTATAACAGCCCAGAGCGTTTTGTGAAACCAGCCCGTCTTTTCCTGCAATGATCCCTGTTCCCCTGGAAAGGCTTATTGCATACTGAGCATCAGTGTCCGGGTCCAGCCGGGAATAATGGAATTCATGGCCGGTAATACCCAGTGATGATGGCATATATGGTATTTTCCCGGTACCCGTACCTTTGACATATCCGAGGGCCTGAATCCGGCTGGTCATCTCAACGGTCGATGGAAGTATTCCGCACATACGGTATGTTTTATCAGTATGGATTTCTCTGGTGAGGTACATCAGCCCACCGCACTCTGCATAGACTGGCATACCCTGTTCACCTGCATGGGACAGGTCCCGGGTACACGGCGAGGATTCGAGACTGGCCAGATGGAGTTCTGGATAGCCTCCCCCGAGATATACCGCGTCCACATCCGGTAAACGGTCGTGGAGCGGACTGAAAAAAACCAGGTTTGCACCGGCATGAAAAAGCTTATCGAGATTATCCTGGTAATAAAAACAGAATGCTTCATCGCGAGCTATACCTATTGTACATCCATTTTTCAGGTTGCGTTCACTCGTGGATATTATTTTTTCCATAGGTGGCGCCTGACCTGCAGCTGCCACAAGAGTATCCAGATCGCAGGAGTCTTCGATGATTATTCCAAACTCCCCCATTCTGCCCGATTCATGGGCCATCTTAAGACCAAGATGACGGCTTTCTACGGCAAGATCTTCCCTGCGCGGGATGAACCCGAAAGCCGGTACAGTCAATGATGATTTAATCATGGAGCGGTGCCTGGGGCTGCCCATACGGTTGAATATGACACCGGCGAAAATAAGCGCCGGATCATACCGGCGATATCCGTCAATCAGTGCATGGACACTGCGGGACATCCCCTTGGCATCCACCACAAGCACGATCGGGGCCTGCAGGATCCGGGCTACATGAGCAGTACTTGCCAGATCGGATCCATCCACGCCATCGTACATTCCCATAACCCCTTCAATCACCGCGATATCCGCATTCATCATGGTCCGGATGAACGTGTCAGTGCATCCAGCCTCTCCCATCATGAAGGGATCAAGATTTCGTGAGACACGTCCGCATATCTTTGTGTGATGGGAGGGATCAATAAAATCAGGTCCTACCTTGAAGGGCTGGACTTTCAGTCCGCGGGCGGTAAGTGCCGCCATGATGCCGCTTGCAACTGTTGTCTTGCCACATCCGCTGTGTGTGCCGGCGATAACGATGCGGGGGATGGGGATCATACGAAGTTACCTTCTTTCCTTCAATATTTCAGGTTTTGTTGTTATCTGTTTTATCCATGCCATTTCAAAGTGAATGTACAGGTAGTCCATCATGGTCATGCTCTTGAATGTGGTGATGTACGGGTCCCGATGCAGATACCGGATCAACATAAATCGTAGCATCAGAGAGATACTTAAGGTGGTGCAGGAGTTCGTGACGGAAAGATTTTGCTATTGCATGGCCGGATTCCACGGAGCGTGATGAATCGACCGTGATATTGATCTCCGCATGGAGCCGGTGGCCCAGCCAACGGACCTTGACATCAGTAATTTCCACCACTCCTTCAACATGATCGGCGGTGTGGGGGATTTCGTCAGTAACAGCCGGATCAACGCCATCGATGAGCCTGGTGAATATTGTCTTTGCCGAGTCCCAGACGATCCAGAAGATCGCGATCGTTATCATGAGCCCGATAACCGGGTCAGCAAGCGGGAACCCGGAATAGATCCCGGCAGCACCGATCAGAACTGCAAGACTCGTAAGCCCATCGGTCCGGGCATGATAACCATCTGCAACGAGGGCGGCGCTGCCGATCTCGGTCCCAACCCGGATGCGGAGCTGTGCCACTGTCTCGTTCCCGATGAACCCGATAAGTGCAGCCGCTGATACTGCCCAGAGGAACATAACCTGCTGCAGGTGAAAGAGCCGGTCGATGGAAACATAGCCGGCAATGATTGCGGAGATCAGGATCATAAGGACCACAAACACGCCAGCAAGGTCCTCGACCCGGCCATACCCATAAGTAAACCGTTTCGTCGATTTCCAGCGGGCCAGCATGAACGCGAACAAGAGCGGGATTGCGGTGACGGCATCCCCGAAATTGTGGATCGTATCGGCGAGCAGTGCAATGCTGCCGGAATAATATACGATGATTACCTGAAAGATCGCGGTGATGAACAGACCGATAAAGGACCACTTGACCGCCCAGATTCCCCGCTCGGTTGTGAGGATTGAAGGATCTACAATACCGTGCGTGTGGGCATGGTCATAATCCTGTCCGCGGGAATGATCATGATCCTGGTCATGCCCTTCATGGCAATCATGATCCTCCACGTGACTGATCATTCCTTTTCACCCCATCATTCAGGAGCCCGTTTCCGGTAGGGTCTTCGCATTCTTCATAGGTATAACGGAGATCGTATTACCGCTCTCTTTGCAGTAGCCCGCAATCCTTCTGAACACATGCGGTACCATCGATGCCGGGGTCAGGAGCAGCGAAGACTCCCCAACAAGGGCCCGCAGGATGCCTTTGTCTATCACACCATACGAGAAATCGAGCGATATCGATCCGCGCTCGGCCAGCTCCTTTGCCCGGGCACCCATTGCCCCGCACCGGGACCCGGGATGGTCTGCTATCCATACCCTGATCTCCTCAGTACCGGTTGCATCAACGTTGCAGACCGTGATGGTTCCGTGGCCCGTCTCTGCCCGTGGTTTACCGGAGCTCTGTTCGAGCGAACTGACCAGCTGGAGGACGGACTTTGGCGACCCGGTCTTCACGATCATCTGCCGCGAGACGAGTTCCGTATAGATTTCCAGCACCGCAGGCATTCGGAGATTCGAAGACGTGACGAGTGCCGGATCCGTAAAGACTTCCTCGGGAGTACCTGCATGAATCACCGTCCCTTTGTTCACAAGGATGACCTGGTCTGCCCAGTGGTACGCGAGCTCCACGTCATGGGTCGAGATAATGATCGTGGTTCCCTTCGCATTGAGTTCGTCGAGCAGTTCCATGAGATCAGCAGCGCCGGCCGGGTCGAGCGAACTCGTGGGTTCGTCAAAGACGAGAACCTCCGGCTCCATTGCAAGGGTCCCGGCAATTGCTGCCCGCTTCTTCTCGCCGCCGCTCAGCTGGTGGGGAGGCCGCTTCTCATACCCGGAAAGTCCCACTGCTGCAAGTGATTGCGTGACCCTGATCTTGATCTCGTCCGGTGTCATGCCGAGATTGAGGGGACCGAACGCAACATCCTGGTATATGGTTGGTGCAAAGAGCTGGGTGTCCGAGTTCTGGAATACGAGCCCGACCTTCTTGCGCACTTCGCGCAGCGAGCGGCTGTCATACCGGAGTGGTTCGCCATTGAATAAAACCCGGCCTTTTAAGGGTTCAAGTACCCCGTTGAACATTAAAAGCAGGGTTGTTTTCCCGGCACCGTTGGGACCGACCAAAGCAACCTTTGCTCCTTTTTTTATCGAGAATGTTACCCCGGAAAGTGATTCACGGCAGTTCGGGTAGGCATAATGAATCTTATCAAATTCGAGCAGGATTGTCATAGCTCACCTGAAAGGTATTATTGTACTGGTCATGATCGCGACAGCGATGCAGAGGCCCAGATATACGGCGACGGACATAATCGCAACCGGTTTCGGGGGATCCTGCTGGCCGAGTAATTCCAGTTTACCGTCATAGCATCGCGAGTCCATCGCAACGATCAGGTCTTCTGCCTCCTTCCATCCCCGGATGAAGAGCATGGCACCGAGCATCGCCATCGAATTCAATGATCGCCTGAACGATGTATATCCCTGGCGGATGGTCTGGGCATTATGGATTGCTATAGCCTGGGCAATAAAGACGAAGATAAAATGGTACATCAGCATGGAAAGATCGACAATCACTGGGGGAACACGCAGCTTGTGCATGACAGAAAAGATCTCGATCATGGGAGTTGTCAGGGCAATGAAGAAGAGCCCGCACATCCCGCCGAATGTCCGGATAAGTACAAGGGATGCGAGGTTCGCGGAACCTGTCGTAATGGTCAGCGGGACGTTTGCGACAGTAAATGTAAGGATAGTATCTCCGCTCCCGCTTAAAAACAGGATAACGATCACGGAGGAGAATGCAAATAGTACGGGAATATGAAGGAGTTCCACATAGACCCGTACCGGTATTTTTGCAAATACTAGGGTGATTGCAGAAAGAGTAATGAGGATAAACAGCGGGGCCAGCGGGGCTGGGGATGCAACACAGATGAATATTGCTCCCATACCAAGGACGAGTTTGAGATAGCAGTTTACATTCCGTAAGGCATTTGACTGGGCATAGTAATCCAGGTTCTCTTCCATAAATGTCATAGAGATTACCTACCTTCAGACGTCCCGGACGTCAGAACATTAAAGAGAGGAGTTATGCAGGTTTTGCACTATCCCGTTTGCCCCGGTAAAACCCGAAGAAGTAGCCGATCACAAACGCCCCGAGGCCGGACTGGACACTGAAGAGCAGGGATTCGACTTCAGTACTTGGGGGCGTCCAGAGAGGTTGTATCCAGGGGTGATATCCCGTGGCCTCAATTGTAGCACTGCCCATATCGTCTGATCCCTGCCAGGTCTCCTGTCCGGGTTTGGCGTTTGCCTGGATATTTGAATTCTGGATGAGGAATACCGCAGCAAAGACGATGACGACGACCGCAAAGATGATCTCAAGTTTGTATTTCCTGAGTGTCTTGAAGTTCATGCGAAACTCTCCATGATCTTTGCAACCTGCTCTGGTGTAAGCACCTTAAGTTTGATGAGGATATCGGCTCGGCTCTGGACAATGTATTTGAACACAAGCGCGATAAGCACACCCTCAAGGATCGCAAGGGGCACCTGTGTAATTGCGTAGATCGCAAAGAAGGTCTCAAAGGAGACCAGGAACCCTCCATGCAACGGGACTGCAGCAGCGAGCTCGATTGCCGTGATTATGTATGTGAACAGGTCAGCGACTGCCGTGACGAGGAAGATATTGACGAATATGTTCAGGTTTACTGCTTTTCCCAAGCGGTACACGGCATACCCGAGGAGCGGCCCGGCGATGCCCATCGAAAAGACATTGGCACCGAGCGTGGTGATCCCCCCGTGGGCCATGAACAGCGCCTGGAAGATGAGCACAATCAGGCTGAGGACACAGGTAATGATCGGGCCAAACAGCACGGTCGATAACCCGGTCCCCGTGGGATGGGAACAACTTCCCGCAACAGGAGATGGCAGCTTCAGGGAGGAGAGAAGGAATATAAAGGCTCCTGACACCGCGAGCAATGAGAGTGTTTCGCGGTTTTCCTTAACCTGTTGATTCAGGATGTAAATTCCGTAGATGATAAACGGCGCTGATACAAGGTACCAGAAGACGCACCACTGCGGGGGCAGATATCCTTCCATAATGTGCATGATTACATATCAAGTTTACTTGTTTTAACTTAATAAATATTGCTTAGTTATGGTTGTCAATGGATCTTTTTTGGAGAGGATTTAACAGTGTTCTCTTTCGTCAACCTGCGTCAGGGATAATCTTATCCCTCACTTGAGAACGAAATATACGATGGAGAATTCCCCGGAGAGAAGATCTTGCAGCCGTAATATACCGTTTTTGAGGGTGTAAGTCGCAAAAAAGAGGGCGTAATCCCCCATTTTCCGGACAGTTTTACACCCGTGAATGAGTGAACGTAAATAGCGATAATTACGGGCAGGATCAGGAGGTTCAACTGGCTGGGGACTGAGCAGGATGGGAAACGGTGGTCCGGATCCGGCCCTTATCCTGTATCAGTCCGGTTCAGAGCTGCTCGTGTTCCTCCAGCGCACCGTGATTGTGTCGCCTCTGGAGCCATTCATCGAGACTTCCCACCAGTGAGAGCACTGCCGGCATGATGAAGATCGCACTCATCAGCGAGAACGCAACAGCAATCAGGGTAACGGCGCCGAAGTTACTAAGGATGGGGAACGTAGAGAGCAGGAGCGCTGAGAACCCGAAGAACGTAGCAAGACCCGAGACAGTGATGGCAGTGCCGATCTTCTGGACACTCTCTTGGATGGCGGCAATAGGATCATGCAGCCGCTCCTCCTCTTCTGCGTACCGCTCCATGACCAGGATCGTATATTCTGCAGCAACACCGATCGCCATCGATCCCATGGTCGCCGTGATTGGGTTGTAGGTAAGTCCGAGGATATACATCATGACCGCGTTCCAACCGACAACAAAGATGATCGGTATGATCGGGGAAACGGCGTGGAGGTGCCGGTAGACGAGGATCAGGAAGATAAAGACAAAGATGAACCCGAGAATAGTCATGGTATCCTTCGAATCTGACATTCTCTTTAAGAGACTGGTAGTTAACTCGAAGTTCCCGGCTGGTTCTACCGAGATCCCTACCGGGGGTTCGAGGAACGCAATATCCTTATTAACCTGCTCTTTCAGGCTGTTCTCCTGGGTAATTGTGATGGATTCGGTACTGAACCGGATAATCCCGCTCATCGGGTCGCTGAGGTACGATTTCCGTGTATCCTCCGGTATGTTCGCCAGCACCGCATCGACCCCAGATTGGGTCTCCGGCATTACCCCGCCATTATACTGGAGCACATACGTGACGATACTGGTCGCCCCGGTCATTTCCGGATGGTGTACTAGCTCATAATCCTGGAATTTTTGTATCCAGAGCAGGGTATTGAGGTCCGTTACGCGGGAGCCCTGGACAAGCAGGTCTGCGGTACTGGTTGCACCGATGACCCGGGTGACCTTGTCCATGTTGATCTTAGCCAGCATATCCGAGGGTACAAAGGCATTCTCATCTGAACTGACGGGGATTGTCGCATCAATCTGGAACCCGATGAGGGCAATGAGACCGGCCACGAGCAGGATCGGTACCGGGTTCTTTGCAATTGTAACCGAGGTGTCCGTCAGGAACCGGCTATAGGAGAAACCGGTCTTCTTGTTTTCTCTCTCTTTGCCAATGACCGTGTCACAGGCATCGGTTCCCACAGCATAACACTCTCCGGTCTGTTGCGGCTTGGGCTGATAATTCAGCAGGAGGGCAAGGGTGGGCATGCCGACACAGGACACCCAGAAACAGGTGTTGATACCGATGATGGAAACAATACCGAACGAACGGATCATCGGGACGGTCGAGACATACATGGCCAGGAATCCCATGGATGTGGCAAGCATGGCGTACATGACTGCAGGGCCGGTGCGGGTCACGGTCATGAAGACCGCATCCTCAAGCGATCCTTTCCTTGCCTCCTCGTCAAACCGGGCGTGGAACTGAATCGCATAATCGATCCCAAGACCGATCAGGACCGGGAAAGCCGCGATCACCGCCATATTTAGATCGATACCGGCAAGTCCCATCAGGCCAAGCGAGGTCACGAGGCCGACCGCAACAAGCAGGACCGGCATGAACCGGTGGCGGACGTAGGAGAAAAGGATCCCCATCGTGATGATCATCAGAACGAGGGCACCGCCGATGAGAATGCCCATGTTATTCGAGAGCCCCTCCCTCATCTGTTGCGAGAACGCAGGGGTGCCGGAAATTTCGACTTTCACTCCCGGGGGCGGGGTTGAGTGATCCGTGACGGATCCCACATTATCAAGAACTGATTTCTGGACTGTGTCCGACAATCCCGGAGTGAGCGTTAACTCGACAAGGGTCAACACGTTGGAAGGATAGACCATAGCGCGGGTGCTCTCAGGAAGTGAGTTGACAATGCGCTCAGTTTCAGCCTTCGACGAGGGAAGTGTGCCCCCATTGTACGCTTTCAGGACATCGGTGATGCTCTGTACGCTCTTGATATTCTGCTGCTGTCGCAGATCTGTTTCGAGATTATCAACATAGGCAAGGACAGCCGGGCTCAGAGGGTCGCTGGCTTCGACTATGAAGATAATCGTATCCGAGTTGTAGTCATTATTATATTTTTCCTGGAGAGCACCGGCATGAGAATCCTTGTCAATATAGGTCTCCCACCCGGTCTGCATGACGAGTGTAGTCATGCCATAGAGGCCGATGCAGAACAGGACAAGGATCAGGCCTGCAACCAGTTTCGGCCGCCGGATGATCGAATGAGCTATCGATGTAAATATTTTATCTATCATACTGTATCAACGGCTTTTTGTTCTGTCGTATTTTCCACGGTCACATTCTATTTCTTTTTTTCAACCCGAAAAAATAATAAATAAATATCACGGGGTTTTCTGGAAGGGTTATTGATTTTTCTTGCGGTAATGATAGACCAGATAAATGATCCCGATAATTGCTGCTATAACAATTGACAGGTAGATAGGATTGGAAAGAATGGTAGTGATTCCTGCGGGTGAAGTTACATCCACATTGACTTTCATTGTATCCGATATGTAGGTATTATCAAGTGCATCCCGATATCGGATTTCCGAGTCAAGCCCGTATTCCTTGATAGTGGCTGTCCGGTCGACACTGACGACAAACGATACGGTCTTGGATTCACCAGGTTTGAGATCACCGATATATGCGGTATCATCATTGCTGGTGAAGGGATCAACGGCACTGATTCTGGCTTCTGCACTATAGATTGTTGTATCTCCGGTATTTTTGTATTCAACATTCAGGACTTTTTTATTGCCGGGATTCATTTCCCCCGGTGGTGATATTATGGAAAAATCAACTTTCCCTCCAACGGGAATACCTGCCGTATCACTCCGGGAAGTGATGAAATCGCCTTCGTTGTTCTGGTAAACAACAACAACATCTATGGGATAAGTCTGAGATTCCGCATCACTGGAAACAGACACTTTATACCTGCAGTCTACGGTACTTCCCGAGGGGAAATCACCGATATAGACGCTACTATCCGTGGGTATAATGGGACTGTTGCCGTTCCTGAGAATTTTCACTACCGCTTTGGATCCATCCTCAAAACCGGTATTTTTTATTTTCATATCAATGTAACCCTCGGTACCAACGTTAAGGTGTTCCGGCACTGCAGAGATCACATCGACTGATACATCCGATTTGATTTTTATCGGGATCAGAATTGTCTCATTTTTTGTTTTATAGTAGTACTGTATGGTATCCACACCATACTGTTCTGCAAATTCAAGAAATGTATAATTCAATATAAGGGGAATCTGGTAAGTACCGGAGGGGGCATCTGATTGAATCTTCGCAGAGAAAACTGCATTGGCACTGCTCGCACCCTTTAAATCTCCCAACATCTGGGGATCAGATTTTATTACAATCGGGGCGTCCCCGGCATTGAGAGTTGCCGTGAGAAATTTTGCCGTGTTCGGTTGATCATCCCGGTCAACAATACTCGACTGGACGAACTTAAATTCATTCAGCCCGGTATTTTCAACCACAATATTAAGCTGAATATCATCCCCCGGACTGAATTCATTCGTTCCGGAGATATAGGCAGACAGTTCCGGATTCCCTGCCATATATTTTGCTCCTGCCGTCACCGGAGCTGTCAGACATAAGCATAATATACATAAAATGTACATCAGGTTTTTTAGAGCAGTCATCTGTTTCTCTCCCCAATTAATTCGTATAATCTATCAGTTGTAATATGCTTATAGATCGCTTTTCAGAGCACGGGGGGATATAACCCGTTTTTCTGCTGTTCTCAGCTACTTGGCTACATTATTATTTAATTTTTTTGGTTATTGGTTACAATTGATTGTTACTCTAGTTTGAAACATACATAAGTCACACAATTCCAAAAATTATTTAAATCGATAAAGTGATCACTGGGTAATGAATCAATTCCAGACCGAGCTTGATAATATTAAAAAAATTCTGAAATCTTCACCTCATGGCATGAGTATCACAGAGATTGCGCGCACGCTCATTAAAAACCAGCATTCGGTCGGGAGGTATCTGGATATCCTTCTCGTGTCCGGGCATGTTGAAATGCGGATGTATGGCAAAGCAAAAGTATATTCTCTCTCTTCCCGTGTCCCGTTGAACACCCTGATGGGTGGCCTGCATGATCTCATTCTCGTCCTTGACAACGACAACCGTATTGTCAGGATCAATGATCAGTTTCTCAAGCTGGTAAAAAAAGCACGAAATGATCTGGTAGGTAAAGACATTGCATTCATCCTGTTTTCCGAACCAGTTATAGAGATTATTTTTTCAAGCATACGGTCTTCGCTTGAATCGGGTCTGATCGATAAGGAGATTGGTCTGGATGAGGAATGTGGCAGAGTGTATCGGCAAAAAATTATCCCAGCGGTTTTTGAAGATGGGAAAAGCGGGACGATTGTCCTTCTGGAAAATATTACGGAACGTAAATCAGCTGAACACGCGCTCCGTACAAGCGAGGAGCAGTTCCGCCTTATGGCCGATAATATTCAGGACGGCATCTTAATATACCGGAACAGAAAACTTGCCTACATGAACCGGCGGGTTGAGGAAATTACCGGATATTCACGAGATGAGTTGATGCGCCTGTCACCTCTGGATATCACTGCCCCGGAGGATCGTGACCGCATCAATCAGGTCCTCAACCGCTGTTCATCCACAGACAAGATACCTTCTGAAATTCCTTTCTGGATGATCCGTAAAGAAGGAACGCGACGGTTTGTCTCTTGCCGGATTACTTCTCTTCAACACGGTAATGAGACCGTTCTGTATATCGTGATTACCGACATGACCGAATGGAAACATGCACAGGACGCGCTTGAAAACCAATTGATTTTTTTACAACATATGATTAATACATTCCCAAATCCTTTGTTTTATCTGGATCCGCAGGGGCATTACCTTGGCTGCAACTCTGCCTTTGTTAACCTCACGGGAAAAAAATTTGAAGATCTCGCAGGAAAAACAAATGATGAAATTGGTGAATCCCGGGAGTGGGACATTTTCGACGAATATAACAATGAACTATTCGACCAAGCCGGCATTAAATTTTATACCGGATTGTTTCATCATCCAGATAGACGTATGTCGAGACTGACGATCCAGAAATCAACCATGACCACTATCGAAGGGACGGTGGCAGGAATTATTGGGATAATCCTTTCATCAGATAATTTGGCAAACGATAAATTCAACTGAAATACTTAATAATGATTACTGACCCTATCTTCATTGATGAAAGAAAAGTATCCCTATCTGATTTATTTACTGGCGATTATTCTCTTACTGGCTATCGCCGGTTGTGTCGCGCCCCCGACAGAAACCCCGACAAAACCCGTATACACGTACGATCCAAATCAATTTGCGACAAATAACAGTAGCACATCATCATCGTTCGTTTCAGAAGTGACCCTTTCTGATTATTATGCAAAACCTACCACAAAACCATTGGGATATACTACATTTCTTCCAACAACCCAGATTCCGGCAGATATTACCTGCCGTATCCACGGCATAGATCTATTCGGTTATAATGGCACGGCATTTACTTTCGATCTGAAAAACCCGCCGATGTACATTAATTATACTGTAATTCCGACAAACGTAACGGTAAATAAAGTATATACGGATACCAATACCAAAAACACCGTGACCGCTACGTTTTCAGACTATAGTCCCCAGTCATGGTTTGAGGTAACCGTTCGTAAGAACGTAACCAAGGAAATTATACTTCAGGACGGTTTCGGAGAGCAGAAAGGGTACAACACCTATCTGTCCCATACCATTAAAATATTGAACAGCGGGGATCTCCTGGTTGAGTTCCGTGGTAATGATATCCGGGCATCAGCAAATATCTGGGTAAAACCTACCGGGAATTTTGACGAATCACGACTCTCAGAATTTACTGATTGCACATACTTTGATTCACACCGCGATACTCTCGTTACTCCCATTCCAACAACGATTTCAGGCGCTATATATACGTGGACGCCGGAAAACCAGATACATGAATAAAAATTTTACAATATTTTTTTATATGCCCTGCCGGTTATTTTTTTATCAGATCCTGTAACGTCAATCTCCCAAAGAGTGAGTTATTTAAGCGATAACAATGATTTAAGTAAGGCAGGCAGTATATGCGTCCCGGTGGGGTAGTGGACATCCTAGAAGCCTGCGGAGCTTTTGACCCGGGTTCAAGTCCCGGCCGGGGCGTTTCCTGTTTTTCATGATCGGATCAGTTCCAAACGTCATTTTTAAAAGGATGATATTATCCACTTAATAAAAAAATGCTAAATAATCTGGTGAATTATCAAAAAGATGTATCCGCAGCCTGCAATCACAAGAAGGCCTACCGTAAAATAATCCCGTTTTTTAAATGAAAATTCTCGCAATCGTGTCCGGATCTGCGTTCGGTAACCCCGGATATCTATTGTTAATCCCAAGACATTGGCGCGAGCCAGAGCATTCGAGACCAGTGGTATAACAATCGGGGCAACACTCTTAATTTTTCCGATAAACCCGGATCCCGGGTTAAATCCCCGTGCCAGCTGAGCCTCATGGATCCGTTTTCCTTCTATCTGGAGGGTCGGGATAAACCGCAGGGCAATCAGGAACATCAGGGTATAATCGATAGGGATCCGCATCCGTTCCATGGTATGCACGATATCACGCGGCTGTGTCGAGATCACAAAAAGCTGGAATGCACAGATAAGGATCATGAAGCGGAGGGTCAGTACAATACCAAAGTCAATCGCACCCGTCGTAACCTGAATATTCCCCCCGATGACAGGAATTATTGCGGGAATCAGATAACCGAGATTTTCTCCTCCCGGCATTGTGATGATCGTTATTCCGATAAGAACAACACTCATAATGACGATAAGCCGGAACTGTTGCATTACTTCCGGGCCAAGATTGGCGCAATAAGCGAGAAAAAGGATGACAACAATGAGTACTGACAGGAATACAATATTTGTTGACAGGATTGCCATTGTACCAAAGAGAAGGATAAACAGAATCTTAGTGAATGGATGCAGGTTATGGAACAGACCTTTCTTATGGACATAAGCAAGGATTTCAGCCATTTTAGTTCACCATTCCGTTTGAATCAGAAATGATCCTGCCTTTCTCCATCCGGATTACCCGGTCAGCGCAATAATCTGCGATATCATGGTTGTGCGTAATGATGACAACCGTGTGTCCCTTCAGCTGAAAATTCTTGAGCGTATCCATGACAAGCCGGGCCTCATTCCCATCAAGGCCCGTTGTTGGTTCATCAAGGACAAGGATCTCCGGGCGCATGGCGATGACACAGGCTATGGCAAGGCGTTGCCGCTCCCCCCGTGACAGCCAGCGGGGGTAGAGCGCCTTTGTATGAAGCAGTCCTACTTCATTGAGAGTCCGGTTGATAGTGTCGGTATCATAAGTCATTCCCATATTATGCAGCCCGAATGCTACTTCTTCTCCGACAGTATCCGCAAAGAACATGTGATCCGGGTTCTGGAATACCAGGCCGACATGTCGGGCAAGGTCAGCAATTGAGCAGGTCTTCGTATTTATTCCCTTGACAAATACATCGCCGTTTGTTGGCAGGAGAAGACCATTGAAATGCTTGACCAGCGTGGTTTTACCGGAACCGTTCTCCCCGACAATCGCAAGAAATTCTCCGCTCCCGATTGTGAGGTTAATGGAACCGAGAGCCGGTATTTCGCCATAGGTAAAGGATAGATCCCGGACCGAGATCACCGGCTCCTGGGGTTTTTTCTGTATATTCATCTGATGTGCCGGATCCGCACGGAAATCTGAGAAATCGGCTGTCACAATCTTTCTCATCTGCTCATTCCGAAGGACTTCATCCGGTGTTCCGGCAGCGCTGATCTTCCCGTTCTCCATCACTACAAGGATATCCACCATTTTTACAAAATGCCGGAACTTATGTTCGATGAGCAGGATTGTTTTTCCCTGTGTTTTCAATGCATGAAGGATCTCGACAATACGGGTAGTGGCATGTTCATCCAGTTCTGATGTTGGCTCGTCGAGAATGAGAATATCATTGCCAAGCGCCAATGTCGCCGCCAGAGCAACCCGCTGTTTCTGTCCACCAGAGAGATTGTGCGGAGACCGGTTCTGCAGTTCCGCCAGATAAGCTGTCGTCATAATGGATGCATAGCGCTCCTCAATCTCCCGGGCATCCAGTCCCCGGTGTTCAAGGGCAGAAAGGATCTCTTCTTCCACGGTGGTAAAAATCATCTGCGCTTCAGCATCATCAAAAACAATGCCAATTTTTTTTGCCAGTTCGGAAAGGCCTGCAAAACCGGCAATATCTTTTCCTTCAAGATTGACCCGGCCTTCTTTTTTGCCACCGTACTCATGATAGAGGATCCCGGCGGCTGCAAGACAGAGCGTGGTTTTTCCGGCACCTGACGGGCCGGTCACCATGATACATTTGCCTTTCGGCAGAGAAAGGGAGATTTGGTGCAGGGCTTTCTGCACCGTATGGGGATATGTATAGCTGACGTTTTCGAGCTCGATCATTCCTGTCCTCGTGACAATACCCGGTTCGCGGGTATGTAGAGGATTTGGACGATAACCGCATTAAATATCGCAGTTATAACGACGATCGGAACAAAAATAAGAATAAATGCATCCATTGTCTGGTATTTTTCAAGGATCCTCGGTGCAACCGCAACAATTGCAATTGCTGCAAAAGAAAAACCACTTACCAGGGTCACAAGGAAAGTAGTTGCTGTCGGTGCAAGTTTCGATTTGTTCTTGATCAACATGTAGACACCGAAACACACCAGTGCGCCGAGAGGTTCACTGACCAGATTTGCCGGCGGGAAAATTGATCCCGAAATAAGCATGGAAAGGATGCCGGCAACAAACCCGATACCGATAGCCTCGTAGATCTTGGGTGCTATGAGGATGATTGCAAGGCAGTAGAATGCAATGATCATATTCGGCGTCAGTGGCGTGTGGAGCATTGCAAGGAAATAACGGAGGATCGCACCGATGGCAAGCAGAATACCTGTAATAGCAATATCTTTTGACTTCATGGTAACATCACATTGTCTGGAAAGCAGTACACAGCAGGTCCTATGGAACCGGTCCCGGCCCACGAACTAACTTATACTCTGATGTATAATTTTGTTCATTCGTGTATTAAAAAGTAACTTAATTTTAAACGTTCACCACAAGACACAATCCGTTCTACCCGATTATTCATAATAAAGAGGTTATGATAACATTCATTGCCTGAACCATCGCTCTCACGTAATAGGAGGATCTCATGATGTTATTCTCACCGGGAAGTGACGAGATCTATAAAGAAGCACTGGAGCTGCACGAAAAAAACAAGGGAAAACTCGAGATCAGATCTAAAGTTCCTTTGAAGACCAAGCATGATCTTTCCCTTGCGTACACGCCCGGTGTTGCGGAAGTCTGCAGGGAAATTGCAAAAGACAAAAATCTTGCCTACAGGTATACCCTGAAGGCCAACACGATCGCAATTGTGACCGATGGATCGGCGGTACTCGGGCTTGGGAACATCGGCGGGTACGCCGCCATTCCGGTGATGGAGGGAAAGGCGATCTTGTTCAAGGAATTTGCCGGCATCGATGCATTTCCCCTATGCTTCGAGAACTACCAGACCGATTTTACCGATCAGATCAGAAATATTGCACCGGTGTTCGGAGGAATAAATCTTGAGGACATAGCAGCACCAAAATGTTTTGAAGTCGAAGATGCTCTCCAGGACATCGGCATCCCGGTCATGCACGATGATCAGCATGGTACAGCTGTTGTTGTTCTTGCGGCACTCATCAATGCCTGCAAGGTTACCGGTAAAAAATTCGAGGACTTAAACATCGTCATCTGCGGGGCCGGTGCTGCCGGTTATGCGATCACGCGCCTGCTGAAATGTATCGGGTATAACCCGGATGTCTGTACAACCGTTAACGAGATCATTGTCTGTGATACCAAAGGCACGATATTCCGCGGGCGGGAGGGCCTCTATCAGAACAAATACAAGTTTATCATTGCGGAAGAGACCAACCGCCCGGCTCTTGCAGGATCCCTTGGTGATGCCATGCACGGTGCAGATGTTTTTATCGGAGTATCTGCACCGGGGGTGGTGAATGAGGAGATGATTCGATCGATGAACAAGGATCCCATAGTCTTTGCCATGGCAAATCCCGTCCCCGAGATCTGGCCGGATGCAGCAAAACAGGCAGGAGCCGGCATTGTCGGGACCGGTCGGAGTGATTTTCCCAACCAGATCAACAACGTGCTTGCGTTTCCGGGGATATTCCGCGGGGCACTTGATGCCCGTGCGACAAAAATTACCGATGAGATGAAAATTGCTGCCGCACATGCGATAGCAGATTATACACTCCGACCGCAGCGCGATAGAATTCTTCCCAACATCTTGGACAAGGAAGTCACAAAAGCCGTGGCAAAAGCTGTTGCCGATGCTGCCGAGAAGTGCGGGTGCAGCCGGCACATTTAACCGGCACGAGACACAGCATCTGCACGTGAACCTGTCATAATGTAATATTGTTAAATCCTCTGACGCGGTGGCGGATCTGCTCACCCATATCCGGTGATCTCATAGTCTATGGCCGTGGAATTTTTTGCACATTCCCTTCCATGAACGAGGACTTCATCCACCATCTTTTTTAACAGTGCCGGGTAAACAGCCCCTACAATCTCCTGCACCGGCTTACCATCACAGAAAAACTTGAACGTGGGCGTGCTCCGGACACCATACCGCTCAGCAGTCCACGGGCTTGTCATAATATCGAGCCGTGCAAACTGGATCGTATCTTTATATTCCCGTGCATAATTCCGGAAATACGGTTCCATCTGGTGACAGAATGCACAGGTAGGAGAATAGAACATAACCGCAACCGGTCTGCTGCTTTTTTCCACGGTCCGCTCCCAGTTCAGGTCCGTTAATTCGATAAGGGGTTCCTGCAAAGCCGGTGGCACCGGAATTACCGGCTCCGCTCCTTTTTGTGTTGGCGGTTGTACCGGACCGCCGTTCTTGTCTCCCATCGTGTGCTCCTGAGCAGTGATTAGGGAATACGGGTGATATAATTTATTATGATGATAAGGGTGGTGCCGTCTGCCACCCGGGTTCCAACAGTAATCCGGATGAGACCCGTTTTGGGAGCGGGTACTTGCTATTGATAGTGTCGCATATGGGGTGTCTGAACAGGGTGCAGCTCACTTTCACTCCATGCAATCCGGGCCTTTTTCCCCTGTGGTACAGCAGGGATTTGGTACTATGCTGATCATGCTGCGCAAAGGCATTACCCTCCGGCAGGGCACATTTACGGCAATTATAGCACCGGAGCCGGTCATCCTTTCCGCACTGAACGACAACCCCGATCTCGGGCGGTTCCTTTTCCTGTTCCTCTGCGGCAACTATTCCCGCATTCTTTCACGGATCAAACGGACATCGTCAAACTTCGAGATCCGCAGGCCGTTTACTGCTGACCAGCTCCTCACGGTTTTAAAAGAGACTGGCCATACCGTCATCTTCATCGAGCACGACCCCACGCTTTTTGATGACGCAGACCGCCTGCTTGCCCCAATTGCTGATGCACTCCGGGATGCCGGGCACGATGCATTGGTGATCCTGTACTCGCCGGTCATGGACCGGTCCTTTGCCGTACTGGCCCGTGAGGCGGATCGACTGATCGAGATTATGCCTGCCGATGAGCCGGCATACCCCGGGCAGTATCGGAGCATTAGATCACACCATCAGGGAAGTTCCCCGGTTCCGGCACAGAAAACCCTGGGGGTGTTCTGACGGGAAGGAGTTTTGCGAGCGTGCGCCAGCACGCAAAGGACACCACTGACCGGTGGATCCGTTCGTTACGTCAGTTCCCCAGCATAAAGCAGTCCGGTATGCAGCTTGCCGACATGGGAAAGAACCATTCCTGCGAGTCATTTTTCGGATATAATGACCCGCTGGAATCTGTGATCTTCTCAGCACTCCTGAAGATACGAAAATAGCATGACGGGGATGCAAACAATGTGGATCCTTGACTCAGCCTGGCGGAACGGCGTGGACCTCTGGTACCGGGAGGGGAGCGCGAGATGCCATCATTATGACTACGATCCTCCCTTCTATCTCTATCTGTCTGATCCCCCTGCGTATCACGAGATGATCGATGCACTCACGGAACGCTACCGTGCCAAAGCCTGTACGTTTGAGACCCTGTTCGGGAAACTCGACGGGTTCAGTGTGCATGCCGGCAGGATTGTTGCGGAAGCAATCGAGCAGCAGACACAGGGTGATGCACAGCTCTTCAACGTTGACGTGCGGCGTGACCAGCGGTTTATGGCCGAGCATGACATTTTTCCCTGCGGGAATGCAGATGAATCCCGGTACAGCCCGGATTTCGCGTATGATCTCCGCCAGGTAGAGATCCGGATCCATGATCCCCCGGCACGCTCTGACGTATGCACAGATGTTGAACTTGTGCATGATCGCACCGAACTCCTGAGGGGGACCGGGCACACGGTGGTAACGGATCTTTTCTCGCTTATTGATGCCATCGATCCCGACGTGATCCTGCTGTCGCAGGCCGACCTGTGGCTGCCGAAGTTCCGGCGATATGCCCTGAAGGAGGGGATCATCATGCCGTTTTCCCGGAACGGGAACTACCGGCAGATGGACTCCCGCTCGTACTGGAGTTATGGCAGGATGGAACACCGGGACGCGGCACTTATTCCGGACGGGCGGGTGCTCATCGACACCGACCAGTCGTTTGTGTACCGCGAGGGGGGGCTTGACGGAGTGTTTATGGCTGCCCGGCTCTCCGGGCTTTCGCCGAACCTTGCCTCGCGGTTCACACCGGGAACTCTTATCAGCAGTTACGAGGTATATGAAGCGGTCAGGCGCGGTATCGTGGTGCCGTTCAGGAAAGCGGATGTGGAAGTTGTCCGTAAATTCGCCGATCTCCAGGCATCCGATCGCGGCGGGATGATGTTCCAGCCCGTGGCAGGAGTGTACGGGAATGTTGACGAAATTGATTTCACCTCCATGTATCCTTCCATCATCGTGAATTGCAATCTCTCCCCGGAGATCTGCGGTGAGACGGACATCAGGGGGTTCCTTCCGTCTGTACTTGAGCCGGTGGTCACCCTGCGCAGGGAGACCAAAAAGAGAAAAAAAATGAGTCCCCGGCATGCCGGTATCGATTCCATGCTGAAGTGGATGCTTGTCACCTGTTTCGGGTATACGGGATACAAGAATGCAAAGTTCGGAAGGATCGAAGTCCACGAGGCAATTACCCGCAGGTCACGCGAGATCCTGATACAGACAAAAGATATTGCCGAATCTATGGGTTTTTGTGTGCTGCACGGGATTGTCGACTGCCTGTGGGTGCAGGGAACTGCCGTAGATGTTCTGTGCGCTGAGGTGAACCGGAAGACCGGGCTCTTTGCCGGGAATGAACATTTTGACTGGATTGTTTTCCTGCCCCTCAATGATGGGTTCGGCGCCTATAACCGTTATTACGGCAGGCTGTCCGATGGCAGCGTGAAAGTTCGCGGGATTGCCGCACGGCGGCACGATACGCCGGAGTATATCCGTGTCATGCAGCAGAAAATGCTGGCGATCATGGCGACCGCACGCACAACCGCAGATCTCGTGCGCGTCCAGGCCCCGGTCTACCGGGTTTACTGCAATGCAGTCATTAATCTCCCTCATGCCGGTGCACCGTCACTGGCAATCAGTCGCAGGATCAGCCGCACAACGTATGCCCACCACTGTATTGAGGAGGCAGCAGTTCAGGCGTACCGGGATGCAGGCATGGAGATCGCACCGGGCATGAAGATCAGTTATGTGGTGCGCGATGCACGTACGTACCGGGTGGATCCTGAATGGACTGCGGAACGATTCGATCTGCCTTATTACCGCGGGCTCCTTGAGAAGGCATGGAAAGAGATCTCGTACGCGTTTCGTTGGGACGGAAACGATACCTGCAAAGAGTGGTCGGCGCAGAAGAATCTTGTGTCTTTGGAGTATTCCGGACAACCGGCAGAGTATGTGCAGGACCCCTGATGTGACCGACAGAAAATTTACCGGATATACGCACACGTGCTGTCGCTCTGCTGCCACTTCTTACCATCTGGTATTTATCAGAATACCATGTACCGGTCAATAAACAAGATCATAACACGGGGCTGGACTATGGAAATGAGAATTGGCGGCAAAGATGTTTCATCACCCGATGATGCATGGATTGCGGTGAAGAACCCGGCAACCGGCGAAATGATCGATCGGGTGCCTGCCGGATCTGATGGTGATGTAGCAGAAGCCGTTGGCGCTGCTGCAGATGCTTTGGGGTTGTGGAAAAAGAAGGGTATGCGCGAGCGGGGAATTATCCTGTTCCATGCAGCAGAAAAGGTACGGCAGCAGCACAAGGATCTTGCCCGCCTCCTGACCATGGAGCAGGGAAAACCGCTCCGCGAAGCGATCGACGAAGTGCGCGGGTATGCTAATATTCTTGAATACTATGCCGGGATATCCGCACAGCCGGCGGGAGAAGCGGTCCGATTGGGCGCGGTTGGTGACTGTCTTGTCGTTCGCGAACCCATCGGGGTCTGTGGTGCGATCATTCCGTGGAATATGCCGGTTATTATCATGGGCTGGAAGATCGGGCCGGCACTGCTTGCAGGAAATACCATGATCTTAAAACCTGCCTCTACGACACCTCTGACAAATCTCCGCCTTGCAGGGATCCTTGAAGATGCCGGTCTTCCGCCAGGTGTCCTGAATGTTGTTACCGGCCGTGGCGGGGTGGTTGGCGAGGCGCTTGTGAAACACCCGGAGGTAAAAAAGATCTCGTTCACCGGTAACTGTTCTACGGGCAGGAGAATACGGGAACTCGCATCGGTGCACGTCAAGGATCTGACGCTGGAACTCGGGGGTTCCGACCCAATGATCGTAATGGATGATGCTGACATTGAAAAAGCGGTCGAAGGTGCGCTCCGCGGGCGGTTTTATAATGCAGGACAAATCTGTACGGCAGTCAAACGCCTCTACGTTCAGGAGAAAATTGCAGACGAATTTGTTCAAAAACTCAAAGCCCGCGTCAATACCCTGAATGTGGGGAACGGTCTTGGCCCGAGAACAGATATGGGGCCCCTCAACAGTGCTGAACAGCGGGAGCGGATTGCACAGATGGTAGACACGACACGGGAACACGGGGACGGTACCATCCTTACCGGCGGGGGCATTCTGCGGGGGAAAGCATACGAGCCTGGGTACTTCTACCACCCGACATTAGTGACGGACGTTGCTCCTGACAGTTGTCTTGTTACGGAAGAACTGTTCGGCCCGGTGCTGCCGGTGATGGCAGTTCCGGATCTGGACGCGGCAATTGCTGCAGCAAATACATCCCGGTACGGACTTGGAGCATCGGTCTGGACAAAGAACATCCATACGGCGCGAAGGGTGTTTGATGAAGTACAGGCGGGCATTATCTGGGTGAATCGCCACCTAACTGTACCTCCGGAAGTGCCGTTTGGCGGCATGCGGGAGAGCGGAATCGGACGGGAGAACGGTTACCATGCCGTCGACCAGTACTCCCGTATCAAAACCCTGTTTCTTGGCTGGTAACGCGTATCCGTTTAATTCCTTTTTCTCACAAGTGTTATAATTGCAAGTACGCAAAGGGCAATCCAGCAGGGAATCGGTGATTTGGGAGTGGTTACAACTACGGGGGGTGGAGTGGTTGTTGCCGGGAACGTGGTTGTGTCAGGGAGCGCGATGGCAGTTGTTGCGGACATTACCGGCTGCCCCGGCAGGATATTGAAGTATGTTGAGCCGGTCACGTCCTGCGTGATTCCGGAGACTTTAACAATATATTCATCCGGCTTGAATGCCGTTGCATCCACGTCGAACGACCAGTGGTTATACCCGTTGCTGCCCGGGACCACGGTGACGGCCCCGGAGGCACCTGAAAATTCACTGCCCTGGTTTTTATCGGTAGGTTGAAACGAAGATGAGGTAACCTCTACCATAAGTTCATCACCGGCTGCAAGGTTCGTGGAACCTGATATGGTGAATTTGTCTCCAACATAGTGATTCCCGATGGGATTGATAAGTGCATCCGGGGGAGAGATGTAAAACGAATAGGTAGCAAATGTATCATCGACGTTCTGGCTGCCGATTGCATTCATCAGTGCCTGTGCACTGTCTGGTCCCTGAAGACTTCCTGATCCCGAGAGCTTAAAAATTTCCTTGTTATTCCCATCGCTGAGCTGCCTGTTTATGATCGTGCCGGTAGAAGGGTCGTATACGATATCGAACTGCCCGTTCATCATCGGATGCTGGACGAGGAAGAAGTACTGGCCGGATGCAAGGTTCTGCGTGTCGGCAGGCTTGAGTTCATAGAGATAGGTGTTATCATCGTTCACCGGAAGGGTGGTGACCTTGAGGTAATTGTTGCTGATGATCCAGAGTTGGAGCCCGTTTTGCGGGTGGCCGGTTGCGATACCATGGATCATAACCGAGTCACCGTTGGCAATCGTAACGGTATTCGATGAGGCAGATCCTGCCGGGTCGAGGTTGATGGCCCCAGCGGGAATAACGACAAGTGCCGTGCAGATAAGGAGTAAACACACACAGCCGGCAGCGATCCAGCGTAACGGTTTTTGGGTCATGGTACAATTCCAGTACATATATGTTGCCGGGTACCGCGAGAAAAACTTGTTGTGTAATTATATACCAGTAGGTGTCTGTTGACAGGGCATGGATCTTGAATTTGATTTTTATGGTAAAGAAGAATCGGACACCTTGCAGTATTCAAGAAAAATAATTATCAAAATCGTTTCTGATTGCGCGTTTGTAAAAGGTTGAGTGGGAGGAGTAAGCCTCCTTCTGTTCCAGCGGCATTCAGCTCGGCGCCAAACCCGGACGGAGACCGGGCGTCCTGTTGTCCTGTTCTGGCTTGCACCCGCAGGGATTCGCCGTTTCATCGTATCCTGTTCGTAAACGCTCAGCGGGTTACTCGCATGGAAACCATGCTTCTCGCCTTCCGGCTCGACCGCATCATAACTGAAAACAGGCCGTGTCGTTTCTGTTCCATTGCCGTGACTCTCGCCACCCGTACTTGCGTACGGCTGCGTGCCCGGTGGGTGGGGGGACTTTCCTCAGCGACTGTTACGTCACCGTCGGCCGCTCTCTCCCTCTCGTATAATACAAGGACATAGGAGAAGATAAGAGCAGCGCCATGGGTACCCGTTCTTCCAATTGAACCGGAGAGTTCGATAGATTGTTAAAGATGGGCACGCTAAGACAGACACTAGCAAGGGGAAGTATGCCATGCAGTTACTCACGGACAATGAGGGTGCCATGGCGGTCCGCTCTGCACGCGCCGCCATCGAACATGCAGTAGCAAAACGACCAAAAACCTCCGTTGACCTGACACCCATTTTTGGCGAAAAACGTGGGGTTTTTGTGACGCTCACCAAAAACGGCAGCCTCCGCGGATGTATCGGTTTCCCGTATCCTGTAATGCCGCTTGGTGAGGCAATTGTTCATGCAGCAGGAGCAGCAGCGCTGGAAGACCCGCGGTTCCCCCCGGTGACAAAGAAAGAACTGGAAGCAATATCGCTCGAAGTAACCATTCTTACTGTCCCTGAACAGCTTGAAGGTGAACCAGCAAAACGACCGGAGCAGGTTATCGTGGGAAAACACGGTTTGATCGTCCGGGGCATGGGTACGAGCGGTCTTCTGCTCCCTCAGGTCGCAACCGATTATGGCTGGGACGCAAAGACATTTCTCGATCATACCTGTATTAAAGCGGGACTCTCCGGACAGTGCTGGACCAGTAAAAATATTGAAATCCTGACATTCGAGGGACAGATATTCTCCGAGCAAACACGACATGCCTAGAAGCAATTGTTTAACCTGAATGCAGCGAATATATCGGGACACAAAGGGTGAGGCATGGGAATAACATTTGAGAGTCTCTCAAGCGATATAGCAGGCAGGAGCGGCAGGCTTGCTGTCGGCAGGAAGACCTTGAGGACACCCGCGCTGCTCCCTGTTATCAATCCGCACCTCCAGCTTGTCACCCCGCGGGAATTACAATCGATGGGTGTCGAGGCACTGATTACGAATGCCTACATTTTTTCCCAGAGTAAGCAGTTCCGGGAGCGCGCACTGAGCGAAGGACTCCATAAGGTGCTTGATTTCGATGGTGTTATTATGACCGATTCCGGCTCGTTCCAGCTCTCGGTCTATGGTCAGGTCTCGATCACCAATACCGAGACCCTCTCGTTCCAGCGGGATATACAAAGTGACATCTGGGTACCACTCGATATTCCTACATCCCCCGCTTCCGACCGGCAGACAACAGAACAGGAACTTACCATTACCCTGCAGCGCCTCAAAGAGGCAAAAGATGTCTTTGGCAGCGATGCACCCATTGCCGGCCCGGTGCAGGGGGGGATTTTCGAAGACCTCCGCGAACGGTCCGGGCGTGAAGTAACCGGTCTCGGATTCTCTTTCTGCCCGATCGGTGCCGTTGTCCCGCTGATGGAATCCTACCGGTACCGTGACCTTGTGAGCGTGGTCATGGCCGCAAAGCGGACACTTTCCCCTTCGGCCTGTGTCCATCTCTTTGGTGCCGGTCACCCGTCCATGTTTGCTCTCGCAACCGCCATGGGCTGCGACCTCTTCGATTCCGCGGCCTATGCGCTGTATGCAAAGGACGGCCGGTACCTCACGGTGCATGGCAGTTACCGGATCAATGAACTTACTGATCTGCCCTGTGCCTGCGCGGTCTGCCGGTCCCATTCCGCGGAAGAACTTCGCTCTGCTCCTGACCGTGAGCGCCTCCTTGCCCTCCATAACCTTCATGTCACCCTTGCCGAGATCGCCCGGATACGCCAGGCAATTGCTGATGGTACGCTCTGGGAGCTTGTGGATGAGCGGTGCCGGGGACACCCGCAGCTCCTCTCCGGGTACCGGGCACTGCTCGATCACGCCGGGGAACTGGAAACGCATGACCGCATCTCGAAACGGCGGTTCTTTTACCGGGGCGACGAGAGCTGTAAACGAACTGAGGTGCTCCGTTACCAGAACCAGCTCGTCCGGCTTCCGGTCGGGAAGAATATTCTCGTTGCATTCGATGGTGGTGAACGGGATGCGTTCGACACGACCCTTTTCTTCAAACCCCCCTTTGGACCATACCTCAGGGAACTGAAAGAGACCTTCCCCATCGGGCCTTCCGAGATCCCTGAATGGGATGAGACCATGGTCCGACAGGGCTGCAGGGGTATCCGCATCCTGCAGGAGACTCATCCGGAGAGCAGGGTCACGGTGTCCTGCAGCACCCGCTGGGAATCTGTTGTACGGGATGTTCTCGGGGATATCGGGGTGACCCATGATCCGAGTTAGTTTCAGGAAACGCGACGGACTTGCCCGTACCGGGACTCTCGAATCCGAAGGAATGCCCCCGACAGGGCTCCCTGCTGTTGCAGAGTGCGGGGAATTATTTCCCGCACTGGTCACCCTTGTAGGGACCAACCTCCCGCTCTGTGCCCCGTCAGCGATTGTAAACAAATTTCCTCCGGGAGAGGGATTGCAACCCGTGGCGGTCCATCCACAGCTTGAAAACCGGGCACGGAGCGGCGACTGCGTCATGGTGGCCGGGTGGCACACGGCATTTGCAAACCCGCGTACCTATGTTGAATGGCTCATCGTGCTTAAGGAAAAAACCCCCGTTGATACGGCATGGTATGCTCCCGCATCCGCACTCCCGTCAACTGCTGCGATCCTCTGTTATTCCGGGTTTGACCTGTTTGACTATACGGCAGTGGATCTCAAATCCGCGCAGGGCCGGTTCTGTACACCGGAAGGCGATTTCCCGAAAGACGCACTCATGAGCGGGATCTGTTCCTGCCCGGGCTGTACTTCGGGAGATTTGCGGGTACATAACCGGCATGCATTGCAGCAGGAACTTGCGCTTGTTACCAGGTTTATCGGACAGGGGCAGCTTCGCGACCTCGTAGAATCCCGTTGTCGCCTGGACGCGGCACAGGTAGCAATCATGCGACACCTTGACCGGAATTACAGGTTTATGGAACGAGCGCAGCCTGTTGCACGCGCAGGGGTCATGCGAGCGAACTCCGGCGACTCTCTGCAAAGAGCGGAAGTGCAGAGGTTTGCCGAACGGGTCATAGACCGGTATGTGCCGCCCAAGACCGATGTCGCAGTACTCCTTCCCTGCTCGGCAAGGAAGCCTTATTCCCTTTCACAGAGCCACCGGAAATTCCAGCAGGCTATAGGAGGACGTGCCCATGAACTGATTGTCACATCGCCGCTCGGGCTTGTGCCCCGCGAACTCGAAACCATGTACCCGGCAGGGCATTACGATGTTCCGGTCACCGGTTATTGGGATGCCGAGGAATGTACGGTTATAGCTGACAGTCTCGCCCGCTATTTCCGGAAACATCCTTACCGGCGTATCATTGCCCATCTTGAAGGAGGAGCGCTGAAAGTCGCTCAGATGGCAGCAGGGTTGTGCGGTGTTACTCTTGAGTATTCCTGTACTGAACACCCGACAGGAAGTAGTGCCCTCAATGCGCTTGATACAGCTCTTGCCGGTGAACGAAGGATAAAGGATGATCGGCTTCACGGTATGATCTCGTACCAGTTCAACTGCGATGCTGACATCAAAGGAACAACGCTCCGTGGGCATTTCCCCGAAGTGTTCTACAGCAGGAACAATGTTCAGCTCTTCTCCATAGATACCGGTACCGGAATGCTTCGACCTACCCTTGACGGGTGGAAAATTATTCCTGAAGGATACCGGGTCTACATCGACGATTTCATTCCGGAAGGGGATATTCTCGCACCCGGCGTGGTATCGGCTGACCCTGCAATCCGCGATGGTGACGAAGTACTGGTCATGGGTGCGCGTGCTCACGGGACAGGCCGTGCTGCGATGCCGGCGGATGACATGAAGCGTTCGCGTCGCGGGGTAGCAGTGCGTGTGCGTAAAATAAAGAAGCTCGAGGTTTAACCAGTACGATACATTGCAGATCATCCAGGGAGTGAAAAGGTTGTTCTCTAGCGAAAATGCCAGAATAGCGGGGTGGGAATTTTGAGTGATTCCAATACAGCAAATGAGATAACGAGAGGTATCCATGAATTGAAAGGCCCGGCATCCGGGCCGATCGTGATTGCTGTTCCGAGGGAACTGACCCCGGGAGAACAGCGTGTTGCGACGGTACCAGAAATTGTCCAGAAACTCACGAAAGCAGGTTTTGAGGTCAGGATCGAACACGATGCAGGGAAAAATGCATTCTATCCCGATGATCTTTTCCTTGCTGCCGGTGCAAAGATTGCATCGGGTCCGGTCGAACTGCTGGACGGCGCCCGGATTGTGCTGCGTGTCCAGCCTCCTACCATTGCCGATATTGATCAACTGGCCGAGGGCACCATCATTATCGGGTTTATGAACCCGACAAACAATCTTGAGACGGTAGCGAGGATGCGCGACCGAAAGGTCACTGCCTTTGCTCTCGAGTTCGTCCCGCGGATCACCCGCGCTCAGAGTATGGATGCGCTCAGTTCGCAGGCAACAGCCGGGGGATACGTGGCCGCAGTCCTTGGAGCAGATAATTGTCCGAAATTCCTTCCGATGCTGACGACGGCTGCTGGCACAATACGACCGGCAACCGTCCTCATCTTGGGTGCCGGCGTTGCCGGTCTGATGGCGATTGCTACGGCAAAAAGACTTGGTGCCCTTGTCGAAGCGTACGATGTCCGTCGCGCCGCGGGCGAGCAGGTCAGGAGCCTCGGCGCCAAGTTCCTCGAGCTCGAGATCAATGCCGAAGGCCAGGGGGGCTATGCACGCGAGCTCACACCCGAGGAGAAAGAGAAGGAACAGCTGATGGTTTCCGCAGCGGTCGCACGGGCCGACATCGTCATCACGACGGCTGCCATTCCCGGACGTAAGGCTCCCGTCCTCATTACCCGTGAGACCGTGGCAGCAATGCGACCGGGGGCTGTCATCATAGATATGGCTGCCGAATCGGGCGGCAACTGCGAAATGACCCAGGCTGGCAAGACTGTCCGTGAACATGGCGTCCTGATCATAGGACCGCAAAACCTCCCGGCCCGGGTGCCGTTCCATGCAAGCCAGATGTATGCAAAGAATCTCCAGTCGTTCCTGGCACTCCTTGTGAATAACGACGGGAAATTGATTAAGGAATTCACTGACGAGATCCTGACCGCAAGCCTCCTGGTTCACGCGGGTTCGGTATGCCATAAACCGACGAACGACCTCATGAACGGGGGGAAACCATGACTGACATCACGATACTCTGGACCGCGGTCTATATTGTAATGCTTGCCGCATTCACCGGATATGTTGTCATCAGCCGGGTCCCTGCCATCCTCCATACGCCTTTGATGAGCGGCTCGAATTTCATTCATGGGATTGTTCTGGTTGGCGCAATGGTCGCGCTCGGTCTCGCAACAACGCCTCTTGAGCAAGTCATTGGTTTTATTGCGGTTATTCTCGGTGCGGCGAATGTGACCGGTGGCTACGTTGTCACGGAGCGGATCCTCCAGATGTTTGATCGCAGCGGGAAGAAGCCTAAAAAGGAGGCATAATATGACCGAACTCTCCTGGCTGATCGAACCGGTCTACATCGTGACTATTTTCTTCTTTATTATCGGCATGCAGCGTATGAGCCACCCGCTTACTGCCAGGAGCGGGATCATCTGGGCCGGCGCCGCGATGCTG
>Ga0182011_10000401_pt1 | contig 37616 bp, 25 predicted proteins | sample 711E1DmetaG_FD_120481 | JGI IMG/M metagenome (GOLD analysis project Ga0182011, IMG submission 120481) | Permafrost microbial communities from Stordalen Mire, Sweden - 711E1D metaG | ecosystem: Environmental > Terrestrial > Soil > Wetlands > Permafrost | place: Sweden: Stordalen | collected...
CCCTTCGGGTAGCCGGCGGGCCGTGTAGTCAAGCGCCTCCCGGAAGCCGTACTGGCCGCTCGCTCCGGCATTGCTGAGCCGAGCGAAGTTCCGGACGGCAGCCTCGGGCTGGATCATGGCTGCCAGGGCCGTCGCGTACGGCGCCACAACGATGTCCTCGCTCAGGCCTCGCTTCAGGCCGAGGCCGGGCACGCCGAAGCTCGAATACTGATAGGTCAGCGTTAGGTCACGCGCGTTGAATGCCGATTCGGAGATGCCCCAGGGCACGCCGAGCTCGGCGGCGTAGCTCATCTGGCGGGCCACGACCAGCCGGTACGTTTGGTCGAGCAGGCTGAGTGCGGGAGCGCGCATCACGAGGGCGGGCATCAGGTACTCGAACATGGACCCTGACCACGAGATCAGGGCGGATCCACGACCGACAGGGGTCAGCGGGCGGCCGAGCCGGAACCAATGGTCCGGGGCGACATCGCCCTTGGCGATCGCGAGAAAGCTGGTGAGGCGTGCCTCGGAGGCGAGGAGATCGTAATAGCTTGGATCCAGGGTCCCGTCCGGGACCCGAAACCCGATCGAGAAGAGCTTGCGGGTCGGGTCGAACAGGAAGCTGAAGTCCATCTCCCGGAAGAGCCGCTGGGCCCCTTCGGCGATGGCCTGGAGTCGTCGAACGAGCGTAGCCGCGGCCTGCCGTCCGTTGCCGGCTTCGCCGGCTGCAGGATCGGACATCTCGGCGATCGTCGGGAAGGTGGTCGCGTACGCAGGGGGTTGGAGCAACTCGAGGTCTCGAACGTGGCTGCTGACGGCCAGCCGAGCCGCCTCCGCCCAGGTCACCAGATCGCCGCCCGGAGCCTCTCCGCGCTCTGCGGTGAAGGCCGCGGCGGTGTCCGAAAGAGTCCGAACGTACGCGGACAGCTCGGCCAGGCGGTCCGCCCAGGCCTCGGGTGTTGCTGGCACGGCGGCGCTGACATCCGCAGGCGGCCCCAGAGCTTCGGCGAGGTGCCGCCGGGTAAGCGTTTGACTTCTCCGATCGTCGCCGATGGCGCCTGCAGCCGTGCGGGTCAGCGCGATTCCGTCACCGATCCCGGCCAGCGCAGCCGCGACAGGAAGCGGTTGGTCGATCATCTGGTGGCAGGCATTGGACAAGGCGAGCAGGTGGCCGGCGAGATTGCCACTGTCGACCGACGATATGTACGCCGGATCGAGCCGGTGCAGGTCGCGCGTGTCATACCAGTTGTACAGGTGCCCGCGGAACCGCTCTAGCTTGCCGATGGTCGCGAGCGTCGCCTCCACGCGCTCTACCATCTCGAGCGTCCCGATCCAACCGAAGTCGCGAGCCGTCACTGTGGCAAGCAGGTACATTCCGATGTTCGTCGGCGAGGTGCGGTGCGCGACGACCGGTGCCGGGTCGTCCTGGAAGTTGTCGGGCGGCAACCCCTGGTCCTCCGTGCCCACGAACGCCTCGAAGAACCGCCAGGTCCGGCGGGCGCTCAGGCGGAGTGCCCTGACGTCCACCGGCGAAAGCTGCTCCGCGGCCGATTCGGCGGGTGGCAGGCTGACCAATTGGGCGACGACGGGCGAAAGCAGCCACAGGACGATGAACGGCGCGGCGATCGGGCCCGCCCCCGGCTTCACTGCAAGGACGAGGGCCGCGGCTGCGGCCGCGATGGCGACGCCGCCGGCCATCTGCCGGTAGAACCCCAAGAGATCGACGTCGGGCCGGGCCTTGGCCAGGGCGGCCGTCGTCCACTCGAGGAGGTTCCGTCGGGTGGCATATACCCGCACTACTGTTCTCAGGATCGCGTCGACCATCACCCACGTTTGGTGAGCGAGGAACGCGAAGCCGAGGCAGACATGGGCCATGGCCATGGCGACGTCCCCGCCCACGGCTCGCAGGTGGCTGCGCTTGGAGATGCCCTGCCGCTGCGGCCGCAGTCCCGCCAATACAGGCAGCGCTTCGGGGACGATCGCCGTAGCCAGCACGAACCCGGTCCACACACCGGCTGAGACCGAAGGGAGCGACCAGGCCGCGACGAGCGTGGCCAGCGTGAGCGGAGCCGACAGGGTACGGCGCAGATTGTCGACCATCTTCCAGCGGGCGATGCCTGGCATGGAATCCTGCCTGCGCCGGCCCGTCGCGTCGCCGGCCCGGCCGAGGATCCAGGGCAGGAGCTGCCAGTCGCCCCGTGCCCAGCGGTGCTGGCGAGCCGTCGAGACCAGGTAGTTCGAAGGGAATTCGTCGAAGAGCTCGATATCGGTCACCAACCCGGCCCGGGCGAAGACGCCCTCGAACAGGTCGTGGCTCAGGAGCGCGTTCTCCGGCACCCGATCCGCCATCGCCGCGTCGAAGGCGTCGACGTCGTAGATTCCCTTGCCGGTGAAACTTCCCTCTCGGAGCAGGTCCTGGTAGACGTCGGAGACTGCGGACGCGTACGGGTCGATCCCGGCCGATCCCGAGAATATCCGCTGGAAGATCGATCCTCCATGCTCGGCCGGGAGCGTCGAGGTGATCCGTGGCTGCAGCACGCCGTAGCCCTCGGTCACCCGGCCTGACCGCGAATCGAAGGTCGCCTGGTTGAGCGGATGCGCGATCGTCCCTACGAGACGACTCACCGCGCCCAGGGGCAGCCGCGTATCGCTATCGAGTGTGACCACGTAGCGCACGCCCGTCGGCGGGGTAGACGCGCTTCGTCCCGTGGTCAGGATCCCGGTTGTGGCCGAGCCGCGCAGCAGGGCGTTCAGCTCCTGGAGCTTGCCACGCTTGCGCTCCCAGCCCATCCAGCAGCCCTCGGCCTCGTTCCAGCGTCGCCTCCGGTGGAAGACGAGGAACCGAGCACCTCCTCCTGGGGCTTCGCCGTGGCGCTCGTTGAGCCGGTCGATGGCCGCAGTCGCCGCCGAGAGGAGCTCATCGTCGCCGGGGACGTGCTCGGTCGGGGCGTCGAGCCAGTCCGACAGCAGCGCAAACCGAAGATCGCCGTCGCGGTTCGCGAGGTAGTGAACCTCCAGACCGCTGACCCGGGCCTCGACGTCGGCCTCGCTTGTGAGGAGCATCGGCACGACAACGAGTGTTCGCAGCGCAGACGGCACACCATCGACCAGGTCGAGCCGGGGCAGCGGTTTCGGGCCCAGCACGTGGGTGACTTCCCAGTTGACCAGGGCGATCGCGAGATCGGAGGCCGGGAGGAGCGCGAGAATCCCAATGAGTACGGCGGCGCCCGTTGCAGGCCCATTCCAGGACAGAAGGAGTGGCACGGCGAGGATGGACGCCGTAACCAGCGCGAGTGTCCCGAGGTAGCCACGCCCGCCGGCCCGGAGATAGGCGCGCCGAAGCCGGTTGACCAATGGCGCCCGAACGTGGAGGACCCGCTCGAATGCAGAGCGACCGTCGGATATGAGGTAGTAGCCGGGATCTCGGCGTCGACCTTCCACGGGCACTTCGACATCGTCAGTCGACGGCGCGGCATCCGACACCGCCACCGCTCTCCGGGCAACCTCGACCTCGGTCAGCCCCGAACCCCGCGACAGCTCCTCGATGGCGTGCCGGTAGCGATCTCGAGTTGCGAAGTCCATCTCCCCGAAAGGACTTCGTGCCCGTAGGACCTCGTCGACCAGACTGACGCTTTCGACGAACTCGGCCCAGTCGAACCACGAGATGAGGCGCATGCTCGTGATCACATTTCGGACCGTCACGTTCATCGTCGCCTGGCGCTGGTGCTCGAGGCGGACTATCTCCTCGGCGGTGGTCCCCTGGGCCGCCAGAAGCTTCTCCACCCAGCCGAGAGCCGGGGTGACCGCGGGGTCTTGATCGCGCAGGCGCTGGAAGAGCTGGACACGGGCCGCTGCGGAGAGTGATCCAGGCGAGAGCCGGCGCAGGGCCGCCAAAGCGACCTCAGGACTGTCCTTGCCGAGGCCGAGAAGCCCGTCGGCGAGTGCGTCCGCCTTCTGCCGCTCTGCCCGGCTGCGTACGATCACGTCCGCGATACGGCGGAGGTTGTCGACCAGGAGAATCCGGAGACTGATCGCGATCGCCCATAGCTCGCCCATCGTCAGCGGCTCCACGCTCTGATAGGCGCGCACCATGCGCCGCAGGCTCTCCGGTTCGAAGCGGCTGTCCGTATGCGCGATGTATGCCCAGGCTATGCCCATGACCCTCGGGTAGCCCGCGAGATGGCCTCCCGCAAGCTTGGGGAGCTCGCGGTAGTAGTCGGGGGGCAGGTCGTCGCGGATCTCGCGGAGCTGCTCGTCGACGATGTGGAAGTTATCGACGAGCCATTCGGCCGCCGGCGTGATCGACTGCTCGTCCTTGACCGCCCGGGCCAGCGCGCCGTACGACTCCAGCAGGACGCGGCCATTCTCGGCGATTCGGGGCCCAACCGCGTGTCCCCGACGGGGCGCGTCGGTCACCGTCTGGGCGGCGGCAAGGGTTTGCGCATGCTGCTCCAGCCGCTCCACGCTGAAGAGCTCCGCGAGGATCAGCTCTTCGAACTCGGCTTGCGGGCGAACCCGCGGCCAGCCGAGACGGGGCGGGTCTGGGAGAGGCTGGTTCGATCTCATCTTTCGCCCTCAGCGCATGGCCTGATCCGGCCTGCACTCACCTCAAGCTGGGGGCACGTCAATAATAGCGGTGCGCCTCGATTGGTCGTGTCGCCTCTTGAAGGTGGGCTCTCGTTCAGCGGCGCGCCCGCTGCTAAGGTAGACGCGAGTCACGGGCGAGGAGGTTGAGAGCGCATGCGCATGACGGACCTGAAGGCCGGCTGGGCGATCGTCGGCAATGACGGGCGCCGCTTTGGCACCGTCAAGCACGTGGGCCAGAACTACATCCTCGCGTCGAAAGCCGGTCTTCGCGGCCGAATGTATGTTCCCGCGTCCCACATCGCCAATGTCGAACATGAGGTGGTGTACCTGAACCTCGCGAAAACCGAGGCGGATGAGATGGGCTGGGAGGAGCCACCAAGGGACCAGGACGCGCCGGAGACGAACCCAGAAGCCGACCTGCATAGGCACGTCTGACCTAGGGCTCCAGGTACTCAAGCGATCGTGTCCGCGTGACGGCCGACCAGGTTGCGGCTGCGTTCGCCACGGCCACTCGTTCTCCCGCGAGCTGGCGGAGCAGGGTGGCTGAAAGGCACCTCTTGCCAGCGCTCCACCACTCGGTGGTAGGATCGCACCGCTCCGCCGCCACTCACCCAGCCTCGCGATCCAGGCGTCGGTCGGGCCCGGCTCGACGTCTCCGAGGCCGGGAGCGTCAGGGTGGCGATCACCAGCGAGCGAGTGTAGTGGCTGATCCGCGCCCATGAATCCTGAACGCGGCGTGCACGCAGAGCGACTCAGGCTCCTGTTGGAGAGAGTCCGCGGCGGAGAGCTCGATGTCGATGCGGCCCTCGGGGAGCTCCGCGGCCTTCCGTATGAGGATCTCGGCGACTTCGCCACGCTGGATCATCATCGCGCCCTGCGCGGCGGCTTCCCGGAGGTGGTTCTCGGCCAGGGCAAGCAAGCCGACCAGGTGATCGCGATTGCCCGCCGCATCGCCGAGCGCAACGACAAGGTCCTGGTGACGCGGGTCGAGCCGGCGATGGCCGAGGTCGTCCGCGCCGAGATGCCCGAGCTCACGTACCACCCCTTGCCGCGTCTTCTGGTGCTCGACCGAGCGCCTGCGGACGGCACCCCGTCGGTCGAGAAGAGCCCCGGGATCCTGGTCGTTGCCGCCGGGACGGCGGATCTGCCCGTGGCCGAGGAAGCGGCCATTACCGCCGAGCTGATGAACAACGCCGTCGAGCGCCTGTACGACGTAGGGGTGGCGGGCATTCATCGCCTGCTCGGTCAGGTGGAACGGCTGTGGCAGGCTCGGGTCATCATCGTCGTGGCCGGGATGGACGGGGTGCTGCCCAGCGTGGTCGGCGGGCTGGTGTCCGTTCCGGTGATCGCCGTGCCCACGAGCGTGGGCTATGGAGCCAGTTTCGGCGGCCTGGCCGCCCTGCTGACGATGCTCAATTCGTGTGCCCCCGGCGTGGGCGTGGTCAACATCGACAACGGCTTCGGGGCCGGTTACCTGGCCGGCAGCATCAACCGGTTGGCGCCCTGACATGGATTTCGCGAGCCTCGACAACGACCTTCAACCCGAGCTCCGGCCCCGCTGGGAAGCCTTGCTGGGCCGGTTTCGGGAGCTGGGTTCCGTGGTCGTCGCCTTTTCGGGCGGAGTCGACAGTGGCTTGTTGTGCGCCGCCGCCTGGCGCGCCCTCGGGGAGAAGATGCTGGCGGTGACCGCTCGGTCGCCGGTCGAATCGGTGGAGGCGATGGCTTCGGCCGAGGAGCTCGCCGCGCAGGTCGGGTTTCCGCTGCGCTTTCTCGAGCACGACGAACTGGCCGACCCGGTATTCGTTGCCAATCGGCCGGATCGCTGCTACGTCTGCAAGCTCGGCTTGTTCGGGCGCCTGCGCGAAATGGCCGAGGCGGATGGGTTCGCCGCGCTCGTGGAAGGCTCGAACGCGGACGATGTCGCCGACTACCGGCCCGGCCGGCGAGCGTTGGCCGAGACTGGGGCGGTGAGCCCGCTCATTGAGCTGGCATTCGGCAAGCCCGAGATTCGGGCCCTCGCCCACGCGCTGGGGCTGAGCGTCTGGGATCGGCCCAGCGAGCCCTGCCTGGCGTCGCGTATCCCCTACGGCTCGCCGGTGACGCGCGCCGGGTTGGAGCGGGTGGCCGGCGCGGAAAGCTACCTGCGCGAGCTCGGCTTCCGGACGGTGCGAGTTCGCGATCACGGGCAGGTCGCTCGGATCGAAGTCGCCCCGGAAGACATCGAACGACTGGCCGCCCTGCGCGCGTCCGTTTCGGACCGCCTGCGCTCGCTCGGCTTTAGGTACGTGACCGTGGATCTGATCGGCTACCGTCAGGGCAGCCTCAACGAAGTGCTGCCATGAAGGTCGCCTTTGCCGACTGCTTCTCCGGCATCAGCGGCGATATGTTCCTGGCCGCCCTGCTCGACGCCGGCCTGTCACCGGATACGCTGCGAGAGGGCATCGAAGGGCTCGGCCTGCCCGAGAAGGTTGAGCTGCGCCTGACCCAAACGCACAAGGGCGGGCTGCGGGCCGCCGACCTCGAAGTCGTCGTGCCCGACAGCCGGAGTGACCGCGGCTTATCCGACATTCTCGACATCCTGTCCGGTAGCCGGTTGTCCGACGCGGCCAAGGGGTCGGCCGCCCGGGTCTTCACGCTGCTGGCGGAGGCCGAAGCCCGTGTCCACGGCGAGCCGGTGGAGCGGGTCCGTTTCCACGAAGTCGGGGCGCTGGATTCGATCGTGGATGTGGTCGGGGCCGCGATCGGATTGGATGCCCTGGGGATCGAGCGCCTCTACGCCTCGCCCTTGCCGTATGGCTCCGGGACGGTCGAGAGCCGGCACGGCCCCCTGCCGCTGCCGGCGCCGGCGACCCTCGAGCTGCTCCGGCTGGCCCATGCTCCGCTGAGGCCATCGTCCGCGCAGGTGGAGCTGGTCACGCCCACCGGCGCCGCCATCCTGGCCGCGCTGGCGGTCTTCGAGCGCCCCGATCTGACCGTCGCGAGCGTTGGCGTCGGGGCGGGGAAGCGGGACCTGCCCTGGCCCAACCTGATGCGGTTGATCGTTGGCGAGGTGCCGGCAGATGGAGTCACCGAGATGGTGCAGCTCGAAACCAACATCGACGACATGAACCCGCAGTTCTACGGGCACGTCATGGACAAGCTCATGGCCGCCGGGGCAAGGGATGTCTTCCTGACGCCGATCCAGATGAAGAAGAACCGGCCGGGCACCCTGCTGGGCGTCATCGCCTGTCGTCGGGATGAGGCCGCGCTGGCCGAACTGCTGCTGCGCGAGACCACCACGCTGGGGCTGCGCGTCCAGCCGATCGCTCGCTACGAAGCCGCGCGGGAGGTACGAGCGGTTGATACCGCCTATGGGACTCTGACGGTCAAGCTGAAGATCCTCGAAGGCAAGGTTGTCCAGTCTGTCCCGGAATACGACGACTGTGTCCGTCTGGCAAACGAGAATGGCGTCAGCCTGGCAGAGATCTACAAAGCCACGTATGAGGCGCTCGCGCGATGAGACCCAACGCACCACGTCCGATGCCTCAGAGAAAGGGGAGCGTCATGTCCGGGCTCTCACGTCGCGAGTTCCTCCGGCTGGCCGTCCTGGGACTGGTTGCCGCGGCGCTGAGTGGCTTTCTCCAGGCCTGCAAGTCTCTGACCACGCTTGGATCGGTGGCAACGTCGGCTCCGCCTGCCCCGTCCGCGGCGGCTACCGCCTCTGCGACGGCAGCTGCCTCCGCGACGGCAGCCGCCTCCGCAACGGCTACCGCGGCCGGCACGCAGCCGTCGGCCACGCCCATGCCCTCAGCCACGCAGCCGGCGTCATCCACTCCGGCCGCATCCGCCAGCTATCCGGACCTGGTCGTGGCGCGAAAGGGTGACCCCGACACGCTGGTGCGGCGCGCGATAGCGGCCCTGGGTGGCATGGAGCGATTCGTTCCGCGAGGCGCGAATGTCGTCGTCAAACCGAACATCTGCGTGTCGTATCGCACCTACGAATACGCGGCCACGACCAACCCCTGGGTCGTGGGGACGCTGGTCAAGATGGCCTTCGAAGCCGGGGCCAAGAGCGTCAAGGTCCTGGACTACCCGTATGGCGGCGATGCGGCGGAGGCCTACGCCAATAGTGGCATCGCGCAGCAGGTGAAGGCCGCCGGGGGCCAGATGGTGGTGATGTCGGACCGCAAGTACGTCGGTACGCGAGTCTCCGCCGGGAGATGGCTGAAGCAGACCAGCGTCTACGACGATGTCCTGAAGGCGGACGTGCTCATCAACGTGCCGATTGCCAAGACACACGGGTCCGCGACCGTGACGGCGGGGATGAAGAACCTGATGGGCGTTGTGCGCGACCGTTCGGCCATGCACGGCAACCTGGGGCAGGCCATCGCCGACTTGAACACACTGGTCAAGCCGGATCTCACGGTTGTCGATTGCGTGCGCATCCTCACGGCGAACGGCCCCTCAGGCGGCAGGTTGGGTGACGTCAAGAAGCTGGACACCGTCGTTGCCAGTGCCGACATCGTGGCGGCTGACAGCTATACCGCCACGCTCTTTGGACTCAAGCCGAACGACCTCGACTACGTCAGGATCGGGGCGGCGATGGGCCTTGGCCGGAGCGACCTATCCAAGTTGAAGGTCCAGGAGTTCTCGGTCTGAGATGCTAACCAGACCTGGCTGGGTCAGGAGCCGAAAGGCCGTACAAGCTCTCGCCCTGATCGCGTTCGTTGGCCTTTTCCTGCTGTCGCGACGCGACGGCTTGTCCGGTGACCTGGCCAACATCCCGATGCGCCTCGACCCGCTGCTGATGCTGGCCAGCACTCTGGCGGCCCGGGCATTCATGATCGGCTCGGCGCTGGCCCTGGCCACGCTGGTCCTGACGCTGCTGTTCGGCCGCGCCTGGTGCGGCTGGCTGTGCCCGCTCGGCACCGTGCTTGACCTGGTCCCCGTGAAGTCTGGCGGCGGGCGACGTCTGGCCGTGCCGGAAGGCTTGCGCAAGGTCAAGTACTTCCTGTTCTTCCTCATCCTGTTCGCCGCGCTGCTGGGCAACCAGACCCTGCTCTTCCTCGACCCGCTGGCGATCGTGTTCCGAACCCTCACCGCCGCCGTCTGGCCTGCCCTGGACCAGATCGCGACGGCCCTCGAAACCCTCCTGTCTCAGATTCCCGGCTCCGACGGACCGATCTCCTCGCTCGACTCGGTCATCCGCCCGCTCATCGTGCCCGCCGAGCCGGTCTCGTACCAGGACACCTTCTTGTTCGCGTCCTTCTTCGTCGTGCTCGTGGCGCTGAACGGTCTTGCTCCGCGCTTCTGGTGTCGCTATCTCTGTCCCCTGGGCGGATTTCTCGGCCTGATCAGTCGGGTGGCCCTCTTCCGCCGAGAGGTGACGGTGTCGTGCAGCAGCTGCGGCATCTGCGCGGACGACTGCCCGACCGGAACCATAGACGCGGCCAGGAACTACGCCAGCGACCCGGCGGAATGCACGGTGTGCATGGGATGCCTGGAGACCTGCCCCCTTGGCGCCGTCGAGTTCAAGCCGAGTCTGTCCCAGGCCGAAGGTCGGCCCTACGACCCCCGACGACGCGAATTGCTGCTGGCGCTCGGGGCCGCCGCGGCGGGGATCGCCCTCTTCGGCAGCGACCTGCTGGCCAAGCGTCAGTCTCCGTTCCTGCTGCGTCCGCCCGGGTCCCGAGAAAGCAACGCCGATGTGGTGGCCCTGACGAGCTGCACACGTTGCAGCGAGTGCGTTCGCGTCTGCCCGACCGGCGCCATCCAGCCCGCCGTCCTTCAAGCCGGGCTGGATGGTCTTGGCACGCCCGTGTTGGTCCCACGCCTTGGCTACTGTGACTACTCCTGCAACGCCTGTGGCCAGGTGTGCCCCACGCAGGCCATCCCATTGCTCAGCCTCGAGGACAAGCAGCGGCAGGTCATCGGCAAGGCCTACATCGACCAGAACCGCTGCCTGGCCTGGTCGGATCACCAGCCCTGCATCGTCTGCCAGGAAATGTGCCCGTTGCCCGAGAAGGCGATCCAGCTCGAGGAGCAGGATGTCTGGAGACCTGACGGTGCCACGGTCAGGCTGCAGCTGCCGCACGTCGTCAGGGACCTCTGCATCGGGTGCGGACTCTGTGAGTACAGATGTCCGGTCAGCGGCGACGCGGCCATTCGCGTGTATGTCCCTCCGCTGACAGTACCGTTCTAGGATCGGACGTTATCGGTCGCGGGCCCGAGATAGCCGCGCAGTCGCTGCCTTTGGCAAAGCCGGTCGGAGGTCGGTCGTCGCGCCCTTCCGTCGGAACTCCGCGCGGTGCCGCGCGGCAGAGAGGGTCATGGCAGCAGGGCTGCGAGTTCGGGCGATGCCGCAGCTCGGGTACTCGGCCGGGTGCCGGCCCTCCTCCTGCGAGGATCGCGTCCTTGTCAACGGGTGTATACCAGAGGCGGAGTAGACCATGCCGCTCAGATGTGTGGCCACTCGATTGGCAGGGGCGCCGGTCGATGAGGTCTAGATCGGATTCTCCGAGGCCCGGACGTCTCCTGTGGATTGGGGCGTGGGTATGACGAAGGACGAGGACGGCGGCGTCCACGGGCGCGACGCGGTCCGCGCCACGGCCGAGGGCCATGCCGCGCCCGAGGGTACGGCCCGCGGCGCGGCCGAGGGCACGCCCGAGGGCACGGCCCGCGGCGCGGCCGAAGGCGCGGCAGAGGGCTCCATCCCTCACCATGACGAATCCGAGGCCGGCCGGATCAGCCGCGCTCGCACCGCGCTCATCGAGTGCAATCGAGCCCTGATCCGTGCGACGGACGAACAGCAGCTGCTCGATGCGGTCTGCCGCGTTGCCGTGGGCCTGGGCGGCTACTCACTCGCGTGGGTCGGTTTCGCCGAAAACGACGAACGAAAGACCGTTCGTCCGGTGGCGACGTACGGCGAAGCCGCGCCGTACGTCGACGATGTCTCAGTCACGTGGGGTTACGACAAACTCGGGCGCGGCCCGACAGGCACCGCGATCCGAACCGGCCGCGTTTGCATGACTCGCGACCTGGCCGCGGACCCGGAATTCCCATGGCGCGCCGAGGCCGCTCGATACGGCCTGAGAGCGCTGCTCAGCCTGCCCCTGGCCAGGGACGGCGTTGCTTTCGGCGCCTTCGTCGTGTACGCGTCGGAGCCAGACGCGTTCGGCCGCGCCGAGATCGAGATCCTGGTAGAGCTTGTCGATGACCTCGCCTATGGCATCCGAACGCTGCGCGAGCGATCCGAACGCGATCGCCTGGCGGCCGTCGTCGAGGAGTCACTCGACAGCATCATCATCTCCGACTATCCCGACATGCGCATCACCTATGTGAACGCGGCCTTCGCGGCGGCGGCGGCCCGGCAACCGTCCGAGCTGGTGGGGCAGGACGTGCTCGACGTGGCGGCCGAGGTTCTCGACGCGACCACGACCGCGACGCTGGTCGAGTACGTCCGGTCGGGAAGGCCGTGGCTGGGCGAATACGACTGGCCGCAACCCGACGGAAAAGTCCTCCGCGTGGAGATCAGAGTCACGCCCCGCCGCGCCGCTGATGGCACACTCGATGGCTTCGTCACCGTCCTCCGCGATGTCACCGAGCTGCGCAGCGGCGAGGCCGAGCGGGCCCGCTTCTCGATGGCCATGGAACAGGTAGCCGAGTCGATCAGCATCGCCGATCTCGACGCGCGGATCATCTACGTCAATCCCGCCTTCGAACGGGTGACGGGCTACGCTCGCTCCGAGGTCATCGGTCAGCACCTGCCGATGATCAATGGCGGCATCGAGCCGCCCTCGTTCTACGAGGCCATCCGCGCCGCGCTGACGAACGGCTCGTCCTGGATCGGCGATATCGTGAACCGGCGTAAGGACGGCTCCTTCTTCACGGCGGAATCGGTCCTCTCGCCGGTCCGCGACTCAGAGGGAGCGATCACGAGCTACGTGGCGGTTCAGCGCGACGTGACGCGTGAGCGCGCACTGATAGAGCGTTCGACCGAGCTGTTCCGGCAGCGCGCGCTCATCTCGGAGACGATCCGCGGCCTGCGTGGAGGCGAGACTCCCGACGCCACCGCGCAGGCGATCTGCCGGCAGGTGGCGAGTCTCACCGGCATGGCCGCCGCGCAGCTTCTCATCTTCGAGCCCGACGGTTATGCGATGCCAATAGGCTTCGCCGTCTCGGGACAGGCCGACCCGCCGATGAAGAGGCTCTCGTACCAGCGCAGCCGGGAGCTTCGCGGCCGGGCCTCCGACGGTGCGTGGATCGAGCCGTGGAGCTATCGGCAGGACCACCCGTCCGACCAGCCGCTCAAGGGCGTCGGCGTCCACTCACTGGCTCACGCGCCCCTTAGCTACGACGGGCAGGTCATCGGGCTGCTCACCATCCAGGCTGCCGATAGGGTCGACAAAGCCCCAATCGCCGAGGCATTGCCGGCCCTCATCGAGTTCACCGACCTTGCCGGGGCACTGATCGGCCGCGACGTTGCTCAGCGAACTTCGGAGGCACGCAGCCGCGGCCATATCTCGGGGATCATCGCCCAGCGAGCCTTCGGGCCGGTTTTCCAGCCGATCGTCGATCTTGGACGCAACGCCATCGTCGGCTACGAGGCTCTCACGCGCTTCGTCGACGGTTCCCTTCCCGACGGTGCTTTCGCCGAGGCGGCCGCGGTCGGTCTGGGCGCCGAATTGGAGATCGTCACTCTCCAGGCCGCTCTCTCGGCCGCGGAGGCTCTGCCACGGTCGGCATGGCTCAACCTGAACGCTTCACCCGGGCTGATCCTGGCGGGCGAGCCGCTGCGCTCCCTGCTTCGCCGATGCCGCCGGCACATCGTGCTGGAGGTGACCGAGCACACGGCAATCGCCGACTACCCGGCGTTCCGCGCCGCGATGGCCGCTCTGGGACCCAAGGTGGAGTTTGCGGTCGATGACGCAGGTGCCGGCTTCGCCAGCCTGCGCCACATCCTGGAGCTGCATCCCGCGTTCGTGAAGCTGGATCGGTGGCTCGTCACCGACCTCGGGTCCGACGAAACGCGCAAGGCGATGATCGTCGGCCTGAGCCACTTCGCTCGATCAGTCGGGTGCCGGCTGATCGCCGAGGGAATCGAGACGGAGGCTGAACTGGCTGCCCTGCGAGCCCTCGACATCCGGCTGGGCCAGGGCTACCTGCTGGGGCGACCCGCGCCGCTCGACAACGTCTGACGCACCTCGCCAGAGTCCGCGATCAGGCGAGATGCACGTGGTCGGTCTCGCTCCGCGTCTGCGACGTCGATCCCGTTGTGCGCGGACTCTTCACTCGGGTAGCCCTCAACGCGTGATACAAGACCGCCGAGGGGGCCGATGGCATCGGCCACGCTCCCGGCTTGACTCGGGCGCCGTCGAGCGTCTTCGTTCGAGTTCTTTCCTTGATATCCCCGCTCGCAACCTGGCGGGCGAAGACGGGCCCTGCATTCCACGCGACGAGGTCAGCCATTGCGTCCCGCTCGATCGGTCGCGAGAAGAGGAAGCCCTGGCCGAGCACGCAACCCAGCTCCCGCAACCTGCGGAGTTCGGTCGGCGTCTCGATCCCTTCGGCTACGGTCGTCAGCCCGAGTGCTCGCCCGACCTCGACGATCGCATGGACGACGCCAGAACCGCGACGCGGATCGCTCAGCGGAGTCACGAACGATCGGTCGATCTTGATATGGGTGACAGGGAAACGCTCCAGGTAGGCCAGCGACGAGTATCCGGTCCCGAAGTCGTCGATGGCGATGTGCACGCCCAGGCCACGAATTGCGTGCAGTCGTTCGAGGAAACCGGGGTTGTTCTGCATCAGCATGCTTTCGGTGAGCTCGAGAGTGACCCAGCTGGGGGAGGCGCCGGCGTGAGCCATGGCCGCCTGAAGGGTCCAGGCGAACTGCGGGTCGGCCAGCTGGTGGGCCGACACGTTGATCGACACGCGGGGTACCTGGCCGGGTGACAGCTGAGCCCATCGGGCGGCTTCGGTGCAGGCGGTTCGAAGGACCCAGGTGCCGATCTCATCGATCTGCCCCGTCTGCTCGGCGAGGGGGATGAAGACGCTCGGGGCGATCCTTCCGTGAGTCGGATGGTCCCACCGAATCAGGGCCTCAGCGCCAACGAGTTCGCCGCTCCGAAGGTCGACGATCGGCTGGTAATTCAGCACGAACTCGGCGTGGTCGATGGCTCGACGCAGATCAGCCTCGAGCTCGAAGCGGATCTGAACCGCTTCCTGCATTGCCGGTTCGAAGGCGACTACCCGGTTGCCGCCCCGATTCTGGGCCACCGTCCTCGCCACTTCTGCCCTTCGCACCAGGATGCCCGCATCCGCCTCGGTGGGCGCGGTCGTTACGACGCCCATGCTTGCGGTCAGGTCGATGAACTTGTCAGCGAGGTCGATCGGTTCTCGGAAGGCGGCGAGGATGCGATCGGCGGAGGCCAGCGCCTCCTCTGGCGTGTAGTCACCGTCGAGCAGGACGCCGAACTCGTCCCCGCCGAGGCGGGCACACGAGTCGGCCGCGCGGACCGAGGCCCGGAGGCGGCGCGAGACCTCCTGGAGGACCTGATCGCCCGCGTCGTGGCCGAGACTCTCGTTTACGAGTCGGAAGCCGTCCAGGCCGACCGACAGGACGGTCGTGTGCCGTTGGGCAATGGCCGCGCTCGCCAGCGCCTGAGCCACCCGGTCGTGGAACAGGGTGCGATTCGGGAGGTCGGTCAGGAAGTCGTGCAGGGCGAGCTGCGTGAGCTGGCGCTCGAGCGTCTTGCGTTCCCTGACGTCTCGCGTGGTTAGAACGATCTGCCCGACTGTGGGGTCGTCCAGGCGGTTGACGGCGATCGTCTCGACCTGACGCCAGACGCCGGTGGCGTCCCAGAGACGCCACTCGATTGGTTGGGTGACCGATCGCCTGGCCGCCACGTCCGCGATGAACGCCTGGACTCTTTCCGCGTCGTCGGCGTGAACCAGTCGCGAGATTGGACGGCCCACAAGCTTGGAACAATCCACCCCGAGGATGCGCCCGACTACCGACGCAGCGTCGGTCACGACACCGTTACCATCGACGAGCACGACGGCATCGGAGCTGTTCGCGGTGAGCGCCAGGAATCGTTCCTCCGACTCCCGCCGCGCCTGTTCCGTGAGCAGCCGGCTGTTGTCGCGCAGGACGAGTTCCTGGCGAATCAGCACCAGCGCCGTCAGCACCACAGCCCCGTAGAGCACCTCGATGAGTTCGCCGCTGAACTTGTCCAGGGCGAGCACGATGAGGACCGAGTACCCGGCTGCGAGTGCGACATACGGCAGGCCAAGGAGCCAGCGGCTCATGGCTTTCCCGCGGCCCTCCGTCGCTGCGCTCGGATGCGCCTGCAAGTATCCCGCCAGAGCGATCAAGAGCGTCGAGCTCAGGTAGATGACGTCGGGCCAGCGCACGTAGTCGAATGAGCCGGTCAGGTTCAGCTGTCCATAGCCGACATCGCCCACGAACATGAGCGCGAGCCCGCCCACCAGGGCAGTGAGCGCTCTGGCATCGATCTCCGGCGGGTGGCGGAGGGCGGTAGCGGCGACACCGAACAAGAGCACGAGGTCGCCGATCGGGTAGCCGAGTGCCAGTGCCGCGGTCAGGGGGTTCGGGTCCAGGGACTCGAGAACCGGCCTGAAGAGCGTGTGCCAGACGACGATGCCGCCACCGACGACCACGATCAACGAGTCGATCGTGAGCCTGAGTGTGTCGCGCCGGAATGACGACGCACGTTGAAACATGAAGAGGGCGACGACGACCATCGGGTAATAGGCGAGGTAGGCAACGTCGGCTGGCGACGGGGAGGTCATGCCGCCGCCGCCAAGGTCCAACCAGGCCCATGCCCCGTCGCCCAGAGCGTAGATGAGAGTCGCCACGCCCAGAACGGTCCAGCCCAGACGAATCCGCCGTTGCTCGGCGCGTAGCGCGGCCCGAAGAAGGATCGCCGCAGCCAGCAGGTCGAGGGCGGTCTCGCCGATGTCGGCAACGGCACGTTGTGCACCAGAACCCCCGAAGCCGACCGCCAGCCAGGCTACCGCGATGCCCCACCCGCCGGCAACGAGGGCCATGAGGATTCGATCAAATGTGATTCCGCGGCCAAGTGGCTGGGCCGAGCGGGAACCGGTGACGTCGGGCGGCTGGGTCCGTTCCCGCGGACCGACGAGCCCCAGGGCGTGGCGGTGGAGAGCGCGGGTCATCGACGGACCAGGCGAAGCTCGAGGCCGCCCTCGGTTGCGCCGGCTGCCTCCACGCGAGTAGTACCGCGACGACGCGGTTGCGGCCGGCCCCCCTGGCCATGAATAGCGCGACGTCGGCTCGGCCGAGGGGGCGCAACCTTCGTGGGTTCGTCGCTACACATCACGGCGCATCCGACCCTCACGGTGGAACGTTGCCCGAGCAGGTGACTCTGTCGTTCCGTCGCGCCGACCCGGCTTCCTTCGCTCGGCAGCGTGGGCAGACGGGTGGGGATTGGCGAAGATGCAGTTGCCGTACGCGTCCGTTGCGAACGCGGCACGCCGGGCGGCCTGCAGATGCCCGCTCATCGGTTCCGCCAGCCGCGCCCCCACCCCCTCGACCTGCATGTCCGCCCAGCGAGGGGAGTTCTGGACAACACTGGCGACGCCCGCTGCAACTCCTGCTGCCATCCTCGATCTGGCAGCAAGCCAGCAGCTTCGCGTTCGGTTCATCTCGGGCCTGTCGTGCGGTAGCCATCCGGGGCGGCGGGGGACTTCTATCCCCGCCGGGGCGCTCCGGCCAGGGCTGCTATTGAAGTCAACTACGGACTCGTGGGCTGTCAACCATTGTTGACTAGCTACCTGTGGGTTATTTGCCGGGCCATTGGGGGTAGCGCGGCGCCGTCCTTTTGAGTGACATCCTCAGGGTGCACGAGGTGCGCCCCTCTCGGGGCTACTACCGTTTGGAGCGGAGAGTCGTCGCAGACTGCGTCGGCGAGCAAGACCGGCTTCTGGTTCGCCGAGTCAGTCGCCGCGCTGGCCTGAGCCTATCGACTCGAGGAAGTCCATCCGGGGTTCCGGTTGGGATGTTGCGACCGTGTTGCGCCCCGACGCTTTGGACCTGTACAGGGCCGCGTCGGCGTCCGCAACGCAGTCACCGGTCGCGGCGCTGTCCGGATCGATCGAGGCAACGCCCGCGCTCACGGTGACGACGCCCCACGGTTCGTTCCGCTGGTGGGGCAGGCCCAGGTCGGTAACTCCGCGCGCGATCCTGGTCGCAACGGCCTCGCCCTGATCAAGGCCGGTTTCTTGCAGCAGAACCAGGAACTCCTCGCCTCCGTACCGATACAGGCGATCGGCGGGCCGGATTTCGCGCTGTATCCGCTGAGCCACCATCCGCAGGACCTTGTCCCCTTCGGTGTGGCCGTAGATGTCGTTGTAGGCCTTGAAATGGTCGATGTCGATCATGATGACCGCAGCCCGCCGCCTCGAGGTGGCGACCGAGAGCTTGGCTTCGGCGAGGTCGGTGTCCATGAGCCTGCGGTTGTATGCGCCGGTCAGGGCGTCGCGGCGCACCGCGACCTGGAGGTCGTCGGTGGCAATCTCGAGTCGCCTGCGTTCCTTTGACAGCGTCGTGACGAGGCCCTGGAGGCTCGATTCCTCCGTGTTGAAGGTCGCGACTACGACGCCTTGATCTGCCGCGCGGTTGAGGTAAGGGACGAGAGCAGAATCGTAGATGGGAGTCGCGATGGCGTTGTAGCCATCGCGCACCAGGGCGTCCACTGCCGGACCTCGCAGCGCCACGTTGAAATCGCGGTCTCCCTCGGGCACGATCCATTCGGCCGACGCATTGCACCGTTCCAGCTCCTCAGCTGCGGCGCGAACCCCGTTCCGAACCGGTTCCCAGAATGGGGTTTCGCCGAGGCCGAGGATGGCGATCCGGAGATGCCGCTTCGATACGCCTAGCGGCCGAGCCCGTCGCTCGGCCATAGCTGCGGACTCGATTGCGCCGACATAGGGCCGCCAGTACTCACTGTAGTTGTCCCTGGTGACCGTGTCGGAGATCGTGATCAGGCGAGGCTCCGGCGGCCGCCAGCCATACGCAATGCTGTTGAAGAGGTGTATCGGCGTGTCATGGCCCTGGGCGAACGGATCCTGGGTGATGGTGGCCGAAACCAGCCCGGCCCGAACGGCTTCCATCGTCCCGTCGATGGTGTCATGGCAGATCAGGACGACATGTCGAGTGAGGTTCTTGTCCGCCAGCGCATCGAGGCAACCGAGGACGCCCATCGCTTCGGTGCAGTAGATGCCGACCAGCCGCGGATGCGACTCGATGAAGGACTTCACGAGCTGCGATGTCCGAGCCGGGTTGAGGCGGCTCTCGAGCGCTCCGGCCACCTGGACCCCCGGGAAACGCTCGCGCAGCGAGCTCTCGAATCCGCGTCGCCGCAACTCGATACCGGTGTGTCTGAAGCGAGGCGTCATCAGCAGGACTTCGCCGCCGTCAGGGAGCTGCGCGCCCAGGGTCTCGGCGCAGACGCAGCCAAGCAGATAGTCGTCCGCACCGACGTAGAAGAGCCGCCGGCAGGGCTCCTGCGACGCGGCGTAGAACTGCGAGGCGCCAACCTGGAGGCGGGCGATCGTCGCGTTCAGGGCCTCTGCCAGGCGTCTCACGGCCTGGTCTGAAGGCAGGGTTACGGGCCTCGCATGAACCTCGATCTTGTGAGCCTGTTCCCCCTCCGCGAGACTCGCCAGCTCGTCGACGAGCGCCAGCAGGTCTCTGGCGGCAAGAGTCTCCATCGAACTGGCTATCTGCTCGAGCGGCCGACTGACGGTTCGCCTCTGGATTGCCCAGGTGACTCCCCAGCCCGCCGCAGCACCCGCGCTGGCCATGGCGATCCAGGCTGCCAACGACGGTTGACCAGCCAGCGACAGCGCGGCCGCCGCGACGAGACCGACGATTGCCAGCCAGAGCCCGAGATGGGCCCTGTTCGCCCATGGCGCCATTTCACGCGCTTCCAGTTTCCAGCGGCGCAGCCGGGCACCCAGAAGCCGGTCCCCGACTCGGTCTGCCCGGGCCCCGCCCAAGCAGGCCAAGGAATCGTCCGGACCGGCCCGAATCATCTTCCATCTCCGTAGGCAGTCTTGGTCGGACCTGCGGGCGCGGGCCCGGCCCCCATGACAAAGTCTGCCGCGGGGGCGTTGATGCTCACGGTAGGGATCGGCTATGTGGGCACCGTAGTTGACCCTCCCGCCTGGCCGAGCCGTCTTCCGGAACGGGCGGCGGGCCGGTACTGAAGCAGTCCCGGCCCGGATGGCGGCGTCGGCCCTGCTATCGTGGCGGCGATGGACACGCTCGCGCCGGACTCACCGCCCCGGGTCGCCACCACAGTGCCACCGGTCACGGCATGGTGGCTTGGTCGCACTGGCTACCGCGATGCGCTTGACCTGCAGCACCGCATGGTCGCGGCCCGGGCGGCCGGTCTGATCGGCGACCAGCTTCTTCTCGTCGAGCACGAGCCGGTGTTGACGCTGGGCCGCCACAGCGACGCGGCGCACGTGCTCGCCAGCCCCGCCGAGCTGGCGGCTCGTCACATCGAACTGATCGAGACCGAGCGCGGCGGCCAGGTCACATACCACGGACCGGGCCAGCTGACTGCCTATCCGATCATCAAGCTGGCCGAGCGGTCGCTCTACATCAGGTCGTTCGTACGGGCGCTGGAGGTCGCGCTGGCTCGGACCTGCGCGTCGTCCGGTGTCTCGGCGGGGCCCAAGCCCGACTACCCGGGCTGCTGGTGCGACAACGGGAGTCGCAAGATCGGGGCCGTCGGGGTTCGCGTGGAGCGTGGCGTCAGCTACCACGGCGTCGCCCTCAACGTGACCGTCAGACTGTCCGACTTCGACCTGATCGATGCCTGCGGCATGCCGGGCGTGGTTTCGACGTCAATCGACCGGGAGCTTGGGCAGGCGTCCGAACCCTCGACCGAATCGGTTGCGCAGGCCGCGGCGGCTTTCGCGACGGCGCTGGCGGACGCGCTCGACATCCCCCTCGCCGGCGTGCTACCGCCCCTCGCCGATCCGGCCGGGGCCCGGGCCGAGCTAGAAGCCACTCTGGCGCGGGGCGCGCCCGCCCCGGCCCTCGTCGGTGGCCCGGGCGCCGCGTCCGGCGGAGTTCGCTGATGGCGGCCGGGCTCTTCGAGCTGCGCCTCGACGACATCACCGGCTGGTGGGTCGCGACCGTGGTCGACCGCCAGTTCCAGCGTGGCCGCTTCGCGCTGGCGGCCGCCCAGGTGGATGACGGCGCAGTCTGCCAGAACTGCGCCCAGCCGCCGGGCGAGGGCGTTCGGGTGCGCACCCTCAAGGACTATGCGTTCAACGTCGTCGGCGCCCAGAACGAGGCTCGTGAAATGGACCGGAACCTGGCCCAGGTCGCCATGGCGCAGGCCCGAGCGTCGGGCAGCTGGAAGACCATCGTCGCCCCGCCCGGGGAGCACCGTCCGATCCAGACCGTCGGCAGCGAGATTCTGTGCGTCATGCTGGGCTCCGTCCGCAAGGCTCTCGTGGACGCGCGGAAGGTCGGCCAGACCGACTACCTCCAGGTCGTCCAGAATTGGGGGGCTCAGGCAGGAGCCCGAACGAACCACCTGTGCCTCGACCTCTACGATCTGCCACAGATCCCGCATCGGGTTGCGGAGGAGATAGGCGGCGCGGCGCGGTATCTGATTCGCGAGGGTGAGTGCCCGTACTGCCGGCTGGTTCGTGAGGAGGCGGACACAGGCACGAGGATGATCTGGCAGGACGAAGCCAGCGTCGCCTTCGCCCCGTACGCCTCGCGCTCTCCGTTCGAGGTCTGGATCGTGCCGCGCCGCCACGCTGCCGACTTCGCCTCCACGACCGATGCCGACATCGCCTCCACGACCGAGGCCCTGCGCCAGGTTCTCGGGTGCCTTGCCTGCCTGGATGGGCCGCCACACAACCTCGTACTTCACACGGCGCCGCTCCGCGAGCGCGTCGACGCGACATACCATTGGCATTGGGAGGTCCATCCGCGGCTTCGGGAGATCGCAGGTCTGGAGCTGGGCACTGGTCTGCCCGTGAACCCTGTCTCGCCGGAAGAGGCCGTCGAGGAATTGTTGCGCCACAGGCTGATTGGAGGAGTCGCGGATTTGCCATGAAAGGGAGGGGATTGGTGCCGCGGCGTCACAGAGGCTGGAGCCGCCCCGTCACGAACTCACGGCGCGCGGGGACGCCTGACTATCCATCGGCCCGGAAGACGGCGGCGACAGAGTGTCCATCAGCGCAACAAGCTGGCAAATGGGGTGCGGCGTGACTGCCGTATCGGAGGGCTCGGACGGGCGCACCTTCATCGAGGAGCTCTTCGCCCTCCACCACTCGGAGATCTACGCATACATCTATCGGATGGTGCGCGACGCCGACGTTGCGGCCGACTTCACGCAGGACACTTTCATCAAGGCGTACAGGGCCCAGGACTCTCTCGAGGATCGCGCCAGGGCACGAGCCTGGCTGTATCAGATTGCCCATCGAGTTGTTCTCGATGAGATGCGCCGCCGGCGCATAGTCCGCTTCCTGCCGTGGACCGGCGAGAGCTACGGCGCTGCGCCGTCGGCCGAGCACCTGGCGATGGAGATGCGGTTCTCCGGGCCCCTGGCTCGCGCGCTGGCGCGCATCCCGGAGCGGCAGCGAGCCGCCCTTCTGATGGCCGAGGTGAACGACCTGACCGGCCTGGAGCTGGCCGACGCGCTGGGCGTGAGCCACGTCGCCGCCCGGGCGCTCCTGACTCGGGCGCGGGAGAGTCTTCGCCAGGCCCTCGCCGACGAGAAGCGCCAGGAGAAGGAACGCGAAGCTGCGCTCGATGCCGCGTTCGCCGAGAGGGCACGTGGCGTCGAGCCGCGTCAGTCCTCGGACGACTCAACGAGGGTGGGGCGATGAACGCCGACGCGAAGCGCCTCGCCCGCGCGGACGAGCTGACTCATGAGCGGGCCCGGACACTGGCGGCGGAATCGGTCGACGTGTCGCTGGAACAGGGCGACGCGGAGTGGCTGGCCGGCCACCTTGGATCGTGCCCCGACTGCGCTGCCGTTGCCGAGGAGTACCGGACCATCCATGGCGAACTCCATTCGCTCCAAATGCCCGAGCCGCCGCGCGACCTCTGGGCACGAACCGCGGCAGCCCTCGATGCGGCAGACGCGACGGCGGCCAGGAGATCCCCAGGCCGCCCAAGGGCCGCCCGGACGGTCGGCCGTCCGCTCATCTCCACGGCAATCGCTGTGGGGTTCGTGGTCGTGGTGGCGGCCGCCTCGCTCCTGAATCAGAGCCCCATATCGACTCCCGCCCCCGTTGCCACACACAGCGCCCTCGTGGCGATCGGGACGGCCACGCCGGGTCAGCCGTCGCTGGCTCCGCAGGGGCAGCTGACAGTCGTCAACGGCACGAGCTACTGGATTTCCTCCGACCGCGGGACCTATGAGATCAAGGGCGGGACGGCTCAGTGCTCCACTACGGATCGTAGCTGTACAGTGGCCAACCGGACCGGCCAGACTCTGGGAACAATCGCGAGTGACTCGGCAGTGTCTGCCGCAATCGACCCGGATGCCGTGCGGGCAGTGGTATGGACCAAGGACAAGATCGCGGTCCTGCCGCTCGCCGCCACCTCGCAGACGGTCATGCTCGACCAGCTGACGCCCCGGCCGACCTCGGCGGCTAACCCGACCGCGGCGCAACAGCCCACGCCGACCGGGACGCCGTTGCCGACGGGCAGTCCGGCTGGTTCGGCTCCGGAGAGCGCGCCGGTACCGACCGCTACTCCAACCGCGATCCCAACCGCTACCCCGACTCCGACCGCAACCCCTGCTCCCGCGACCGCCTCGATGACCGCGCCGAAAGCATCCGCATCGGTCGCGGCTGAGCCGACGGTGATTCTTTCCGGCTATGAGATCGTTGGCTGTGATCCCCAGTTCTCCCCCGACGGCAGCCTGCTGGCCTTCTCGGCGCGGCCCGTGGATCACAGCGCCGGCCCGGACGTCTTCTTGTGGCGGGTCGGGCAGGAGGCGGCCGAGCCGGTCACCTCCCGCCACGGGGACTTGCTCGGCGGATGGTACGGCCAGCAGATGCTGGTGAGCGAGATCTCCGCCGGGGGGGGATCCGGAGACGCGGCCACTACGTCGGGCGGCACGGCTGCGGTTGGCACCACCTCCTACATCTTCGACCCGAGCACCGGGGCGACACTGGAGATCGGCCGCCCGATGCTGCTGCCGGTCGTGGACCCGACCGGCAGGTTCCTCATCTACTGGGTAGGCACAGTCAAGTTGGATCCGGCGTCGGGGCTGTGGCAGCCCGCCGCGGGAAGTCTCTACTTCGACAGATGGTCGGATCTCGCTCTCATACCGGCATCGCTCGGGCCGGTCGCCACGCCAACCGCATCCACGAGTCCCGCCGTATCCGCAGCGCCGACTCCTGCAGAAACCACGACGCCGACACCCACACCGACGCTGCCGCCAACCCTGACGACGGGGCCGACAACATCGCCGGCGCCCACGGGAACTGCGGCTGCAACCCAGACGGAAGGGCCCAGCACGGCGCCGGCGACCGAGTCCGCATCCGTCGCGGGAACCAGTAGCCCGACCCGCGCGTCACTGCCCCAGATCCTTCCGGTCAGTGCCGCTCCCGGGGCGGTCCAGGACTGGGTCGTCCGGTGGGACGCTTCGGGCCAACACGTCGCCGTCTGGGTCGCAGAGTCGGGCAGTTCGGAGATCGGTCGATTGAGCTTGTTCTCGATCGATCCGACGACCGGGCAGGTCGACACCAACGAGCCGCTCATGGGCGCTGACAAGGTCCTAGCCGGCATCGAGTTCGATGACGGACATCTGGTCTACACCTCGGCCGTGGACGGCAAGACGTACATGCAGGCCATCCCGGCCGTGCCTGAGTCGACTGTCTCCACGCCGGTCCCGGCGACGGCGACCCCGACCGTGCCGGATCAGCTGCCCTCCGGCGCTATTGGATCCGGGTCGCGAGGACCGCGGCAATCGGATCGTCCGGGTAACTGACCGCTCGCCCGCCCGACGGCGAGCCACCTCGCACCACCCAGGGATTCGGCCGGTCGGCCTTGCTCGCCACGTATCCCGATCGGCTGCCCGACGGCGATCGGACCGGCGCTGTATCCTTCGCACGACCTTTAACGACCGGCTCGGTGAGGCCGGGAAGGAGGACTGCGCCGTGCAGGGCAGCGAGAATCGATGACCGACCGGCAGATCATGACCGGGGAAGAGATCCGGCGGGCCATCGTTCGAATCTCCCATGAGATCGTCGAGAAGCAGGCCGGCACGCAGGGCCTCGCTCTCGTCGGCATCCAGCGCCGCGGCGTCCCTCTCGCAAGGCGCATCGCCGACGCGATCGAGGAGCACGAGGGTGTGCGGCTGCCCGTCGGTGCGCTCGACATCACTTTCTATCGCGACGATCTGTCGCTGGTCGCCCAGCAGCCCATAGTCAAGGGCACCGATCTGCCCTTCGACATGAACGGGACGACCATCGTTCTGGTCGACGACGTGCTCTACACGGGCCGAACGATCCGCTGTGCCATGGACGCCCTGATCGACTTCGGGCGTCCGCGGGCGATTCGTCTGGCGGTTCTGATCGACCGCGGCCACCGCGAACTGCCCATCCGGGCAGACCACGTCGGCAAGAACGTTCCCACGTCGCGCGAGGAGATCGTCAAAGTCCACGTTTCGGAGATCGACGGGGCAGACGAGGTCAGCATCGCGCGCGAGGCGCGCGGTCCTGAGACGGCGGCGGCGGACGTCTGATGACGACCGTGGCATCGGCCGCGTCAGGTGCCATCGGCACCGCCCCCGCTCCCGTCGCCTGGCGTCATCGCCACCTCATCGATCTCGACGTCGTCACCTGGCCCGAGATCCAGCTGATCATGCGGACAACGGACGAGATGAAGGGCATCCTCGCCCGACCGATCCACAAGGTCCCTGCGCTCAACGGTCGCCGCGTCACGACGCTCTTCTACGAGGCCTCGACGAGAACCCGCGTGTCGTTCGAGACCGCCGCCCGTAATCTCTCGGCGGACGTGGTCAGCGTTGCTACGGCTACCTCGTCGGTGACCAAGGGCGAGTCCCTCGTCGATACGGTCCGGACGCTCGAGGCGCTCGGCGCCGAGATCCTGGTCATGCGCCACTCGGTTTCCGGGGCGCCGTACCTGGCGGCCGACGTCTTCAGCGGGCACGTCCTCAACGGCGGCGACGGCTGGCATGCCCACCCGACGCAGGCCCTGCTCGACCTCTACACGATGCGAGAGCACCTGCCCGGCGGCGACCTCCGGGGCCGGAAGGTCGCCATCGTCGGCGACATCCTGCACTCCCGCGTGGCGAGGTCCAACATCTGGTCCCTAACGGCGGCGGGCGCCGACCTGTGGTTGTGCGGCCCGGCCACTCTCTTGCGGGGAATGGATCGCTGGGCCGCCGCGTGGGCCGGCGGCGCAATTCCGGGCCACGGCCGTTTCAACGTCACGAGCGACATCGAGGCGGCGTTGCGGGACGCGGACGTGGTCATGGGCCTTCGCATCCAGCGCGAGCGGATGCAGGGGGGCCTCCTTCCGTCTCTGCGCGAATACGCGGCCAGGTTCCAGCTGAACGCCGAGCGAGTCTCGCTTGCCAGGCCCGACGCGATCGTCATGCACCCGGGCCCCATGAACGAAGGCGTCGAGATCGCGCCGGATGTCGCTATCAGCGGTCGCTCCGTGATCACGGATCAGGTTGCCAACGGCGTCGCGGTCCGGATGGCGCTGCTGTATCTGCTCGCCGGCGCTCACGAGGCTGCACACGAAGCCGCTCACGCTGAGGTCGCCAGATGAGCGCGCCCACCGGCGGCTTCCGACCGGGCGCGGCCGGCCCCAGAGTCGGCGACACGGTCGAACGCTTCGAACTCGAGAAGGCCTGGCTGGTCGACCCAGTGTCGGGGCGCGAGGGTCCCGGCGAGATCGTCGTCACGGATGGCGTGCTCGAATCGGTAGTCTGGTTGGAAGGTGACGAGGCGGCGGGCGTGACGGACGGGGGCGTTGTCGTGGCGCCGGGCTTCTTCGATCTCCACGCCCATTTCCGAGAGCCCGGTTTCGAAGATGCCGAAACCATCGCCACCGGCTCGGCCGCGGCCGCCCACGGCGGCTACACCACCGTCGCCCTGATGCCCAACACCCAGCCGGCTCTCGACGAGCCGGGCGCTCTGGAACGCATCCGCGCGGCTGCTCGGACGAGCGGCTCGCCGGTCGAGGTTCTTGCCTACGGCGCGGTCTCGGCCGGACGGGCAGGGGAGCAGCTCTCCGCAATGGGCGAGCTGGCCGACGCGGGCGTCCTCGGCTACTCGGACGACGGCGCGCCGGTCAGGACGGCGAAGCTAATGCGCAGCGCGCTGGTCTACGCGGGCATGCTCGGCCTACCGGTGGTGGATCATGCCGAGGACGCCGAGCTGACGGCGGGAGCCGAGGCCCACGAGGGCTACGTGGCCTCGGTCATGGGCCTCGCCGGTTGGCCGATCGCGGGCGAAGCCAACGCCGTAGCGCGCGATCTGGCGGTCCTGGCCGATGCCCTGGGAGATCAACCGGCGGCGCGACTCCACCTGACTCATGTCTCGACGGCCGCGGCGCTGGAACTGGTCCGCCGCGCGAAGAAGGCCGGTCTGCCGGTGACTTGCGACGTCACGCCGCACCACCTGGCCCTCACCGACGAGTGGATCGCAGGCGCTCGGCGCTGGGCCTGGGAGGCGATCGACACCGGCGGAAGGCCGCTCGATCCCTGGGCGGACGGAGTTCTAACGGCCCCGCCCTACAACACGTCGCTGCGCGTCAATCCGCCCCTCCGAACCGCCGCCGACGCCGCGGCTTGCCTGGCAGCACTCCTCGATGGAACGGCGGATGCGGTGGCCACCGACCACGCCCCACACACGGTCGTGGACAAGGAAGTCGAGTTCGGCAGGGCCGCCAACGGCATCAGCGGCATCGAGACGGCACTGGGCGTGCTGCTCGCTCTTGTCGACGCGGGCCGCTTGCCACTCGTGCGAGCCATCGCCACTCTGACGACCGGCCCGGCGAAGGTGGCCGCGGGTTGGCCGAATCTTGTCGGATCGCCGGCCGCCCGGCCCCGCGGTCTGACGGAGAGCTCTCCTGCCGATCTGGTGGTCTTCGACCGGTCCGACCGCTGGCAGGTGACCCCAGAGTCACTGCGATCCAAGGGCAAGAACTCGCCGCTCATAGGCCGCGAACTGCCCGGCCGCGTGCTGCTGACGATCGCCGCCGGACGCCTGGCCTACGAGGATCCGCTCGCCGGCGACGACTAGGATCGCGCGGCGCCGACGCCGTGGGACGAAGCCCTCGGCGTGCGAGAATATGTGGCCGCGGGCGCGCCTCGACGACGTACCCGCTCAATGCACCAGGAGACCGCATAGCCCGTGCCAGTCCTTGCGACCTTCTTCTCAGTCCGCCGGGGGCGTGACCCGTTCTTCAAGTTCTTCATGAAGACGCTGATGCCTCGCCAGGCGAAGCAGTACGAGGAGAAGTTCGGGGTCAAGTTCATCGGCTGGTACAACATCGCCCATGGCTGGGACTTCGACAACGTAATCCTGCTCGACCTGCCGGACTACGGCACGCTCGACAAGCTGGAAAAAGACGAGGCCACCCGCGCCCTTGGCCATCGTGCCGGGGAGTGGATGTTCGAACGACATCATTCGATGTTCCTCCGGGAGCGTATGGGCCCGGATCTCGAGTTCAAGGGCTAGGAGGGCCACAGCGACGGATACGAGCCGCAACGATCAGCTCGGCGAACTCGCCGCGGAAGCCTCTCTGGAGCGAACCGACTTCCTGGCGGCAGCCGCGGCCCAGCTGCGCAAGTTCCTCGACGCGAGTGGCGATCGCATTGCCGATCTGGGAGGCCTGGTCCTGATCGACGACGAGGTCGACTACCTGGCCATCTCGCCCGACCTCACTTTCCGGAGTCGCAGCCGCTACCTCGACGAGGCGACGGGCAAGTGGGTCAGCGAGACCGAAGTAATCGAGAACCCGTCGGAGCTGGTCGAGCTGTACAACCTGGCCGATGTCTTCGCCGCGTTCGCTGAAGCCAAGCCCGAAGGCTTGGGCGAAGAGTCCGAAGAAGAAGGCGATGAGGCCGAGACGGCCGAAGGAGAGGCCGGCAAGGCGCTTCCCGCCGGTGGCGAGAACCCGTACGCTGCGGTTGCCGACGATTGGGCTGCCGGTCGCGAGGATGAAGTCGCGCCCGAGACCGAAGAGGAAGCCGCGGAGCGTCTCTACGATCTGGCCCTCGCCTTCCAGGAGCGCAGTCAGCAGACAGAGGCTCATCTCCTCGAGCAGTTCGAGAGCGCGGCCTCCGGACTCACCGCCATCCTGGGCGACCTGATCGTCATCGATGACGATGACGAGCGCCTGACGCTGCGGGCGTCCGGCTCGTTCGCGGCCGAGGTCATCCCCGAGAGCGACGCAGAGTCCGGCATCTGGCGCAAGCTCGACGGCCCGGACGACATCGTCGAGTTCTACGACCCAACCGATGTCTTCGGTGACCTGGCCGACACCCTGGCCGAGGCCTTCCCCGCTCTTGGCGGCCCGGCGGAAGCGTCCGACGAGGATGAAGAAGACGAAGAAGACGAAGAAGACGAGGAGGCCGAGGAGACCGAGGAGACCGAAGGAGACGGTGCCGGCGAAGGGGACAAGGAGGGCGACGACCGCCGGTGACGATGCGCCTGGTCGCAGCCGAGCTGGTCGAGAGCCGGCAGATCCTGCCAGGGCAGTGGCTTCAATCGTTCCACGCGCCGGAGCTGGCTACCGGCGCCAGAGCCGGCCAGTTCGTCCATGTTCGCACCGGCGACTACTCGGGTCTGGTTCTGCGGCGTCCCTTCTCGATCAATACCTCCGACCCCGCCACAGGCATCGTCACGCTCCATTTCCGGACCGTCGGGCGTGGGACCGAGTGGCTGACCCGGGTCCGCGAGGGCGAGCGCCTCGAGATGCTCGGACCGCTCGGTAGGCCCTTCGAGGTCGACCCGCGGAGCCGCCACCTGCTGCTGATCGCCGGGGGCCTGGGCATGGCCGGCGTGCGAATGCTCGCCGACGAGGCGGTCCGCGACGGCCGGCAGGTCACGATCCTGTTCGGGGCGTTGAGCGCCAGGCACGTCTACCCGTCCAGCCTGCTGCCGGACGAGGTGGAGTATGTCGTGGCCACGGACGACGGGTCGCTCGGGCACCACGGGTTCGTGACGGACCTGGTCCCGGACTATGAGGCCTGGGCCGATCAGGCCTTCGCCTGCGGCCCGTACCCGATGCTCGTGCGGTTGGCGGCGCTGGCCGCGGGCCGGCGCCAGCGGCTCGGTGTGGCCAAGCTGGGTCGAAAGAGGGGCGGCGGCAAGGCCGACCCGCTCGGTTCTGCGGCAGCTCGTCGAAAGGCCTTCCTGCAGGTCTCGATGGAGCAGACCATGGGCTGCGCCGTGGGTGCCTGCCTGGGCTGCACGGTCATCGGAGTCGAGGGCCCGCTGCGCGTCTGCCGGGAGGGTCCGGTGTTTTCGGCCGAGGAGATCGCATGGCCGAGCGCATGAGAACGGCACGATGAAGGCGAAGAAGACGGTCGTTACCTTCGGCGACATGCGAGTCGGGAAGGACTCCGATCGCTCCAAGAGGACGCCGACGGTTCGGAAGATCAAGAGCGCCATCGTTCCGGTCGACCGCCTCAAGGTGCCCGCGGGCAGACCGCGCGTCGAGGTGGGCGGCGCGGCCGTTGCCGACCTGGGCGCCCCGACCGCGGCCCGCCCCACGCTGGCGGAGCGGGCGGCGCTCGATCGGATCGACGTGTCCGTCGACCTGGCGCCCCAGCACGGCGGCTTGAGGCTTGCCAACCCCATCCTCGTCGCATCGGGCACGTTCGGCTACGGCGTGGAGTACGGCGAGGTCGTGGACGTGCAGCGGCTGGGTGCGATCTGCTGCAAGGGCACGACCCTGCGGCCACGAGCCGGCAATCCGCCGCCTCGCGTAACCGAGACGCCCGGTGGAATGCTCAACTCGATCGGACTGCAGAACCCGGGCGTTGACGCCGTCATCGAGAAGTACGGCCCGATCTGGCAGGGCTGGAAGGTGCCGGTGATCGTGAACGTCGCCGGCGATTCGATCGAGGACTACGTCGAGGTCGCGCGGCGGCTGGACGGAGTGCCCGGCGTTGCCGGCATCGAGCTCAACATCAGCTGCCCAAATGTCGGCAAGGGCGGGCTGCAGTTCGCGATCGACCGCGACGCCGCCCGAGCCGTCACCGCGGCCGTCCGGCGGGCCACGGAGTTGCCGCTGCTGGTGAAGCTCTCACCGAACGTGGCCGACGTCCGGCCCATCGCCAAAGCGATCGAGGAAGCCGGCGCCGACGCCATCTCGGCCATCAACACGCTGTCGGGCCTGGCCGTCGCTCCGGATCGGACGCGGGCCTTCCTCGGCAACACGTACGGCGGACTGTCCGGACCGGCGATCAAGCCCGTGGCTCTGCGCGTCGTCTACGAGGTGGCGCAGGTCGTCTCGATCCCAATCGTTGCCATCGGCGGCGTGACGAACCTGGACGACGTGCTGGACTTCCTGGCCTGCGGCGCGGTCGCGGTTCAGGTGGGCACGGCCATCTTCGCCGACCCCGAGCTGCCGGTCCGGCTCGGCGACGAGCTGCGGGCCGAATGCCTGCGCCGCGGCCTCGACTCGTATCGACCGTTGATCGGCACGGCCTTGCCCAAACGCACCGGGGCGGCGTCGGCGAAGGGCGCGGAGTACCGACCGTGACACTCATCGTCGGGGACGGGATCGTGCTGCAGGTGGTGCGCTGGCTGGCCGAGTCGCACGCCGGGGACTGGAGGAACAGATGACGACCCTTCGATCCGAGGCCCAGCTTGCCGCCGCCCGCGCGATCGAGGCCCGAACCGAGGAGCTGTTCCGCCGGTCCGGTGCGCTCAAGGAAGGCCACTTCCTGCTCAAGAGCGGCAAGCACTCGGAGCGCTACCTCGAGAAGTTCCTGGTACTCCAGGATCCCGCGGCCACCAGCGAGCTGTGCGGATTCTGGGCGGCGCGCCATCGCAACGCGGATGGGTCGCCGATGGTGGACGTGGTCGCCGGCCCCACGACCGGCGGCGTCGTCCTCGCCTTCGAGACTGCCCGCCAGCTCGGCGTGCGTGGCATCTTTGCCGAAGAGGTCAAGGGCCCCGACGGGACGGCGCGTCGCGAGTTCCGGCGCGGCTTCACCATCGCCCCTGGAGAAAGGGTCCTGCTCGTCGACGACATCCTGACCACCGGCGGCTCGCTGCTCGCGATGCTGCCGGCCGTGGAGGCGCTCGGCGGCGAGATCATCACCTGCGCCGTCATGGCCGATCGCTCGGGCGGGATGGCCTCTCTCATCTCCCCGACGACCGGCCGTATCTACCCGCTGAGCGCCCTGTGGCAGCTCCAGCTGCCGACCTACGATCCGGGGGCGGCCACGTGCCCGGCCTGCGCGGCCGGCGTCCCGCTCCATGCTCCGGGCAGCGCTGGAACGGCCGGCGGCGCGACCGGCTAGGGCCGTGGGCCGGTCGCGCCGCCGGCCGGGTCGGTCAGGATGAGTTCGAACTCCAGTTCGTCTCGGATTGCGATGCCGTGGTTTCCGACCAGCGGAATCTCGGGCTTGAGCTTCTGCCGGGCCTCGGTCACGGCGTCCACCCAGAGTCGCACCAGCCGCAAGCCGCGACGCTGGTAGAAGCGCACAGCGTCCAGGTTGTCGTTTGTGGTGACGGCCCACAGGCGCCGGCAGCCCGCCTTGCGAGCGACGTCGGCGGTGGCGTCGAGAAGAGCCGTTCCAATGCCGCGGCCCTTCTCGAAGGCCTCGAGCACGACGAGCTCACACTCGTCGCCTTCCACCCGGTAGGCGGCGAGTCCCAGCCAGCGCTCGCCGTCCACCGCGACCAGGCACGGCAACTCCGACGCTTCGCGGGCGATTCCGCGGCTGGTGACGATCGACGAGCCCCAGCTGGCCCGGACAAGCCGGGCCAGCTCGTCGCGCTCGCCGTCTCGGACGAACCGCATCGACGGCGAGCTGGCGACGGAGTCGGCCATTTCTCGGTCAGCCGAGTTGGACGTGCTCGTGCCAGTGCGGCGCGGAGGCCGTCAGTCCAAGGGCCTCGATCTTCGGCTGGATGGCCTGCTGCGCGTCCGGGTCGCCGTGGACGATGAAGACCTGGCGCGGCACGCCAGGGTCGCCGGCCTTTCGGCCCTCGATGAAGTGGCCGAGCCAGGCCAGGATCTGCGGTTCGTCGGCGTGGGCGGAGAAACCGGTGATGGAGCGGACGGCGCAGCGGACCTGGTATTCCTGGCCGTCGAGGCGGGCCATCTTCACACCGGCCTGCAGGTGCGCCCCCAGCGTGGCCTCGCCCTGATAGCCCACGAACAGGAGCATCGCCTTCGTGTCGCCGATGAGGGTTCGCAGGTGGCCCAGGACGCGGCCGCCGGTGAGCATTCCGTTCGAGGCGACCAGGACATACGGCCGCCGCGCTTGATCGATCTTCTCCGAGTCGGCCGCCAGCGGCGTTTCCTGCTCGTTCGGGAAGTCGATGGGGCCCTCGCCTTTGGCCAGCAGGGCCAGCGTCTCGGCATCGTAGTAGTCGCGGTGCTCGCGGTAGATCGTCGAGGCCTTCGACGCCATCGGCGAGTCGAGATAGAGCTTGATCTGGGGAATGCGGCCGGCGTCGAGGAGGTGCCGGAGGGCCCAGGCGACCTCCTGCGTCCGGCCGATCGCGAACGACGGGATCAGGAGCACGCCATTCTGGGCGATGATGTCGTTTACGGCCTGAGCGAGTTGATCGAGCGATTCCTCTTCCGGCTCGTGGGTCCGGCCGCCGTAGGTCGACTCGACGAAGACGTAGTCGGCTTCTTTGATGACGGTTGGGTCGCGCAGGATCGGGGCGGCGGTTCGGCCCAGGTCGCCGGAGAAGACCAGGGTCCGAGCCGGCGTGTTGCCCTGAGCCTCGACGCGCAGCTCCACGATCGCTGAGCCGAGGATGTGGCCCGCATCGTGGTACACGGCGGTGATGCCCGGCGCGACGGCAACGGTCGCTTCGTAGTCCACGGCCTTGAAAAGAGCCAGCGCACTCTGGGCCTGCGCCGTGTCGTAGAGCGGCTCTTCGACGACGAGGTTCGGCTGAGCCGGATTGCCGGCCATGGAGGCCGCGTAGTCGGCATTACCGACCGGGGGGTAGCCGAGGCGCGTGCCCAGTGCCTGCTCGTCGTGAAGGGCCAGTTCGTCGACGCCCGAAGCCACGACGTGGCCGTCCGGCGTCAGGTCGCCCGGGTGGAGCGCCGGGATGGCGGTCGCCTGGTCCTCCTGCTCGGCGAGCTGTTCCGCCGCCGCGATGTCGGCCAGCTCCTTCTTCTCCTCGAGGGCGGCCTTGTCCGGATGCTTCGCTGCCCAGTGGCTCTGCCGCTTGGCGTATTCCTCCTGCAGTTTGCCCGAGTCGAGCAGCACGAGAGAAGCCAGCTCGATCGTGCCTCTGGTCGCGTAGATGGGTCCCTTGAAGCCCTGGGCCACGACGTGCGGAATCATTCCGCAGTGGTCCAGGTGGGCGTGGGTCAGGACGATGGCATCGAGGCCGGTGGGGTCGTAGGCCGGTGGGACGCGGTTGCGGACGACCTCGTGTGGGCCGCCCTGGAACATGCCGCAGTCGATCAGCACATGGGCTCGATCGGTAATGAGGAGGAATTGGGATCCGGTAACCGTGTTGGCGGCGCCGAGGAAGCGGATTTCCATACGCGCATACTGCCATCCCACGGCTTCGGGCGTGCGCGAGTCGCGCACCCGAGGCCGCGACCGGCGGGGAGGGAGGCGAAGGATGGGCAAAGCCAGGCTGGTCAACGCCGCCGCGGTCTTCGCCACGCCCGACGTGCGCCGGACCGCCGGCCAGTACCGTGACGTGTTCGGCTTCACGGTGGTCGAGCACTACGAAGCCGAGGAACCCTTCGCCACGATCTACCGCGACGATGTCGAGATCATCCTGGTGCAGGCGAGACACGGCGACGTCGAGTCCAATGCCGCGCGGTACGGCGCCGGCTTCGACGTCTACCTCGACCCCGACACGGTCGAAGGGGTCGACGACATGTTCGAGGAACTCCGGGCGAACGGTGCGCAGATCGTTCGCGAGCCGGCCTTGACTCCCTACGGCTCCTACGAGTTCGTCGTCCAGGACGTGGATGGCAGGTTGATCGGGATCGGCCGTGTCCGCGACCGCGACACCTTCTTCCGCGGCGCCTTCGAATGACGGTCGGGCGGATCTGGACGCGTTCACCCCAGCCGGCTCGCCCAGACAGAATACCGTCGAGCCGGAGGCTCGGCCGCCCCTGTTGCAGCGGGTTTTCGGCCTCGTGGCGGTCGGTCGCTACCGATGCGGCGACGCACCGATGTGCCATCCTGTACCCTCACGACCCACCTGCTCTACGCTACGAGCGGATCGGCGTTGCCCCTGAGATACTGCTGGGGCGGCACCAGTCAACTGCGTCCACCCGGCTCGGGACCCTGCGGTGGCGCCTCGACGACGAGGACGAAGATGAATCGCGACGAAGAGACAGAGCCAGCGCTGACGGGTCCGCCGGCCGATGAGCGAATCAGCTCCAAGCCCGCGGCCGCCACGGGATCCGTCGAGCGCAGTCGACGGCGCCGTGCACAGGCGCGGCCGATCGCAATGGCGAACCCCGTTGACTGGCCGCGTGCGCCGTCCGCCTTCTCGAGGCTCGATACCCCGCCTCGCCGCAGCCCGAGTCACCCGGCCTGGGAGAATCCCCCGACCCCGCACAACTTTCCGCAGCTCCGCGGCCGCGACGAGGGTCGGCGGGCCATCTGGCCGCTTCTCGCCGCCGCACTTGCCGTGGTCCTCGTCCTCGGCGTGCTCGTGGTATACCCCCTCCTGACCGGCCACAGGCCCTACGTGGCATTCGCCAGCCCATCTGGGACGCCCGTGACGAGCGGTTCGCCCAACCCGGGAGATGGCGGCCTTCCGTCTGAGTCTCCAGGTGATACCGCTACTCCGGCGCCCAGCGCGAGTCTCAGCGCGAGCTTCAAGCAGTACAAGGTCCAGTCGGGCGACAGCGCGACCAGGGTGGCGAAGAAGTACGGCCTGAAGACCTGGGAGCTCCTCGCAGCGAACCCGAACCTCAAGCCGCCCAGCTACACCCTTCGAGTCGGGTCCTACCTCAACATCCCGTTGCCCGGCCAGATGAAGCCGCCTTCGGCGAGCAGCGCCTCGCCTGCGGCTCCGGCCGCTTCGTAGGAACTCGACCACCCCGGCGGTCCGTATTTCGCTTGGGCGACCCGGACCGGGCGGGAAGGGGCCGGAATCGGCCCGGCGGATGTCCCGGCCCGACCCGCCCGCTACTTGCTCGCGTGTGGCCTCATCGCGGCGTTGCGGACCTGCTCGATCCCCTTGGCGGCGGGTTGGCCGTGTACGGTTGGGTGGAGGTAGAGGCCGCGTTCGCCGGTCGGCTTCTCTTTTTCGACCGGGATGCGGTTGGCGTTGGCCCAGGCGTCCTGACGGATGCCGGTGAGCTGCCAGCTGATCCGCTGACCTGGGGTGCCGCCGGCGATCGAGAATGCGCCCTCGGCAAGCTCACGCTTCACATGCAGATCGGGCGCCGCCTGGCCCATGGCCGTGAGCTGGTAACGGAAGTCGCGGTTGAGGGCCTCGAACCAGTCGGGCAGGGTAATTGTCGCCTCGCCCTTCGCATCAAGGGTCACGACGCCGTCGTAGACGTTCTTCATGTCCGGCGACTCGACGAAGCTGTGGTACAGGAACTTGTTCGCCGGATCGAGGGGATGGTCGATCTTGAACGAGCCGCCGCCCTTGGACAGAGTGCCGAGGACGTCTAGAGCGCCGTTGACCACCGCGTCGCCGTGGCTGTAGACGCCGTAGTCCGAGTCGCTCGAACCGTAGACTCCCACCCCCGAGTCGCTCGAACCGTAGACGCCCGTGTTCGAGTCGCTGGTACCGCAGACGCCGATGGACTCGACGCTCCGACCGTAGACGCCCGTGTTCGACCCGCTCCGACCGTAGACGCCGTACCCCGAGTCGCTGGTGCCGTAGACGCCCATGCCACTCCCAGTGGCAACGGCTATGACGCCAAACGAACCGCAGAACTCCCCGGCTCCGGGATAGATCCCCAGTCCGTCGATGTCGGCGTCGGTACCGCCTCCAGCCAGGACGCGGATGCCTGCTCCGGCCGACCCGCCGGTGCCCGCGTTGGTGTTCGTGGCCTTGATGGCGTAGGCGCTGGCACTCGCCGTACTGGCCACGAGACCGTGGTTCTGCTCGCCCGCGGCCCGCATGGCGGCACCGGATCCGGTGGTCGTGGCGTTGTTGCCACCGTAGACGGCGTACTTGTCCTTGTTGGCCGTGACGCCGCTCACTCCGGGACCGTTGGCAGATGTGAAGAAGCCGGCGATGCCATCCACGGCAGTGGCCGAGCCCCGAAGGGCGGTACCGGTCCCTGTCTGGGTGACCAGCAGCGCGGTCCCGGTCGAGTCGGTGGTGAGGCTGGTGCTGGAGGTGCCGGCACTGTTGGCGGCACCCATGACGAGCGAGCCACCCGAGGCCGCATCGGCCTGTGTTGGTCTACCCAGCGAACCCAGGACCAGGCCGGCCAGACCGGCCAGGCCGGCTCCCAGAATGGAGCGTCGCGAGCGGGCTGGCTCGGTTGGCTCAGCTTGCGTGGCGGTGTCGGACACCACGATCGGTTCGGTCAGCGGTTCGACAGCCATCGGGAGACCCTCCAGACGGCGCGAGTTTCGCTAGCACGTATGCGGCCGCACCGCCGAGCGGATCATCGACCTCTCGACAACCCGGCGCAATGGGTGGGGCCGGAATCGGCCCGGCGGATGTCCCGGCCCCGACCCGCCCGCTACTTACCCGCGTGCGGCTTCATCGCGGCGTTGCGGACAGCGTCGATGCCCTTGTCGCCAGGCTGACCGTGCTCGGTCGGGTGGAGATACAGGCCGCGTTCGGCGGTTGGCTTGTCTTCTTCGACCGGGATGCGGTTGGCGTTGGCCCAGGCGTCCTGGCGG
>Ga0182011_10000403_pt1 | contig 37576 bp, 28 predicted proteins | sample 711E1DmetaG_FD_120481 | JGI IMG/M metagenome (GOLD analysis project Ga0182011, IMG submission 120481) | Permafrost microbial communities from Stordalen Mire, Sweden - 711E1D metaG | ecosystem: Environmental > Terrestrial > Soil > Wetlands > Permafrost | place: Sweden: Stordalen | collected...
ATCACGGCATATTCTTCCATCTGCTTGTGTGCCTTTGCAGGTACACCGCATACGATGATTGCAGCTCCGGCTTTGAAAATCATCTTTGCATACGGAAGCACATCGCCAAGTTTGTCAAGTGTTTTCCGATCGGTGACAATGATAAATTCCCAGGGCTGACAATTGACGGCGCTTGGTGCTGCCATTGCAGCTTTCAGGAGAATATCAATTTCATTCTGTGTTACGGATTCTCCGGTGAAATTCCGTACGCTTTTGCGATTGTGAATGACTGAAAGTGTGTCAGGATTTGATTGCTGATTCATAGATGTCTCGTTGATGGAGTTTTGCCTTTATTATCATATTGAACTATATTACTTCAAAAGAACTATACAATCCTACCAAAATATGAACAAAGGAGCAACTCTTGGATAAATTTGTCATAAACGGCGGGAAGTTGCTGACCGGTACTGTGACTATTGGCGGTGCGAAGAATGCTTCATTGGCGTTAATGCCTGCAACAATTCTTTCGAGCGGCATTTCTCATATTTCCAACACGCCGGACTTGCGCGATATCTTGACCATGAGCCGTTTGCTTGAGACCATGGGGATTCAGGTTTCGTCAGTTCAGCAGACGATGACTCTTGATACATCAACGATCAAGAGTTATGAAGCCCCGTACGAACACGTGAAGAAAATGCGTGCGTCCATCTATGTACTGGGTCCGTTGGTGGCAAGATTCGGCCAGGCAAAAGTTTCACTTCCCGGCGGCTGTGCGTGGGGTCCGCGCCCGGTGAATTTGCATATCGAAGGCCTCCGCAGACTTGGAGCTGAAATCGATCTTGAAGCCGGCTACATCATAGCAAAGGCAAAACGTTTGCATGGAGCACGGATTCTTTTTGACGTTTCCAGCGTTGGTGCAACGGGTAATGTCATGATGGCGGCGGTACTTGCAAAAGGTTCGACGCTTATAGAGAATGCAGCGCAAGAACCGGAGATCGCCCAGCTTGCAGAATTCTTATTGAACATGGGGGCGAAGATTCATGGTGTCGGAACGGGGCGTATAGAAATTGAAGGCGTCGATGAACTGCATCCTGCAGATATTGCAACAATTCCAGACCGCATCGAAGTCGGAACTTTTTTAATTGCCGCTGCGATTGCAGGGAAACGAGGCAGTGTTGTGCGGTTGGAGAAATGCAATCCGCATCATGTCGGTGCTTTAATCATTAAGCTGGAAGATGCCGGAGCAAAAGTGACCACTGGCGTGGATTGGATTGAGCTCTCCCCACCTGAAAGAATAGCGTCTATCAATGCGACAACTGCGATTTATCCCGGTTTCCCAACCGATATGCAGGCACAATGGATTGCGCTCATGTCGCTGGCGGGAGGTACAAGTATCGTAACAGACACAGTGTATTTTGACCGCTTCATGCATGTTCCGGAACTTATTCGGCTTGGCGCCAATATAACAGTGAAAGAAAATATTGCTACTGTTGTCGGTGTGAAGAAATTGGCGGGAGCCAAAGTTATGTCCACCGATTTACGCGCAAGTGCATCCCTTGTTCTTGCCGGACTTGTTGCCGAAGGTACAACCGAAGTTCTTCGAGTGTACCACATTGATCGCGGATACGAATCGATGGAGAAGAAGCTTCAAGCGCTCGGTGCCGACATACGTCGGGAACAAGGCGAGGAGTTCTAAGGTACCTTCGGAATTAAATGGAAAAGATGCACGCGCAGCGTGCAACATTATCAGGCTTCCAGCTCTTCCGAAGATTCTTCTGTTTGAACGAAAGTAATCTTTGGAGGGTAATCCAGACCATGCAAACCCGCACATTCCAAATTTCTGCTTTTATCCTTTTTCTCTTCAGCATCGTTTGCACACGCATACCGCTGTTGAATTATCTCGGATTTGAATTTTCAGTGTTCACGGTTTTGCTTGCCGGATATATTTCCGGAATTTTAACGCTCGCATTCTGGAAACAAACCAATCCCGAATGCACATCGGATGTCTGGCGATTTATTGGAATGAGTGCTGCCGCCTCATCTCTTCTTATGGTGATTCCATTTATTTTTTCACTGGCAAATGCATTGTTTGTGAAGAATTGTTCACTTGGCGATGGTACAAAGCTGTATGCATTAATAGTTATTCCCGGAGTGTTCTTTTCTCTCTCGCTTGCCGTGGCGGCTGGAGTGGTGTTCGGAACATGGCGCAAAACTATTTTCACCATGGCCTACGTTTCTATTCTTTTGCATATTCCGATTGTTTCTCTCTTACGTCCGCAGGTTTTTGCATTTAATCCGATTATAGGATTTTTTCCCGGCTTTACGTATGACGAAGCGCTTCAGGTAACTCAGCGGTTATTGACATACCGATTGGCAACACTCGCTGCCGCCGGTTGTTTTACAGCCGGATCGGTCTGGTTATGGCAGATACGCCGGAAGAAAAAGGAAACAATCCATTCGACACGGTTTGCTCTTCCTTTTGTTGAACTTATGATGCTTGCAGTGCTTGCCCCTGTTGTTGTCATCGTTTTTACATTAAGTGACCGCCTTGGATTTTCTTCGTCTGAAGATTTTATCCGGCAGAAACTTGCCGGTCATTATACGACAACGCATTTTGAAATTATCTATTCGGCGGGAAGTGTCAAGCGCGAGCGCATCGAACAGATCGGCAGGCTGCACGAGTTTTACTTTGACAAACTCTCGCATGAAATGAACCTTCATTCGCAGGAGCGTATCGTCTCGTTTCTCTATGCTTCGCCCGAGCAGAAGGGGCGGCTTATCGGTGCGGTGCACACGGATCTCACCAAGCCGTGGCTGAGACAGATGCATATCAATCTTGCCGATGTTGAATCAGTGTTGAAACATGAAATGGTGCACGCGCTTGCGGCGGAGTTCGGCTGGTCGCCTTTGAAAATCGCACCCAATTCTGGATTGATTGAAGGAACTGCCATGGCAATGGAGGGAACTTCCATGATCGAAGAACCGCTTGATCGCGCGGCGGCAATGGTGTTCGCAGCCGGTGTTCACCCAAATATTGAATCGCTTTTCACCTTGAACGGTTTTTTTCAAGCCAATCCCACGATCAGTTATACCCTCGCCGGATCGTTTTGCCGGTTTCTCATAGACTCGTTCGGCATCGATCAATTCAAGCGGTTGTACAAGAGCGGCGATTTAAAAAATGTCTATCAGCGGGATTTGAAGTCGTTGCAAATGGAATGGCAGGCTTCCATTCAAAATATTCATCTCGGTTTTGCTGACAGTGTAAAATCTGTATACTTCTTCCGGCGCCCATCCATTTTTGGTAAAGAATGCGCACGGGTGATCGCAAACCTGAATACTGAGACTCGGGAACATCTCCTCCATCATGATTTTGAAAAAGCATTAGTGTCTGCAGAACAATCTTTGAGATTGAGCAAGACACCGGAAGCAGTTTCTCAAAAAGCAGCCGCCTTATTTGAGATGCGGCGATTGAAAGAGTACATCGAGTTTGTCGATGTACAACTTCGTGACACAACGATTGGCTATGCACTATTGCCGATTCATCTTCGGCTTGGCGATGCGTACTGGGCACTGGATTCTCTTTTCCAAGCGAGACGGGAGTATGAAGAAATGTCGCGTCTTTGGTTGAGCACATCAAACGAAGAAGCATGTGTGATTCGGCTGGAAGCATTAAAAAACTCATTAGAACGAGGTGAACTTCAAGTTTATTTCACATATTCTTTGGAAGACACAATTCGCATCATGCGGCTGGAACGATTGACAAGTCCGGCAGCGCGTTATATGCTAGCCCGCGAGTATGCAGCGAAAGAACGCTTTGCTGAAAGTGCACGAATCCTGGAATCGCTTGGCTTCAAGGAATCAAAGTCCCTCGAATTCTTCCGCTTACAGCGATTGGGGAAAGTTTGCTTCGAGTTGCGGGAATATGAAAAAGCTAAGACCGCTTTTACGCAATCGCTTCCGATGGCTCCGAATACTTTTCTTCATTTGGTAACGACCGAATGGATTGAACGTTGTGAGTTTGAATCAAAATTCAATAAATAATAACTGATTTCCTCTAATTTGTCCCGTTGCATTTCCAGCAATTTTTGGCTTAATTATATAAGATTCTATTGAAAGTAGAATACGGAATCTTAACAAAAACGAACAAATATATCTTACTGGCACAAATCATTTTTGGAGTATAACAATGTCACAAACAATTACAGATGTATGGGCGCGCGAGATTCTTGATTCCCGCGGCAATCCCACAATCGAAGTTGAAGTTGAATTGGAAAACGGCACGATAGGACGCGCGGCAATTCCCAGTGGTGCATCCACCGGCGAAAACGAAGCAGTCGAACTGCGTGATGGAGATAAGACGCGCTATCTCGGCAAAGGGGTTCTTAAGGCAGTCAAAAATGTCAATACCATCATTTGCAAAGAAGTCGTCGGCTTCGATGCTCTTGACCAGGTTGGAATCGACAAAATGATGATTGCGCTCGACGGCACGCCGACAAAAGGGAAACTAGGTGCAAACGCCATCCTCGGTGTCTCGTTGGCAGTAGCAAAAGCGGCGGCTCTTTCATTAAAGATGCCTCTTTACCGTTATATCGGCGGGACAAACACAAAAGTTATTCCTGCTCCCATGATGAATATTGTCAACGGCGGATCGCACGCCGATAACAATGTAGATTTTCAGGAGTTTATGATTTTCCCGATCGGGCTTCCCACATTTTCCGAGGCGCTGCGCAGCGGCGCAGAAGTTTTCCATACACTGAAAGGTGTGTTGAAGAAACGCGGGTACAATACGGCTGTTGGTGATGAAGGCGGATTTGCTCCAAACTTGAAATCGAACGATGAAGCCATCGAAGTAATTCTTGAAGCAATCACAAAAGCTGGATATAAACCGGGTAAACAGATTTACATCGCACTCGATCCGGCAGCAAGTGAATTCTATGATACAAGTAAGAAAAAATATATCTTCAGCAAATCGGATAAATCCGAAAAATCATCGGAAGAAATGGTGAAGTTTTATGAAAACTGGGTAAAGCAGTATCCAATTGCTTCGCTCGAAGATGGAATGGCAGAAGGTGATTGGGGTGGCTGGAAACTCCTTACCGATACAATCGGCAAAAAGATTCAGCTTGTTGGCGATGATGTATTCGTGACAAACGTCGAGTATCTCGCAAAAGGAATCAAGATGGGTGTTGCAAATTCTATTCTCATCAAAGTGAACCAGATCGGCACACTCACGGAAACGCTTGATGCCGTTGAAATGGCGAAGAAGGCGAGCTACACCTCCGTTATCAGTCATCGTTCCGGTGAAACAGAAGATACGACAATTGCGGATATTGCCGTTGCAACAAATTGCGGAATGATCAAGACAGGTTCTGCAAGCCGCACAGACCGCATAGCCAAGTACAATCAATTGATGCGCATTGAAGAAGAACTTGGAACGAATGCAATTTATGCCGGCAAATCGGCAGTGAACGCTAAACTGTAAAAAGACGAGAACTTGGCTGGCGGGGAGTTGCGACTTCCGACCAGCCTTTTTTTATTTTAAGGGAAAATCATGACACCAAAAATTAAATTCGGAACGGACGGTTGGCGCGGTGTTATTGCCGACGATTTTACATTTGAAAACATCGCAAAGGTTGCGCTGGCGACGGCAAATTTCTATAAACGGCACAAGAAGATTAAAAATGGAATCGTGATTGGATACGATTCGCGATTTCTTTCGCGCGAGTTTGCAGAGAAAGTTGCAGAAGTACTGGGCAATCGAGGCATCAAAGTTATACTTTCCGATAAAATATCCTCCACGCCGATGGTCTCGATGCTGACCAAAAAATTGAACGCTGCCGGCGGTGTGGTTATCACAGCGAGCCACAATCCGGCAAAATATAATGGATTCAAGATCAAAGGCGACTTTGGAGGCCCGGCGTTTCCGGAAACGGTCGAGAAAGTCGAGAAAGAACTTGCCAAGGTCATCAAGAAGCATGTCGAGAGTAAAAAATCATTTGCAGAGCTGGTTGAGAAAGGTGTTATCCGAAAGATCGATTTCACCTCGGTGTATATCGATGATATCAAGAGCAAGATCAATATTGATCTCATTAAATCAGCCGGGATTAAAATTGCCTATGATGCCATGCACGGTGCAGGTCAAGGTGTGATGGATCAAATACTTCCGCTGAAAGTATCGATTCGCGGTGACTTCAATCCGTCATTTGGCGGAAGTCATCCTGAGCCTTTACCGCAGAATACTCCCGGATTGATTGAAGCAATTGTGAAGAACGGCTGTGACATCGGTATTGCAACCGACGGCGATGCAGACCGTATTGGTGCATTCGATGAAAAAGGAAATTTCGTTGACTCGCATCGTATCTTTGCGCTTCTCCTTAAATATTTTATTGAAGAAAAGAAGATGACGGGCGAAGTAGCGAAATCGTTTTCCGTTAGTCAAATTATCGATAAGATGTGCAAGAAATACGGTTTGGTTCTGCACGAGACCCCGGTTGGTTTCAAGTATCTCTGCCGGCTTATGGTTGAACGAGATATCCTTATTGCAGCAGAAGAGAGCGGGGGTGTTGGTGTGAAAGGACATCTTCCGGAACGCGATGGTACCTATATCGGTCTTCTGCTTGCAGAAATCATGGCTACACGAAAAAAGAAACTGAGCGAACTGGTCAATGAGCTGATGGACGAATTTGGCTGGTATTACTTCAATCGGAACGATGCCCGGCTTACCGAGAAGGAAAAAAATCGCATCATGGCGTTCTATAAAAAAGGCCCGAAACTGATTGCAGGGTTACCGGTTCTGCGAATCGAAACCAAAGACGGTTTCAAACTCTTTGTTGAAAACGGCTGGGTGTTGGTGCGTGCATCCGGAACGGAACCGCTGATACGGTTCTATGCCGAAGCGGAAACACCGGAAAAAGTAGAAACATTACTGAAGGCGGCGCGGGCAGTGTGACGAGTTAACGATAGAGATGTATATTAATAGTTGAGTATTTGAGACAACCTCCGACATTGTGCGGAGGTTTTTTATTCTAATAAAATGAGTGTTTCTGTGATTGAATTACATCGCGGTGAAGAGGTACAACTTGAAATTACAACAGCGGCATTCGAGGAGCTGGAAGCCTGCAAATGTAACACGCGCAGCGTGTTACTGTTTAAAAGGATACTATGCTAAAACGAGGTGATGAGGTACAACTTGAAATTACAAATGCGGCATTCGAGGGTAAAGCCGTTGCCCGCCACGAAGGATTAGTGGTGTTTGTTGAAAATGCCGTACCCGGCGATCTCGTTATTGCAAAACTTTTGAAAATCAAAAAAAGTTTCGTAGAGGCGAAGGTTGTCCGCGTTGAACGCCCATCGCCGCTGCGTGTGATGCCGCGCTGTCAGTATTTCGGTGTTTGCGGCGGGTGCAAGTGGCAGCATGTCGATTATCAAGCACAGCTTCGGTTCAAACAGCAGCAGGTCGTTGATTCGTTCGAGCGTATTGGCGGGTTTTCCAATATCAACATTCTTCCTATCACTGGTGCGGATGATATATATTTCTACCGCGGTAAAATGGAATACTCGTTTGCCGAGAAACAATGGCTGACATCTCCACCGCCCAAAATAGAAAGTGAACCCATCGCCGAAATCGAAGAACAGTCGCCGATATTTCTCGGTTTGCATGTTCCGCAGCGGTATGATAAAGTTTTGGATATTGATGAATGTCATCTGCAGTCTGTCGTTTCCAATCAGATTTTGAATTTTACGCGTGAATTTGCCCGGCGGAATCATCTAGATGTGTACGATTCAGATCGCAACAGCGGCTTTCTCCGCTTTCTCGTTATCCGCGAAAGCAAGAAGACAAAAGAAACAATGGCAAATCTAGTGACATTCGAAAATCGTCCGGATATCATGAAGCACTATGCAGCAGAATTGAAAACAAGTGTTGAGCAAGTGACGACAGTGGTAAATACGATTAACAGTAAGAAAGCACAAATTGCATTTGGGGAAACAGAAAATGTCTATCTCGGCAATGGATGGATTCACGAGCGATTGGGCAGCCATAACTTCTCTATTTCGGCAAGTTCATTTTTCCAGACGAATGTCGCTCAGGCTGAGAAACTTTATGGTGTGGTGAAAGAATTTGGTGAGTTCAAATCGACGGATACTGTATTCGATCTTTATTCGGGGACGGGCTCTATTGCAATCTTCATTTCGGACCTGGTGAAAGAAGTGGTAGGAATAGAGTCTGTCGAAAGCGCTCTACGTGATGCGGAAAAGAATGCGCTTGCGAATAGTATTACAAACTGCCATTTCCTGCTTGGAGATTTAAAAGACCGGTTGACCAAAGATACATCGTGGATGTCATCTCATCCGAAATCTGATGTGCTGGTTATCGACCCCCCGCGTAACGGTATGCACCCGAAAGTTGTAGAAGAAATTCTTGGACTGGCGACAGAACGCATCGTATATGTCAGCTGTAATCCTGCAACACAGGCACGCGATGTGGAATTACTTTGTGCTGAAAAATATCAGTTGATTAGACTGCAACCGGTAGATATGTTTCCGCATACATTCCACATCGAGAATGTAGCACTTCTGCATAGAAGATGACTCGCAAGCGCTTTTTTAATCAATTCTATAACTTAAGCTCTCAAAGATTCTGAACTCCGGTTCTCTCCTGACTACGCCAGGATCGACCGGAATGATGCTTCGCGTCATTTTACCAATAGCATTTTCTTAACCTGCGTAGAACCTCCAGCGGTTAATCTACAAAAATAGATTCCACTCGACATTTTTGCGGCATTCCATTGTTTAGAAAAACTTCCTGCTGACATTTCTTCCGAGACAACTGTTGCCACTTCTCTTCCTAACAGATCAAATATTTTCAACGATACAAATGATCGTGAAGGAAGACTAAAAGAAATTGTAGTTGTCGGATTGAATGGATTGGGATAGTTTTCGTAGAGAGCGAATGATATAGGTGCATTCTCCTTGTCTTGTTTAACTCCTGTAGCTATTGCTGGAAGCAGTCTTCGCCATAATATAGGTTCAAACTTGACACTTGCTCCCGTGTGGGTTCCGGTTTTGGACAAGATATTACCTTGAGATGGAACTCCGGGTTCAGTTCCGATGTAAAGATATGTGTCGCTTGCTGCGAGCGTGTTTACAAAAGGATTTCCCAATCCTTCGTTCATTGCTGTCCAACTTGTACCATTATCGGTAGATTGAAACATACCTTGACCAAAAGTTCCGGCGAATACATTTGTTCCCCTTATCAAAAGAGAGGATATGCAATAATACGATGGAAGGACAAGAGTCCAAGTAGTATCATTATTGGTTGAACGAAAAACACCGTTGATTGTACCCGCAAAGACACTTGTATCATTAGCGGCTAGAGCCCATATAGTATCGTATTCCCACCCTGCTTTCATAGCTGTCCAACTTGTACCGCTATCAGTGGAATGGAACACGCCTCCGCCATAAGTTCCAGCGAAAATATGAGTTCCGCTTATAGCAAGGGACCAAATATTCAAATTTGTCAAACCGTCGTTAACCGCCTGCCAATTGCCGCCGCCGTTGGTTGACAGAAAAACACCACCGTAAGTTCCCGCAAAAAGATTATCACTATCAACAACGATAGCACGAATACCCAAATTTGTTAGTCCTGCATTTGCAGTTGTCCAGCTCGCACCGTTATTTGTCGAGGAAAACATGCTGCCGAGTGTGCCTGCGAAGAGATTAGTTCCACTAATGGCAAGAGCTTCGACCCACATATCCTTAGTTAATCCATTATTCTTTTCAGTCCACGTTATGCCATTATCTGTCGAAAGAAAAACACCATTATTTGGACTTCCAACAAAGAGATTGGTATTACTTGCTGCAATAGAGTAAATCTGGACGTTCGCTAAGCCGGTATTTGATGACGTCCAACTCGAGCCATTATTCAAAGAAAGAAATGCGCCGCCCGAAGTCCCTGCAATGATATTTGTTCCTATCACTCTAAGTGCTTTAATATATGAATTTGTCAATCCATTACTGGCCGGAGTCCACTTTTTACCATTGTCAGTTGAAAGATATACACCGTTACTAGTTCCTGCAAAGAGATTTGACCCACTTATTAAAAGGCTCGGGACTGACGTTCCCATCAGTCCGCAACGTGTCCAGCTGCTGCCGTTGTTGGTCGAAAGATATACACCGTTATTGGTTCCTGCAAATAGAGTCGAACCTCTGACCAGAAACGATATAAAATATATATCATCCGATAAGATGGCAAATATTTGTGACCAACTGTCACCGTTGTCGGTCGAAAGAAATATTCCACCGTTTGTCCCAGCGAATAGATTAGTCCCACCGATACTGTCGTGAGTCACTGCAAAAGTATTAATGACAGAATCGGTCAAACCATTGTTAATTGCATTCCAATTATTACCGCCGTCAGTCGAACGAAAGGCACCTCCCCAAGTACCAGCGAAGATATTATTCCCTTGAATCTCAATGTCAATGATGTTGCCACCCCAATTGCTTTTATTTGTTAAACCTGTACTTGATGTTCGCCAATTTACTCCGTTATCTGTAGAGACAAAAATCCCTCCACCATCAATTCCGGCAAAGAGATTCGAATCGTTCACAGCTAGAGCTGTGACATAGCGAGTTGATAAGCCAGCGGCTGTCCAGCTTATACCATTATCAGTAGAAAGAAAAACACCGTTACCGTAAGTGCCTGCGAAGAGATTCGTACCGCTTGCTGCAAATGAGCAAATCGCGCCACCGGATGGTCCATTGATTTGTGTCCATTGGGCATGTAATGGATTCATCGTAGTGAATAAGATCGACATGACAAATAAGAATCGGAAAATCGTTCTCATATGTTTTTCCTTGATGAGTGTTATAAAAAAGGGGTGCCCATATACTTACGGTTTGAAACTTGCATTATCATACTATGAGAGTCAATAACGACGTTAAATAAACTAGTAATAATTCTAGAAATTTAATTATTGCCTGTTGCGTTCTTTCTCTGAAACGAAAAAGAGAGATCGTTTCGTAATAAGCAACTTCATACAATTCTTTCTATTTTAAATATTCTTCAAAAAACGAGGCGATCGAATTTTCGTATGCCTTACCGCCAATATCCCATACATTGTTGTGCTCGGCACCTTCGATAAGCAAAAGCTGCTTTGGTTCGTTCGCAGCATTATACAGCATCTTGGAGTAATGAGATTTAATGAATGAATCGTTTTTTCCATGAACAATGAGAACCGGTACATGCACGCGTTTTATGTCTTCAATGGGTGCGACAAGTCTCGCTTTGAAGTTTGCCATTTTTTGGGAATGTACCAGTGCGATGTTTCGCAAAAAATGCCATGGGAGCTTGATAATTCGTTTTTGGTAATCGACGAAAACAATCCGCAATGCCGTGTAGCTTCCTTCTGAAATAATGCAATCGATCCGTGGGTCGACAGCTGCAGCTTGAATTGCCACCGCACCACCCATGGATGTTCCGAAGATGCCAATGTTTCCCATCTTCACATCTTTTCTTTTCTGCAAGTAAGAAACTACTGCCATGACATCGTATTTTTCATAAAAGCCGTACGTGCAATAATATCCTTCGCTTTCGCCGTGCTGGCGTGAATCATAGAGAAATATATTGAACCCCCTATCGTAAAGAGACCGTGCAAACGGAACACCGGTAATTTTACAATCCCCAACGCCGTGCAAAAATATAACGGTGCCGCGTGCTTTTTTCTTTTGATGAACGAACCAGCAGTTTAATTTCAATCCGTCGAATGTGTCTACAGTTACATTTTCTTGAGGAAGTCCGGCATCTTTTGGCTCCAGGAGATTGGTGAAGCGTGCATACCAATCTTTTTTACGTCGAATGGGTTTTAAGAGAATGAGCGGACCGGCAACGAGAAGGACAAACGTTGCCTGGATAAGAAAGAGAACGGACAATATGAACAGATTATAGATAATTTCCATCGAAATTCTCTATTGCTATGTGTTTGATATTAAATTGAGAAAATAGCACTTTTAGAATATATCAAGGCATAAGGATGGAAGCAAGCCGTCGTTTTGCACGTGGGCGGACTTGAATGAAGCCATATCACTTACTATCTTGCTTTTAATCCCCAACCTTTTCCAAAGACCGAAGGTCTAATGTTATGTCTGACAAATAAAGGAATTCCGAGCGAATGGCAGCCAATGACACTGAACTGATCATGCAAACCCAGCGGGGAAATATGGACGCATTCGAACAGCTTGTTCAACGGTACGACAAGCGGGTTTTGACTATAGCGGCAGGATATGTAAACTCTGCAGACGATGCAAAGGATATTTACCAGGAGGTATTCCTCCGCGTTTATAAAGGCTTGCCAAAATTCAAATACAAAAGCGAATTCTCAACCTGGCTTTATCGGATTACGACGAATGTTTGTTTAAGTCATCGGACGCGCGGGCGGCGGCATTCCCACACATCGCTCGATCAGAATGTCAACGATGACGACGGCCAGCCGCATGCGTTGAAGGACACACTCGCTGGCGATACATTCACCGACCAACAAGCGCATGATGCAGAGATTTCGTTGAGAGTGGAACAAGCATTAAAAACTCTCTCACCTCGCCAAAGGATGGTCTTTACTCTTAAACATTATGAAGGTTACAAATTAAGAGAGATTGCCGAAATGATGAAATGTGGCGAGGGAACTGTAAAAAAATATTTGTTTGAAGCGATTGCGCGATTGAAAACTCAGTTAAAAGATTTTGCGGTATGAAATAGAAAATGAGGAACGGAATATGAAACACAAACAATTTGAAGAATGGATCCGGCTATCCTTGTATCATGAATTAAGTGAACAAGAACAAACGGTCCTCGATCGTCATCTTGCAACGTGCGAACGCTGTCGGGTTGAATTCGCTGAATTGAAAAAAATCCATGCGACACTGGCACATCACCGGCCGATAGCGTTCCAAGAGCCGTTTTTACAGGATGCACGGAGAAGCCTGCGACTGCGAATCCAAACCGATTCTGAAAATAATTCTCTGTGGACGAAAGTGCGAGGTTCATTCGATGGAATATTTGCTCCGCCGCTTCAAGTTGCGTTGGGCGGAGCTTTGGCGCTCCTCATTGGAGTTGTAATCGGCTATTTCGTTTTCAAATCTCCTTCAGAAAATATCCTGGCATTGAGGCAAACGGTATTCGCATCATCTGCGATGGAGGCGGGAGAATCTCAGATTACGAATATTCATTTTTTGGATCGTAACACGCAGAATGGAGATGTGGAGTTCACATTTGAAACGATGACGCCGGTTCGTATTCGCGGCAACGTCAACGATGAGAATGTGCAGAAGGTACTGGCCCGGGCACTTGTCAGCGATCAAAACGCCGGCATCAGACTCCGCGCTGTGAATATGATCGGTACGAAGGCTGAGCAAAAACAATTCGGCACTCCGGGACTCGATGGTCAAGTGAAAACTGCTCTCATCACTGCACTGCTGCATGATAAAAATCTTGGCGTGCGAAAGGAAGCTCTCAATGTGCTGAAGAATTATTTACCGGATTCTGTCATCGTGCGTGCATTCCTTGGCGTTTTAGCAAACGAAAAAAATACAGGTTTGAAGATTACAGCAATTAATTCTTTGGACTTATCGAAATATGAAAACCAGCCGATGAATCGGGAGATTCTTGAAATGTTCAGGAACAAGGCTCAATCGGATGATAATAACTATATCAGAATCAAAGCAAAGGCAGCTTTGCAGGAGGTACAACAATGAAAACTTATTTGCGATTACTTACTGCCGCACTTGCGATATTATCTGCAATGACACTTGCATCAGCAGGTGAAGATGGAAGTAGATCTAATTCATTTAAAATCAGCAAAGGAGGAACATTAGAAGTTTCTACCAGCATGGGTGATATTCATATCACTCCATGGGAGAAAAATGAAGTCTCTTTCGTAGTAGAGGGATTAGACGATGAAGATCTTGATAATGTAAAGACGAACAAAAATGGAAATACTATTCGCATATCCTTTCGCTCACGATGGAACGACGGTTCAGGACATGTTCGCTTTGATATTTCTGTGCCATCACAATTCAACCTCGATCTTAATACTTCGGGCGGCGACTTGGAAGTGAAGGGCACAATAACCGGAAAAATAGGCGGATCAACCTCCGGGGGCGATATCAAACTGGGGAATGTGTTTACGGGTCCCATTGATGTATCGACATCAGGAGGAGATATCGCAACAGGAAAGCTTGAAGGAGAAGGCCATCTTAAAACCGCTGGTGGTGATATTCATGTTGGAAGTGTCAATGGATCGCTTTATGTCAACACTTCGGGCGGCAGCATTAAGGTGGAAACTGTATCAAAAACTCTTGAAGCGAAAACGGCCGGCGGTGATATCAGCATCGGTGATGTTGGCGGTGAAGCACGCGTTTCAACTTCCGGCGGAGACGTCAATGTCGGTAAAGTTTCAGGGAGGGCAACTCTCAGCACGGCCGGCGGCGACATTGAACTGAGGGGAGCAAGCGGAAAGGTCAGTGCGAGAACATCCGGCGGCGATGTGAAACTGCAAAACATCACAGGTTCTATTGATGCAAAGACTGCAGGCGGCGAAGTCGAAGCAGAGCTGATTCCTAGCGGGAAAGGCGGCAGCAGGCTTGCATCATCGGGCGGAGATGTGCGCCTCTTTATCGATGAAAATTCTAAAGCAACGATTGAAGCGACCATTCGTCTCGATGGCTGGGGCTGGAAAAAAAGCCGTTATGTTGTGAAATCTGAATTTCCAAAAGAATCATACGAGACAGATGAAGACGGCGGTGAAATCCGTGCGGTCTATAAACTCAACGGCGGCGGTGAAGTGGTTGAACTCAGCACCTCGAACTCGAATATCGAGATTCATAAGCTGCGCCACTAAAAAAGGCTAGGAGAAATTTCAAATAAAATTTACTGATGAAACATGAACATGAAACGACGTTGTTAATATAAGATATTAGGAATATGTATGAATAAAAGCGTCGCAATGTTCACTGTCGTTGTCTTCTTGGCTGTGCATGGGATGTTTGGATCTGAAAAAATCAAGACAGAGAATTTTGAATTCAAATACAATGGTAATAAACTTGCTGGATTTTTGGACTTACCCGAAGGCCGTGCAGCATCGGGAATAGCAATTTTAGTCCCTGGTTATGGGAAAACGAATTTTAATGAGCATCATTGGTATTATGATTTATTGCGATCTGCCTTCATACAACTTGGATTTGCCTGCTGCGAGTGGGATAAAGCGGGATGTGGAAAGAGTGAAGGGGCTTTTGATGTCAATCAACCTGTCCAGAGCAGCGCCAAAGAAGTTCTTGCTGCGATCTCCGAATTAAAATGCCGAAATATTCCAGGTTCCGCCAATATCGGACTATGGGGAATTAGCCGAGCCGGGTGGATTTGTCCCTTGGTGATTCAGGAATATCTTGCTATAGCCTTTTGGATTTCAGTGAGCGGGACAGACGACAAAGAAAACTTTGGCTATCTTTTAGAATCGAATTTCCGAATCGAAGGCAGGAGCGAGACACAAACGCAATTGTTGATCTCGGAATGGCGCCAAGGCAACGACCTCTTCCGGAAAGGCGGGTCGTTTGAAGAATACCAAAAGGCAACACAAATCCTAAGGCAAGATACCTTTTGGCTTTCAGTAAGCGGAGGGCAATATACTCAAGAAGGTTATCTGCGAAACCAAAAACAATTTATCAGCGAACAACATGAATTCGATGAGGAGACTGGATTGATGATATACGTCCCTCATTTTCGAGAGACCCTTGAGAAAATCAATTGCCCTGTTCTTGCAATATTCGGAGAGAAAGACGCTAATGTTGATTGGCGAAAGACGATGGCTCTTTATAGAGAAACAATTGGCAGCAAGAAGAATGCCCGATTAACTATGAAGAGTTTGCCGGATTGTAACCACAGCATGATAAAATGTAAAACCGGCGGAATCCATGAAACCATAAACAAGTGGGATTACGGCGATGGTTATTTGGAAACCATTAAAGCATGGCTTCAAGGAAATAGATTTGGAAAATAGGGATACGAACAAAGCGATGGATGTAATCCGTATAGTCCGTCACTCATTTGACGAATAATAAATCATCTTTGCTTTTCTGTCCTAGAAGGGAATCTATGCTATCACGCAGATCAAAAACTCTATTCCAAGCAATTCTTTTTGTCATCGCAATGTTTTCGCATACCTTTGCACAAAGCTTGCTCGATTCATTGTTGCGATCATTGCCGGTAACCTGCACATCGTTGATGCAGCAGCGAGGATGGCCAAGTCTTTCCATTGCCATTGTGCTTGATCAAAAGATCATTTATTCTCAGGCATTTGGTTATGCCGATGTTGATAAGAAGATACCGGCGACGACAAAAACGATTTATCGGATTGCATCAATGACAAAGCTCTTTAATGCGACTATGCTTATGCAGCTTGCTGAACGAGGGAGGGTAGATATCAACGATCCCCTGGTCAAGTATATTCCCGGATATAAACCGAAATATTTACCAAACACCGGTCCGACAACTTTGCGTCAGCTCGCAACACATACATCAGGATTGCATGTCGATGCAGCGCAGGGCTTCTGGCATTATTTTTCAAATTTTGAATGGGTTGTAACGAAGGGCAAGGAAAAGATCGTCTGGGGTGTTACAAAAAACGATCTGCTTTCAACATTGGATAAAGTTGAGATTGAATACACACCCAATATGTATCCTCATTATTCGAATTTTGGTTTTCAATTGCTTGGTATTGCTCTCGAAAATGCAGCCCAAGAGCCTTTTGAAAAATATATCAAATCCAATATACTCGATCCGCTTAACATGAGGAATTCAGATTTCATCCTCAATGATGAACAGCAGACTCGCTTTGCCGTGGGTTATACGTACCTTGAACCGGATTTCCAACGTTATCGTGCTCCGGATTGGGATTTAGCAATCCTCAAGTATTCTGGTGGACTGTATTCGACGCCGGAAGATATTGCTCAATTCATTTCATTTCAGTTTCGGGATCAAACGGACGATGATCGAAGAATCCTTAGTGGTGACGGATTGAGATTTATGCGCACTCCGCAAACATTGCGCGATCCTCAATCTGAAGATACATATGGAATAGGATGGGCAATGTATGAATACGAAGGTCATCCGATTATGGCACATGCCGGCGGACATTGGGGTTTTTCTGCAAAAGCGGAGGTATTGCGCGATCTGAAATTAGGTGTAGTGATTATGACGAACTGTAATTACCCGCAAGGAAATCTCGGTCCGAACAAGGATTTGACAAGGATCATCATCGATAAGTTTATTCCAATTTTGGAGACAAAGAAAACTGAACCGGCATTTGATATCCGAAATGTGGACATTCGTCAGTATTCCGGTCAATATGCAGTTCCAGGCGATTATGCTCACGCCGAAGTACAAGTGAAAAACGATACACTGTTTTTCTCTTTAAAGGAAAAGCCTCAGTTTAAAACAGCCATCCTGCCGGTAGATTTGCATCGATTCTGTTTTGCCGGTGATCCGGGGAAAAGTCCCATGTTTCGTTTTGGTACAGATGATTCCGGCAATGTTGTTAATCTTGAATTTTTAGAATTCAGATTCAAGAAAAAGTAAGAACAGCAGCGATGAAGTAATCTCGTGGAAATCCAAGGATTATTTGAACACTTGTAACCATTGCTGCTTGTCAGACGTATCAACGTAAATATCTCACACATAATTATTTATGAATTAATATTGAATAAACACTCAAAAGAGCAAGTATGGGGAATAGTGTGATGAAAATCGGTGTCGTCTTAGTCTCAATTGTTATTTTCTTCAATGGTTCATTCGCACGAAGCGGCCCGGAAATTCAGAACAATAAAAAGCATTATGACCTTTTTCTGAAAACCAGCGATTCCTGGAAAATGGCCAAAAAGGAATGGACTATTTCAAGAGACTTTCATCCTGATGATCCGCAATCGTATCCCGGAAAATATTTTCATGGGGCTCTCCTCAAGAGGGAGCTTGAAGGAAGATTACCGGGACCCGTTTTGTTTCACCTTAATTTCCCCGCCAAGGGAGAGTTTGTTTTTTTTCTTGAAACAGTTTCAGATACCGGAATAATTCGAATAAGCCTGGATAAAAAAGAATTAAAGACATTTACATTCCTCACAGGTCCGGATGGCAAAGGTCCATGGGTTGCAAGCAGGCTCACGGGAAACGCCATCTATCAGTGTGATTACAATAAAGAGTACAGGGTTCCAATACCGGCCGGCAAACATGATATCGTCATTCAAAATATGGGAACGGACTGGCTGAGTATCGGCTATTTTGTGCTTACCGGATATTCTGAGAAAAAGTTATCTCAGGAATACGAAGACTGGAAAAACTATAAAAATACGCTCGATAAAATTGAGGAACGATCGGATACGTTTAAGAAGAAAGCCGATAAGATATTTTCATTAAAACCGGGGGATCTCAATTACGATCTGACACCCACCCTGAGGATTCAGATAGAGAATTTTGAAAGGCTTGCAAAAAACCACACTTCCGTTGATCTGAATTTAATGAGAACAGAACATGAACTCATAGAAATGTTTGAATATGCGGAATCCCATAAAGATTATTTTAAATTAAAAAGAGGCAGAATAAAGGTCGGATATGTGTCCGAAATAGACAGTTCGCTTCAACCGTATGATATTCTCGTCCCCCAAAACTATAACTCTTCAAAAAAATATTCTTTACTGCTTTCTCTCCATGGATACCAAAATGAAATTCAGAAATATTCTGATTTGATCGGGAATGTAAATACATCAGTCTTGGATTCGTTAAACATCATCAAAGTCGCATTATACGGAAGGAGAAATCATTTTTACCTCGGGGCGGCGGAGGAAGATGTGCTTACGGTCATGAAAAAAGTTCAAGCTGAATATTCAATCGATCCCGGCAAAGTTTATCTTACAGGTTCGTCCATGGGAGGATATGGAACATGGCACATCGGACTCAATTATCCCGATCTGTTTGCTGCCTTGAGCCCTGTTTGCCCTCCTTCAATATTTACAGGAACAAGATTCGTTACTACAATCAGCCCGATTGAATATATCTCCAATGCCTGGAATCTTCCTGCAAGGATATATCACGGAGCCATCGATTCTACGGTCAACGTCAATGAATCACGCAGGATGGTCGCCAGATTAAAAGAAATGAATTATGACTATGTCTATACGGAGTACCCGGGAGTAGGGCATGATTCCTGGAATAATGCAGATGCGGATAAAGACCGGCTGCCATGGTTATTACAATATACGAGAAACCTATATCCGGATAGTGTCAAGCACAAGGCTTTTTATCTGGCGTACGGAAAAGCATATTGGCTGAAGATAACCGGGAAGAAAAACTGGAACGCATTTTCCGAAATCAATGGTGAAATTACCGGAATAAACAAAATCAATATTCATACCGATAATGTATCCTCCTTTTTTATTGATTTGAAACATCCGCGTTTACATCCCAATGAACCGTTGAACATAGTTGTCAATGGAACTTCATTTGTATTCAACAAATACGAAAATGGGACAGATTTTTATCTTACAGGAGATTCAATTTGGAACCAAGGCAAATTACATGAAAACGGCCTGGTAAAAAAACCGGGATTGGAAGGTCCGTCTATTGCCGGGGAAACCGAAAAGTTTCTCATAGTGTACGGAACCGGAAAATCCGAAAAAGCCGGCCTGTTAAAGAAAATAGGAACTCTGCTGCAACATGATTATTGGAATTCAGATATGAACGTCAAACTGGTTCCGGATACTCTTGTCATACAGGAAAATTTAGCAAAAGCATATAATCTTTATTTAATAGGCTCCCCGGAAGAAAATATTTATTTAAAGGAAATACTCTCCGGCCTTCCGTTGTCATTCAGTAAAGACTCACTCAAGTTCCATGGAACCTACAGCCGGCTGGAAACCGGCTGCAAACTGATTTATCCAAATCCGAAACAGGCCGATAGAAGCGTCTTTATTGATATCTATCCGGAATTTTTACCGGACGTTGATCAGCTTGTAAATTATCCTGTCGCCGATTATTTAATTTATTCTTTAAAAGGTGGCCGGTTTGAAGTTTGTAAAGATGAATATTTCGATTCTCATTGGCAGGTCATGAATTAATTGGGAACACCTTGCGAGAAGGCGGCGAGTTGATTGAACTGTGCACGTCAAATTCGAATATTGAAATTCATAAGCTGCCTCGCTAAAAATGCCGGTAGCAAAATTATAAATGATCAATAGCAATCAACTATAGGAGCAATTATGAAAATACTCATCACTTCTTTCTTTCTGGCTTTCGCAGCGATCGCTTCTGCCGGAAATAATGTTCAGGATAAAACAAACCATGCAGTATTAACCGGGAAAGTTGAAAATAACCTTTCCAATGAAATCAAACTTGATAACTCGGTTATTACAATTGCAAAAGACGGTACATTTAAATTTGACATGAATGTTGAAAAACCTTCCTTCTATAATTTCAATTATGAAGACAAAAAAAAGGAACTCTTCATAAGTCCGGGAGATAGCTTATATATAAGTTTCAATGTGAAAGACTTTTACCCGTCTCTAAATATTACCGGAATAAATGCAGATTTTAATATGCTGTTGCTGGCTCTGGAAAAAATGGATGCAGCAACAAATCAATATCTTAACAACAATTCATTTGCAATGTGTTCCGCAGACCCTACATCCTTTACAAGCAAGATCGATTCTATTGAGCAAACATTCATAAACAGGCTTGATGAATTCTTAAAAAATAAGAATAATGTAAACAGTTGGTTTGTTAAAAAAACGAGAGCAGAAATAAATTTTGGATTTAACGGATTTAAGTTAGTGTACCCGTGTCTGCATAAAAGGTTTACAGGTAAAGCCGCTCCAGTTGAAAATAATTATTATGAAAATATTACACGTGATTCCTTTAACGATCCCGAACTATTGCAAGTTGAATCGTATTCAAGATTTTTGGAAACATATTTAGATATTCAGGCAGCAGGCAAATATAAATATGACGATTTTTATCAGTACCCTGCCCAAATAAAAGGTGCACAGCGTTATCGGGCGATACAAAACTTAAAAATAAATAAAGAAATTAAAGAGTATCTTCTCGTAAAATATTTTGGAGATTATCTAGGTAATTACGGAACTACGGGATTGGCAGGTATACTTACAGCATTTAAAAATGAATGCACAGATAATGATCTGAAAGAGAAAGTTCTTGAATTATACAATAAAAAATTGCAAGAGAGAAAAGAGCCGAGCGAGATTAAAATTTATAAACGGATTGGCGATATAGAACTTGAAGCACATATCTTTTACCCGACTGGTTTTAAAAAAGAAGATAAACGTCCGGCATTCCTTTTCTTTCACGGAGGTGGTTGGAGTACCGGTATGCCGGAATGGGGTTACTGGGATTGTAAAAAATATGCATCCAAAGGAATGGTAACAATTACATTTGAATACCGGCTGATGGATATTTATGGAAATAAAATTGTTGATTGTGTAAGGGATGCAAAAGATGCAGTCTATTGGGTAAGAGCCTACGCCAACGAACTAGGAGTAGATACTTCAAAAATAGTTGTTTCTGGATTCTCGGCAGGAGCTCACTTAGCTCTGTGTACAGCGCTTCTTAACGAATACGAAGATCGGGGTAATGATCCGAAGATTAGCTGCAAGCCGAATGCGTTAATTTTGGGATCCGCCAGCTATTCAACCGAGGAATGGTTCAATGCAAATGCCGGAACCGACCCGGAATCAATTTCACCTTATCATCAGATGAAAAAAAATATGGTTCCAACATTGATGTTCCATGGGAAAGTTGACGAAATAGTTTCGTACGAAAAACAGTTTGTACCTTTTATCGAGAAAATGAAATTACTAAACAATAAATTCACTTATCATACATTTGAGGGAGTCGGGCACTTCTGGTTTAGAGACCCTAAATCCGCAGAAATATCCGCAAAGGTGACTGACGAATTTCTAGCCTCTCTAGGTTATATAAAACAAAAATAAAAGTGATACGTATACAACGCAATGTCTATATTGAACTGAGCACTTCAAATTCAAATATCGAAATTCATAAGCTGCGACATTAATAATGTTATGGTAACCGGCGTTTGCACTTATCAGAAAGAATTATAAATGAAAAATATATTACTACTTTTACTTTCGAGTCTCCAATTCTTTCTGTTTAATCTCATTCCATTAAAATCGCAGCAACTCATTCAAGAAAATAATTTGAAATGCCCATGTCTCCAATCGAAAATCCGACTCGATGATTCATCTCTTGAAAATATTGTCCTGCATCCGGAAGATGTGCTTGCCAATCCCGATGCATTTTGGGCAAGTGATTCAGCATACCAGCTTGTTAAGCTTTGGCATCAAAGGGTTTTGTTTCCAATTCCGATGGAACAATGGAAGGGATGGGTGCAGTCCTTCAAGAATCTTCCTGTTGAGGAAAGGGAAAAAAATATCCAGCTTGTTGCTGCAAAATTCATGATAAAAAAAGAAGAAGAATTTAACGAAAGAGCAATTCCTTACATTTGCTCATTTTTACCTAAAAACTGTCCCAATATAAATACTACAATCTATTTTACAACTGCTATCATGGCTTCCGGCTTTCAATTGGGAAACAGTATTGTGATTTATGGTGCAAATGCAGATAAAGACAATTTGTTAATTCATGAATTGTTCCATCAGGGGTTCGACAAATGTAAGCAAAAGAGACTTGAAAGCAGTTCCCAAGATTCTGTGATTTATCAGATTTATAACGACCTCCAGAATGAAGGGATTGCCACGTATGTCGGTTACAAAGGGTTAAAAGAATTTCCCAATTGCCGGACCGATATGTTAAAGGATGATTATAAATTGTTTGAAAACCATGAGGAAGTAAATGCGTTACGTAATAAAATGAATGATCTTTTTAAAAAGGCTTTAATACTGGGAGAAAAAGAATTAAAAGATACTCTATGGCAAGTTGGTTCAATGGATAGGGCGTACTATGTCGTAGGATGTTTCATGGCTAATACAATCGATGAGAAATTAGGAAGGGATGCGCTGGTAGGAACAATTTCAAAGGGCCCTCAATCTTTTCTTCGTACCTATAATTCACTCGTGCATGGAAAGCTTTTAGTGTTTGACCTCTATACACAGAAATGAAAACTATGATTAGAAGAAAACAGAGCATCTGAAAAACATGAAACAGTACGTCGCCCTTATTATCACACTGATTATGTCAAGTATAATGCTTTCCTATGGTCAAGGAAGTGTTCAACAAATAAAAACTTTAAGCGGTAGTGAAATAACCACGGCAGAAGTGGATGAGTTTTTAAAAACCAAGATGGATTCAATAGGGTTGCCCGGGTTGTCGATAGCCATAATCAATGATGCAAAAATTATCTACTATCGAACTTTAGGTGTAACGAATGTTGACACAAAAGTAAATGTGTCTGAAGAAACACTCTTTGATGCCGGTTCAATGTCTAAAACACCTTTTACCTATCTTGTCATGAAAATGGTAGAGCAGGGATTATTGAATTTGGATAAACCGCTTTATACGTATTTATCAAATCCCGATATTGCATATGACGAACGCTACAAATTAATAACGGCACGCATGGTTCTTTGTCATACATCCGGATTTCCCAATTGGAGGTTCTTGAATAAAGATAAAAAATTGGATATTAAATTTACACCGGGAACCCAGTTTCTTTATTCCGGAGAGAGTTTTGAATATCTGGCACATGTTGTAGCTCATCTAAAGAATATTCAAAAAAATGACCTTCAGGATTTATTCACGAAGGAGGTTGCTATCCCTCTTGGTATGCAATACGCCTATTATACTTGGAATGATTACGTAGAAAAACACCAGGCGGCAGGGCATGTTGACGGCAAAGTTTCTGGAGGTTGGGGACTCGCTGCGAACAAACCGAATTTTGGCGCCTCCTATAGCCTGCAGACGGAAGCAGTAAGTTATTCCAAATTTCTTATTGCAATGATTCAGGAAGAAGGATTGAAAAAAGAGACTTACCATGAAATGCTGAAAGTCCAGGTTCAGATTCCTTCTAAAACCGATAACAGTTCGTATTGCCTTGGTATCATGATGAAACCCTCAGAGTTTGGTAATGAATATATGCATGATGGCTATAATTTAAATTTTTATTCCGCTTTTATGTTCAATAAAGAACAAAAATTCGGATATGTATTTTTCACCAACGGTAATAAAGGATCTTATTTGAATAAAAAATTGGAGCCTTTTTTAATAAATGGGAAATAAATAACATGGATATACATTAATTCACGAAACAATCTTTTCACGGAGGATACAAATGAAAAAGATATTTGTGCTCGTTTTCATGAGTTTGGTAATATCGTCACTCTCGTTTTCTCAGAAGAAATCTGACGATGCATCCGATTTCCAAACGAAATCATTTACGGTCCAAAAAGGCGGATTGCTTGAAGTCGATGTAGAACCGGGCGCAGTCCGCATCGAACCATGGTCAAAAGATGAAGTGATGGTCGAAGCGGATGGCATCGATGAACGGCATCCCGACCGTCTCGTGATGACGCAATCTGGAAACAATGTAACAATCCGCTACAGAGATTCACGCCATCAAACCGATCGTCTGATATTCACAGTGAAAGTCCCATCAACATTCAATGTCGATATTCAGACTTCAGGCGGAAGCATAAAACAAAACGATGTTCTTACCGGAGACTTCAAAGCGGAGACCAAAGGCGGCAGTATCAAGATTGAACACATTATCGGCGAAGTCGATGTTGAAACAGGCGGCGGCAGTATTAAACTTGAGAAGGTTGAAGGTGATGTCAGATTGCAAACCGGCGGTGGGAGCATTGAATCCGGTGCTGTGACTGGGACATTGAGCGCAAGAACCGGAGGCGGCAGTATGACGTTTCGTGAGACAGCTGGAAAAGTCAATGCATCAACGGGCGGGGGAAGTGTTAAGGTGGAGAACGCAAAGGAATGGATTGATATATCGACAGGCGGCGGCAGCGTATCCATCCAGGGTGCGAAGTATGGAGCGAAAGTAAAAACCGGAGGCGGGAGTATTGAAATGGAAGATATTACAGGAGTTGTCAATGTATCAACAGGAGGTGGGAGCATAAGGTGTGAACTCACTCCGGGTGAAAAAGGGAACAGTACCATCACGACCGGCGGAGGCGAAATTCAACTCGCTATTCCAGAGAATGCAAAATGTATCGTAGAAGCGACAATAAATACAGGTCACGGATGGGGAAAGCATCACAAGAGATATACTATCCGTTCCGATTTCAAGGCAGATAAATTCGAGAAGAATGAAGACGGTGACTCTCTCTACGGCGTCTATACGCTGAATGGCGGCGGACCAACCATCACACTCGAAACTTCGGAAAGCGATATAGATATTCGCAAGATGTCTTCAAAATAGTCATGAGAATGTCTGCAGGGGATTAGTCATAGCCGCCATCTTTGATGACGGCTTTTTTTATCACCATGTCCTTCTTCAAGGATTAAATTCAATAGCAGTCCTCTTGGACATGTTTGAAATTTGTCCTGATCCGTTGAATAGCATCCCTCGCCTTTAACCTTTATCTTCTTGTGTCGTATCATTGCAAGAACAAAGACACCTTCGAATGCAGAATAATAAACCAGCTGATGTACTCGTGCAACTCATTGAAGATGCCCAAAAAGGCAATATAACGGCATTTGAAAAAATCGTCACATACCATCAATCATACGCATACGCTATTGCTTTCAGGTTCTTATGCGATGAAGATGACGCCGAAGATGTTGTCCAGGAAAGTTTTATCAGAATTTGGAATCACCTACACGATTTCGATTCGAGAATGAAATTTACGACATGGATGTACAAGATCGTTGTCAATCTTTGCTATGATAAAGCGAAGTCCAATAAGAGAAGAATGAGCTTGTTTGCGAAATGGAATGACAATTCCTCTAAAGACGATTACATCGAAAATACCGATATAGAACGGGATTTGACCAATAAAGAAACGGCGGCGTTGATCAAACGTATTGCCGATGGATTATCTGAAAAGCAGCGAATGATTTTTCTACTGAGAGATATACAGGATCTGACCATTGATGAAGTTGGCGAAATTACCGGTATGTCAGAATCGGCGATAAAAACAAACCTGTTCTATGCAAGGCAAAACATCAAAAAGAAATTGGCGAAGTTAGAGGTAAGCGTATGACATGCAAAGAGCTCCAACAGCTTCTTTACTCGGCAAGAATCGAAGACTTCGATCCGGCCGAAAAAGAATTCTTAAAGAAGCATCTCGCTGATTGTGAAACTTGCAGACAGATCTTTCAACAAGTATCGAAAGCTGATCGGATACTTGAAAGAATCAGGGAGGCAACACCGCTTATCCGAAACGAGCACGCATTGACAGAATCCATTATCGCTGCAATTGTTCACAACGAGCGATCAACGGCAGATGTCAGTCCAAATAAATTCCTCGATCATTTGATTAACATATTCAGCATGAAAATCGTCCGATTCGCCTGTAGTGTCGTGATTCTCTTATGTGGAATGATCTATTTATTTATGGAATACAACGATATGAAATCTATTGTGAGTCTGGAACAAAGATTAGGCATACAACGTGACTTTAGCCAGGCAAGCATAGTTCTACCTGGGGTCAATGTTCCAGGTTTCCTGTATGACTATTACGAATTGTCGAATGGGAATAAAACGTACGTAGAATTAACCAACAAGCTCGTTCTTATGAAGAAGGAGGATGTGCAAACTTTGTTGAAGGATTATAAGGCATTGGATGAAGAGTCGCGCAGGAGGTTAGATGAGATGCAGAATCAATTTCTTAAAGATGAATATCTGAAACATAATCCTAAAAATAATGAAGAAATTGAAAAGCTTCGAACTGAAATCGAACGATTAAAGAAGGAATTGGAACAAAGTAAACTGAAGAAAGGGAACCAATGAACACTCAAATGAAATACCGGTTTGTACCTATCATCGTCTTGGTCCTCTTGACTGTATCTGGTTGTAAAAAGGATAAAAAGACCACGACGAAAATCAATAGCGACGGATCGTGCGTGAGAACTGTTGTTATCAATCCTGTGAGTGATACTTCGTCGTCTTTCCCCATCCCGACTGATATAAGCTGGGAGATTCGGTTGGAAGGTGATACGGAGAAGGTCTATATTGCCAGGAAGAGGTTCGACGATGTCAACCAAATGAATAACGAGTATAAAAGACCGAACAAAGTAGGCATTGATCTCAAGTTTGAAAAGAAATTTCGATGGTTCTTTACGTATTTCATCTATCAGGAAACATATAAACCCTGCTTTCAGATTCAGAGAATTCCCATCCAATCCTTTTTGACTAAAGAAGAATATGTTCAGTACGAGAATGGAGATACCAGTAAAGCGTTCAAGAAGAGAATGGACGAGTTTTTGATGGAAAACATCTTCGAAGAATTTTATAGCCAATTGATCGATTCAGTAAAAAGTCTTCACGATCCATCCATCCCCGCAAGTATTTTTATCGCGAAGAAACAGGAAATTGATTTTCACAAGATGGAGCATACTACAAAGGATATCGTTCAATATTTAGAGAAAGTCCTTGGTTTAAAATTGAAGAGTAAATTGGAACGACAAATCGATGGCGTCACGAAGTCGATAGACGCCAAGGTTCAATTTATGATCAACGCGGGTGGTGATTTTAGTAACGAAGTAGTGATGCCCGGGATCGTCTTGAATACCAACGCGAATACGGTGGAGGGGAACAAGGTTGTGTGGCATTTTAATGAGGATAAATTCACATTCATAAGCTATACAATGAATGTCGAATCCCGTATTGCCAATCCTTGGGCAACATATGCAACCGGGGCAGCGGTGATCGTGTTAGTTGTTTTCTTAATGGTGCCGCGACTGAGAAGAAAATAGCCGGGAAATATCGGAAATGTCATTGCAGGATTTTCGTATTTAAGAGTGAACCTCTTACTATCTCATTTTTAATATCAATGCCGTCATCTTTCATGACGGCTATTTTTTTGCTATTTTCTTGCACTATGAGATTGAAATACTTTGTGGGAAAAATAGGACGATGAAAGTCGCCCTCGTTCATGATTGGCTTACAGGAATGCGCGGCGGCGAGAAGATTCTCGAAGTCTTTTGCGAGTTATTTCCTGACGCAACGATTTTTGCCACCATCCATAATAAAGGAATGATGTCGCCTGCGATTGAGAGGATGAACATTAAGACCTCATTCATCCAGCATCTTCCTCTGAAGACGACAAAATACCGCCATTACCTACCGCTGATGCCGGCCGCCATGGACAGACTCGATTTTTCCAAATTTGATTTTATTCTCTCTACCAGTGTTGCAGTTGCTAAAGCCGCAAAGCCGAACAGCGGAGCGCTCCATATTTGTTATTGCAATACGCCCATGCGGTATATATGGGACCAGTATGACGAATATTTTGGAAAAGACCGTGCAGGACTCATAACACGTACAGCAATGGCTCTGGCGGCGCCATATCTTCGTCGATGGGATGTCAGAACCTGTAAGCGCGTCCATTATTTTATTGCCAATTCGCACAATGTCGCCGAGCGCATCTCACGCATCTATCATCGTACATCGGATGTCATTTACCCGCCGGTCAGTACCGATAAGTTCAGAGTGTCTGAAAACGATGATGGCTATTATCTTATTGTCAGTGCATTGGTCCCGTACAAACGGATTGACCTTGCAATTGAGACATTCAACAAAAACAGCGAGAAACTTCTCATCGTTGGTTCGGGTCCTGAGCGCGAAAAATTGGAGAAGAAAGCAAAAAAAAACATCGAATTTCTTGGCTGGCAAAGCGATGAAAATCTTGCAGATCTGTACGCCGGATGCCGCGCACTGATTTTTCCTGGAGTTGAAGATTTTGGCATTGTCCCTCTTGAGGCTATGGCAAGCGGTAAGCAGGTTGTAGCATATGGCGAAGGAGGCGCATTGGAAACTGTTGTTGCAGATGGTGCATCGCCAACGGGCATTTTTTTTTATGAACCTACTATTGAAGCCCTCAATACGGCAATCAAATCGCTTTCAAGAATAAAGACTGATCCTCTTGCGATCCGCCGGCATGCAGAGAAGTTTGACCGGGAGGTCTTCAAACGGCACATCAGGGAGTACGTCGCACGACGATTCAGTGATACCATGAAGCGATAACACCTCTTATGCCAGTTTTATGACCATTCCTTCGGCTGCACCGAAACATTGTACAGAGGACTTTTGGGTTGATAGTAATTTCTGTGCATGGTTGACAATCGCGTCGATAGTAGCATCGTCATGTGATGGGTCGTGGTGGAACAATGCCAATTGTTTCACATTTGCTTTAATTGCAAACTCGACAATCGATTCGACGGGGGAGTGGCCCCAGCCGACTTTTGACCGGTATTCTTCCAGAGTGTACTGCGCTTCACTCACTAAAAAATCAGCTCCGCTGATGAACTCTATAAATTTCTGATCCAGTTCTGCGCCGTACTGCGAACCAAGCTGGTCTTTGCGAGCGGCATGAAGTGTGTACCGGTAGGGTTCATTATCTGTGGCATAGACGAAAGTTTTGTTCCCGTCGAAAATTTTATATGCGAGCGTCATCGAGGGGTGGTTCATATAGAATGAGGATATCATCAAGTCGCCAATACGAAATGGTTCGCGGACTTCCTGCATGACAATCTGTGCATTTAATCCCCCTAAGGGTACTGGAAAATATTCCGAATCCATCTGTAGTTTAAATAAATCTTTGAGACTCTTATCGCGCGCCGGGGGTCCGTATACAATGATTTGAAAATTTTTATTGTATGCCGGCATAAAAAAAGGAAACCCTTGTATGTGATCCCAATGTGTATGGCTTATGAAGAGATGTAAAGTTACCGGCTGAGATTTAAATTCTTTGATAAGCTGGCTGCCGAGATCACGGATGCCGGTGCCGGCATCAAAAATGAGTATTTGATTTCCAGCACGCAATTCCACGCAGGCTGTGTTGCCGCCGTATTTGACCGTTGATTTACCCGGTGACGCAATAGACCCTCGAGTTCCCCAAAACCGAATGATCATCATGGTCGGCTCTCCCGTTCTTTCATATGTTTAACGGCGATTTCAAGAAGTTCTTTCGGTGAAAAGGGCTTCACAACATACGAATCTGCACCAAGCTCCATTGCCTTATCTATATCCGGTTTGTATGATTTTCCGGATATCATAATAATGGCTGTCCGCCGCAGGCTTGAATTGGCACGAAGCATTTTGCAAACTTCAAATCCATGAAGTCCCTCCATCATAATGTCGAGAATAATGATATTAGGAGGATTCATCAAAGCCAGACTGACTCCTTCACTGCCTTCATGAGCGAGAAATGTGTCAAACCCATCCCGGTCGAAAACAACTTGCACGAGCCGTCGAAGAGATGGATCGTCATCAATAATGAGTACCTTTGGCTTTGGCGTGGTCGGTGTCGTATCCATGGATTATTTTTCTATTACTTTTTGATTTTTTACCGCTTGCTCTTAAGATGGTACGTCGTTTTTATGAAAAAAAACACGTCAATTCGGATTTATCTCTTGCATGACCGGCCGTTCCGCAGCGTACCTGAATAACCTATGTCACCATACCGATTGCGATATTTTCCGGTATAACACCAATGCGTCCGAGGCATATCCGGAGTTTGAATACGATGGAGTTGTTCGATAAGAGCATCGTAAAAACTCTTTATTCTCCGTACTACCGACGTCCATGAATTGCGATGCTAATGTACGAAGAAGATTTGAAGAATATGTGATCAATTGCACGATGAAAAACATTGTCAATGTTTGCCATGCTATTCCGTTGTCAAATTGTAACGAGGACATCTAAGGGTATTTGTTCCTTCTCTTCATTCATTCGCGGGTAAGGTTCATGAGCTTTTGTCAATGTTCTCAAGTTGATGATTCAAGTCAGACCATTGCTTATATGCTTGTTCGATTTGGATTTGAACGTCTTTGTATTCTGATGAAATCAATTTCGTCTTTTCGCCGTTTTTATAGAAATTGGGATTTGCAAGCAGAGCTTCGATTTCTTTTTTCCGTTTTTCCAGCTGATGGATAATCATTTCTGCTTCTTCAGTTTTCTTCGTTGCTGCACGAACTTCACGAGCAATGCTCTTGCGCTGCTTCTGCTGCTCTTGCCATGGAATCTGTATCTCGTGAGCGGATGCGGCATTGAGCTTTTCCGTATTCTGCTCTGTCTGTTCGCGTTCCTCTTTTTTCTTTGTGATATAATCGGAGAGATTACCGAGAAACGTTCTGAGCGAACCGGGTTTCACTTCCAAAACCTTGTTGACAATAGGATCGAGGAAAGCCCGGTCATGCGAGACAATGGCGAATGTGCCTTCATACGTTGAAAGCGCTTCCTGCAATACACGTTTTGATTTCATATCAAGATGATTCGTCGGTTCGTCCATGATAAGAAAGTTTGCCGGCTGCAGCAGCATTTTTGCCAATGCAAGCCGGCTCTTTTCGCCGCCGGAGAGAACGGATACGCTTTTAAAAACATCGTCGCCATGAAAAAGAAAGGAACCAAGGAGGGTGCGAAGCTGTGTGCGGGTTTCTGTCCCTGCTGATTCCTCAACGGTCTGCAGCACGTCCTTGGTAAGATCGAGTTCATCCGCTTGATCCTGTGCGAAATACGCCGGTACGACATTATAGCCGATGACGCGCTCACCTGTATCGTAGGATTCCACTCCGGCAAGAATTCTGGAAAGTGTTGATTTGCCGGCGCCGTTGACTCCGACAATAGCGATACGGTCACCGCGTTCAACCCTGTAATCGAGTTTATGGAAAACCTCCAAGGCACCGTAGTGTTTGCTTATGCTGTGTAATTCAATAACGACACGGCCGCTTTGCTGCGGCGGTGGGAAATGAAAATGAATTTCGTCTTCTTCGTTTTCCATTTCCACGAGATCAATTTTCTCCAATTGTTTGATCCGGCTTTGCACCTGGCGCGCTTTCGTCGCCTTGTAACGGAATCGCTCTATGAATTCCTGCGTTTGTTTGATATGCTGTTGTTGATTTTTGAGCTGACCTAACAGAAGTTCTTTTCGTACTTCACGCTCTGCCTCGTAGAACGAGTAATTGCCGGAATAGCTTTCAAATTTACCGCGGCTGAGCGCAAATGTTTTCGTCGTAAGGGTATCAAGAAATGTTCGGTCGTGCGAGACAAGGATAATGGCGCCGTTGTACTGGCGAAGATATTCTTCCAGCCATTGAAGGGTTTCAATATCGAGATGATTTGTCGGTTCATCAAGCAGGAGGACGTTGGGTTCTTTTAAAAGTAATTTTGCAAGGGCTATACGCATTTGCCAGCCGCCGCTGAATTCGTCCGTCATGCGTTCAAAATCATGTGTGGAAAATCCGAGTCCCATGAGAATACGTTCGATTTTGGATTTCATCCGATAAGCATCGAGGTCCTCTAATTTGTGCTGGAGTTCACCTATTATTTCGAGCGCATCTGCAAAATCGCTGCCGGAAGAATCGAGAGTGGTGAGTTGTTGGTGCGCTTCATCGAGTTCGCGCTGGATTTGCAGCACATCCTCAAAAGCAGTTTCTGCTTCCTGGTACAGTGTGCGGCCAAAGGCGCTGACACCATCCTGCGGCAGGTAGCCGACGGTTACATACTGCGCTTTTCCGATAGTTCCCACATCGGTTTGCTGGAGGCCGACGATAGCTTTCAGAAGCGTAGATTTACCGCTGCCGTTTGAACCAACTAAGCCGATACGGTCCCGCGGGCCGATTGTCGCCGTAACATCCTGGAATAGCGAGCGTTCTCCAAATTGAATGGTTATATGTTCAAGTGCAAGCATATCGTTTTCGAGTACAACACATAAAATACTCTTCAATATAGATAAAAAGTGGCAGAGCTGAAAACCAATTTAACTGGAAATTCGCAGGATTGACCGCAAATCAATTCATCTTCTTATATCGTTTGTTCATGAATGTATCATTATTGTCGAATTATCAAATGGATTGATACACACCCGCACATAAATCGCTACGTACAATTTGTTAAAATACGACAGAAAAAAAGTTTGTATTAGTGTAGCTTACTAGGTACATAATAGTAAAATAGTTGTTAATTCACTGATTCTGCATAATATAAAGGATTTTTTTTGTGGTATCGTACCCTGCAATCCTGATTTATCGGTACTGCAGGGAGGCTTTAACTCGTTACACGTATTATCGCGAAGCTCTTGTCGTATTGCGGTATCTTCAAATTGTGTGATGTAAATTCAGTAAAGCATCGCATGTTCCTGCGTGCATGGAAAATCCGGTGCGCAAGAGTAAATCAAACACTTCTATTAATTAAAGGAGGAGTTACTTATGAAAATCACAGGCATTTTCGTTCTTGGCATTCTTGTTGTGCTCTGTTTTGGATTGCTTTGGGCGTACAGCGGGCCGGGGAAAAATTTTCCTGCATCACAGGATCAACAGTCAATGACTAATGCCGCAATCAATACCAACCATCAAGTCGATTTAGGAACGGCAATTCGTCTCATTAGAAATCACAAAGCAAAGCTTGCGGTTTCATCGGTGCCTCAAATAAATGGCGGTTTTTTTGCCCGTAGTGCTTTTGAAAAAATCCTCGCACAACCGGGAGCAGTCGGTATCCGATATTATTATGCTCAGAATGATGATGGAACACCAACTGTGGTTCTTGTGGGTGTGGATGCCAAAGGTCAGGATATGCAAACAGGAGCAATTATGGATAGAATGATTCCTTGTCCGCCATATTGTGACGGCCCTAGTGAATTAGCCCGATAGTTTTTTTTTATGAATTTTCCTGGTTTGTTCTATTTTTCTCTGCTGATTGTTATTGTTACGGCTCTTGTGGGAGGTGTCCGCTATAGAAACCTCCCACGTCCTTTGAAAATTCTTGAGTGGCTGATTATTTTCAGTATTCTAGAAGTTGGAGTGCAGTGGTTCCTTGCTTCTTATCATATTCACAATCTTTGGACATCGCATTATTATTCATTGATCGAAATTATTTTTGTGACATTCATGTATTCGTCATGGGTGAAACAAAAGCAATTCAAATTAATTCTTTTTTTATGTCTTGCCGGATTTATTATTCTCTGGATAATCAGCAAGTTCACATTTGAACCATTCTCGATCGCTGATGACGGAACCGCCACGGTTTCAAAGATTTTTCAAATTTTATTTTCCGTATATCTTCTCGTGATTGTTGTAAGGGAAAGCGAAATTATTTGGACAAACGATCCCCGGTTATGGGTTGTTGCAGGTACCATCATCTATTCAGCAGGAAGTATATTTCTGTTTGCGCTCTTCACGAAGATGTTACAGATTTCCCATGACCGGTTGAAGGTAGTATGGTTTTTGAACTGGATTCTCATCATTGTCTCCAATTTGTTCTATACGCGCGGCTTTCTGTGCAAGAAGTGACATTTAATATATGGTGGACCGTGGCCCTTGGAACCATTGCATTGTTGGCGATTGCAGTGGGATTGGTTGTTGCTGTCATCACCAGTAAGCAGAAAGAACTTGCTGCAAAGAGACGTCAGTTTGAGGAACTTGCAGAGAGTGAACGCAAGTTCAGAAACCTCTTCGAACATTCACCTGCCGGAATGATTCGAATTACGACACCGCACTGGAATGTGGTTGATGCTAACCGCGCTCTCCTTCGTATGTTTCGAGTCAGTACCTTTGATGAAGTCAAAGAAACTATCTATACAATGCCTCCGATGGAGCGGAAACGGCTTGTTGCACATTTATGGTCAAAAGGGACTCTCGAAGATCATGAGACACTTCTGCATCGCAAAGATGGATCAGATCTTTGGGTATCTTTTTCTGCTTCGTTGTTTTCACGCGAAAGCCACACAGAAGCGGTATTTGTTGACATAACGGCACGAAGACAAGCGGAAGAAACTATACGGGAACAGGCAAAATGGCTGGATCAAGCGCATGACGCCATTCTTATGCTTGATCTTGATAAGCTCGTACGTTATTGGAATAAAGGCGCGGAACGTCTTTACGGCTATTCATCGGCGGAGGTGGATGGAAAAAAAATATCGGAATTTATTTATGATGCCAGCAGCGCTAAGGAATTTCAACAGGCGTATGAGCATACAATGCAAAACGCGGAATGGTCCGGTGAACTTCATCAAAGGAAACGAGGCGGAACTGTCATCATTTCGGATTGCCGCTGGACACTTGTCCGCAGCTCAAACGGTGAACCAACGGGCATTCTTCAAGTCTGTACGGATGTTACAGAACGCAAGAGAATGGAATCACGCTTCCTCCGGGCACAGCGGGTGGAAAGTATCGGTATCTTTGCAAGCGGTATGGTGCATGATTTGAACAACGTCTTTTCACCGATGCTGATAGGAGTACAAATATTAAAACGAAAGATTCATGACCACCGAAGCCGGCGGTTATTAAATAACATTGAATCGAGCGCAAAGTATGGTTCTGAATTGGCGCATCAAGTTTTGTCTTTTGTGAAGGGTGCGGAAGGCGTGCACACAAGACTTCATCCGCAGAAGATTATTAAAGACATATTCAGGCAATTGGAGCATATTATTCCGGACAACATCCGAATGCATACACGGGTATCTGACAATATCTCATCCGTTTTGGGAGACGCAACACAGCTTCATCAGGTCCTTACCAATCTTTGTACCAACGCGCGCGATGCCATGCCCCAGGGCGGCGAGCTGGCTGTTACAGTAGAAAATATTTTCGTGAGTAAAGAAATGGCAGAAGATGTCGCCAATGCAGCAGAAGGAGAATATGTCGTTTTCAGTATCAGCGATACCGGTGCTGGAATACCTGCATCCGATGTACATAAAATATTTGAGCCGTTCTACACGACCAAAGAACTTGGGAAAGGTACGGGATTGGGTCTTTCCATCAGCATCGGCGTCGTGAAAGGACACAAGGGATTTATCACTGTCGAAAGTGTAAAAGGGAAGGGCTCAACATTTAAAATATTCCTGCCGGCAGCCACTGCGGCACATGCCGGTTCGGAGGAAGCGGATTTTCGACCGGATATCAATCAGCTCTTAATTTTTGCCGCATGTTCTGAAAACGAATACAATTATAAACTTTTTGACGAATTGGAAGATCACGGGTATGAACCGCTTTTTGCGGTTGGGAAAACACAGGTTTGGGAAACGCTTCTTCAAAATCTCGGAAAAATTCAGGTCGCTGTATTTGACGGATTCTCAGTTGAAGAGACTCCGGCTTTGATGAAAGATGTTTTGAAGCTTGAGCCGAATGCCAAATTGATCGTGATGGCAACAATAACTCAAATGGACGAGATAAAGGTAAGCGGAGTGCCGAAATTGCATGCCGTTTTGGAAGAGCCTGTATCGATTAACCTGCTTCTGAAAGCCATTCAACAACCGGTTCTGCAGGAAGAAACGTTGATATAACTCCATGCGGCACAGGGCCGGATTCTATCGTACACGATTCCGAAAATTTTTGCTCTTCAGAAAGTATAATACTTCATGGACACTAAACTGAGATTTTCGCTGTACTGCTTCGATTGTGTTGAATGCGTTATGCGGTGTAAAAAGTACGTTCGGATAGAGAAGAAGCGCTGCGATCGTTTGTGCTTCGAGAGAATTATGGCTGTTCCCGCTCCGGAGAGCTGCGGCAGCGGCAGGTTCTTCTTCAAAGACATCAAGCCCGAGCCCGCCGATATGCTGTTCCTGCATTAACTTCAGCAGGCCGGCAAGCGGAGCCTGCTCCCCGCGTGCAATGTTGATGAAGAGAATTCCCTGTTTTGACTGCTTCAATATGTCATAAGAAAAGTATCCGCGGTTTTCGTTGGTTAAATTCATTGCGCTCACGATGATGTCTGCCCACGCGACGCCTTCTTCTCTTCCGCTATAATGAACTTCCGTATTCCGCTGAACGATATCCACGCCGCGGACATTCATTCCAAGTGCACTGCCGATTTTCACAATTTCACTTCCGATGCGTCCTACACCGACGACGAGAAGATTTTTACCGGCGCATTCTCCGCCTGTTAGGCCGTCGCGATCGAAGTGAGGGAACTGACGTATTTGCTGCGGAAGCCGCCGCATAAGTGCCATCATCAGGAGAATGGCATGTTCGGCAACAGCGCGTGTGGCGTACTCTTCCAGATAACCGCACGGGAGCTGCGTCTGAATTGTCTCTAAATATTTTTTGAGATGATCGTACCCGGTGCTTCGGCTCAATATCCCATCGAGTTTGTTTGCCCAATCGAAAGGAATGATAGATTGAGTGCGGATGCTGATCAGTCGAGCCGGCGGATTGACGTGACCTGCTTCCTGGATCGTTTTATCCGTCATGTCATAGGATACTTGGTTACCGAGAAGAGATTTGAGTGCACCGGCTTCTTCTTCAAATGCTTCGTAAAAATAAACATCCATAGTTTTGAAATTCTTTTTCATTGATGTCGTGTTCGAGTGGGTTTAAAATAGAAAGAAAAGTCTATCAATACGGAATTTGTTCTGTGCCCGAAGGGGGACTTGAACCCCCATGACCTTGCGATCACTAGCTCCTGAA
>Ga0182011_10000404_pt1 | contig 37432 bp, 30 predicted proteins | sample 711E1DmetaG_FD_120481 | JGI IMG/M metagenome (GOLD analysis project Ga0182011, IMG submission 120481) | Permafrost microbial communities from Stordalen Mire, Sweden - 711E1D metaG | ecosystem: Environmental > Terrestrial > Soil > Wetlands > Permafrost | place: Sweden: Stordalen | collected...
TCAATAATTGTCGTATGTTCTGTTTTTTGTTTTTCATAACATGCAATCGTTCCCGTAATCATGTGTAGTGTATTTTTAGTTGAACAAGATTTTAAGTTTTATGATATAGAAATATCCATAATTACTATTTGATTTCCTGGAACAATTATCCCTTTATAGAACAATTATTCCTATATGCGCAAAACAAGATAATCCAAGAACCTATCATAATCCTGGCTTATTTAAAGAATTCATTTTTCAATTCCGTCCGCCTCTCATTGTCGAAAATAAAGTAGCTATATTTTCTTTTCCCTTGTTGAACTCGAACTGATCACTAATTCCATTACTTATGGTTTTATGCCGGTATCAATCATTATTGATTGATATCTCTCAAAGTCGTCTATCAAATTGACTTTGAAGACATACATCCATATAATCCAAATAATTGATGAGTGAAGAAAATGAAAAACCAGAATAAATTGTCTCGCAGGGAATTTATAAAGATTACGGCGCTCAGTGCAGGCACGCTCACAATAAGCGCCGGAGGGTTAAGCCTGATTGAAGGATGCTCTGGTCCACATAAGTCAGGAAGATTCTTTCTTTCCGACGACGAGTATCATCTGATCGAATCCGTTGCCGAACAGATTATTCCCACAGACGAATGGCCTGGTGGAAAAGACACAAGAATAGCTGATTTCATAGATATTCAGTTGGCGGGTCCATACCGCAGATTTCAGCAGGTCTATCGGAAAGGCATTGCTGCCATCGAAGATACCTGCCTGAACAAATTCCATACAATATTTAAAGATCTTGCATGGGATGTTCAGACTGAATTTCTCCAAGAAATGGAAACTGGCACTCTGTCGGGCGACAATTGGAAAGACGGCTTCTCCGGAAAGTTCTTCGAACTCTTGCGATCACATTCCCTGCAGGGATTTTATGGAAGCCCCCGCCATGGAGGTAATAAAGATTTCACAAGCTATAAAATGATCGGTCTCGATGAAGTTCAGACCTTAGGACAAAACCGATATGGAATCCAATAGATGAGCAATAAGCATGTGAACGCTGTCGTCGTAGGAGCTGGAGCGGGCGGCGGAGTGGTCGCCAAGGAATTGAGCGAGGCCGGTTTATCTGTCATTCTGTTCGAACGCGGAGACTGGGTATCATTTGATGCGCACGACACCGACGAGCTGAATTCTCAGCGCACAACCGTTCTCGGTAACGCATGCGGACCCGACGACGATAGATACCGCAGGGTTCTCGTGAATGACGACGGTTCCTCGCACATCGTTTTACCGAGCGAAAATGATTACAACAATGTCGCGGCATGTGTCGGGTCGGGCACTGTAAGTTATGGAGCTATGGCGTGGCGGTTCATGTCAGAAGATTTCCATATGAAAACAACGTATGGAAATGTTAAGGGATCGACTCTCGACGATTGGCCGATCACCTATGAGGATCTCGAACATTGTTACGAGAAAGCCGAGTGGGAAATCGGAGTATCAGGCGACGCATCACCGAATCCTTTTGCTGCCCCAAGAAAAAAACCTTATCCAATGCCTCCGTTTGCTTATAATAAAGAAGCGATGATGCTGGAAACATCAATGAAACGAATGGGGCTTCATCCGTTCCCGATTCCGATGCTTCGCAATTCGGTACCATACAACCAGCGCCCTGCCTGCGTGCGAAGACGATCCTGTTGCGGTTTTGCTTGTCCTCTCAATGCAAAATCAGGAACGCATAACACCGTAATTCCTTCAGCGCTTTCAACCGGGAATTGTGAACTCCGCGTACATTGCGTCGTGAGTGAGATTACCGTCAACGAGTCTGGCCGGCCAACAGGAATCCTCTACTTCAATCAGGAAGGCAATCAGCAGGAACAAACTGCGGATATTATTGTTATCTCTGCGTCTGCCACCGAAACGCCGAGACTTTTACTGAATTCGAAATCGAAACACTTTCCAACAGGCATCGGTAATCGGTACGATTGGGTCGGAAGAAATTTCCAAGGACACGCTTATACAGGGGCTTTCGGTCTTTTCGAAGAAGATATTTTTGACGATATAGGACCGGGCGCGACGATAGCGATCAGTGATTTCAGTCACCATAATACGGGAATTATCGGGGGAGGTATCCTCGCGAACGAGTTTACAAGGCTCCCATATTTATTTACAGGAATCCGCCCTCCGGGATCCCCGACATGGGGAAAAGCTCACAAGGAATTTCAGAGGAAATATTTCCGCAGGAACGTTCAGGTTGTCGGCCCGATTCAAGAAATGCCGGTCTTCGATTCTCGCGTTCAGGTAGATCCGTCTATTAAAGATTTTTGGGGAATACCTGTCGTTCGCCTATCAGGCCACAGACATCCGAAAGATGTTGAAGGCTGCGAATTCCTCTCAGGAAAAGCCGAAATGATATTGAAAGAGGCAGGCGCTTCTACCACATGGCAATCAGTCGGCGGTAAAGGCTTAAGCGGCGGACAGCACCAGGCAGGTACATGCCGCATGGGAAATGACGAGCGGATTTCCGTGACGGACAGGTACGGCCGCATTCACGAAACTCCAAATGTCTTCGTAGCAGATGCGAGTCTTCATGTCACGAATGGCGGTTTCAATCCCGCACTTACCATCATGGCATTTGGATATTGGATTGGGGAATATATTTCTAAAGAATGGAAAAAAGGAAACCATTTTGCATAAGCATTCCGACGTATACGAGACATTGAGAACATGTAGATGAAAAACTTGCGTACAATATTTAATCGTGTCCTGATCATGCTTGGATTATTCGTATTCGCGTTCCTTGGTTTCTATATTTTCTGGGACACGGCATCTCCCCAAAAGACATGCACCTCATGTCATGAAATTGAAAGCTCTTCCACCGCCTGGGCTCATAGCGGCCACCGGTCATTCAGTTGCAAAGAATGTCATGGAACGGCATTCAGCAATGGGCTTCACAGCCTTTCGGAAAAAGCAAGAATGGTAATTCACCACTTCACTCAAACGGGCTTAATGGACATTGGACTTGAAGAAACACAGATCGTCGAAATGCTCACCAATTGCAAAAGATGTCATGGAACGGAATACGCAAAATGGATCTCAGGAGGACACTCCGCTACCTACGATGCTATATTCCTGAATGAAAAACACAACTCACGCGAGCAGCCTAATCCCGATTGCCTTCGATGCCACGGAATGTATTTTGAAGGATCCATTCAGGATTTGGTTTCACCGATAAGCACGATAGGTCCTTGGGCATTAAGAGAGCCCGGACAGTCATCGCGGCCTGTCATCCCTTGTCTTACATGCCATGAAATCCATCGTCATGGCTTGCCTGCCGTCTCTCCCAACTATTCGGATCCGAAGAACATATTTTATGAGAAGCGAGCCGACTCTTCAAATGTCGTCTTGTATGATCGCTATGAAAGAATTTATAGAGATCCTTCCCATTTACCGTTATTAAAACTTTTAGACGGGCAGCATATTATTGACAATTCAGACGATCCACGGCAGCGAATTTGTATCCAGTGCCATGCGCCAAATGCTTTTCATACAGCAGGATCCAGTGATGACAGGACTCCACGTGGCGTCCATGAAGGGATCGGCTGTATTGAATGTCATGACAACCATAGCAACAACGCCCGGCAAAGCTGCATGAAGTGTCATCCTGCCATTTCGAACTGTGGTATTGATGTAACAAAAATGAACACATCATTTGCCGATAGAAACAGTCCTCACAATATTCATTTTGTAGGTTGTAGAGATTGTCACGCTAAGGGAATTCCAAAAAAAAAATATAATATATTGATCAGTAAGGATTTGATCAATCAAACCCTTGATCTCATGGAATTGAGAACTATCTCTTTTGTTCCTTTCGTTGATTTTCATAATATTTCTGAAGCACATAGAAGGCTTTCTTTTTTTCTCCATGCTCGGAGACTAATCCTTTCCTGTTTCGAAAATCCTGTATACCGGGTAACTGTCTGCGTGGTGAGCGAAAATCCATGAGTATCCATGGACTCATTCCGCAAAGAAAAGGAATTTTTTGCAGCATGGCAATCTGATGTTTGTAGAGCGACTCCTGATATTCTTCGCTCCACACCGTAAGGGAATCCGCATGATAACCGAACAACGCACTGCCGCCAAATTCACTGATGATCAATGGCTTTTGATAGATTGTCTTCCATTGTATCGTATCCGCCTTCTCCGGCAGACCATCGTACCAACCGATGTATTCATTGCAACCGAGAACATCGACATACTCTCCGAGCGGATCGTCGATCATTTGTGTTGACGCATCAATGTAATGGCGTTCCATAGCGGCAGTGAGAAGCCGTGTGGAATCCATCTTACGTACTTGTCGAATCAGGCCTTTAAGAAATTCCAGCCGCGGTACACTCAGTGGAGTTTCGTTAGAAACCGACCAGCAAATCACCGATGCTCTATTCATGTCGCGCGCAATCATATCTGTCAATTGCCGTAATGCATTGTTATATGTCTTTTCATTTTCCCACTTTATAGTCCAATAAACAGGAATTTCAGACCAAACCATGATACCGAGCCGGTCTGCTTCTTTCACCATATTCTCATTATGAGGATAATGCGCCAATCGTACAAAATTGCATCCCAATTCCTTAGCCCATCCCAATAATACGCGTGCATCCTCCTGCGAGTTTGCACGCCCTGATCGAAAAGGCGCTTCTTCGTGAATAGAAATTCCTCTTAGAAATATCGGTTTACCATTGAGCAGGACCTGAGTCCCCCGTGTATCAATCGTCCGAAAACCGATCAGGTCTCTGACAGTGTCTGTTTCCGAGGTGACAATGACGTTATGGAGTACCGGATGTTCAGGTGTCCAGAGCGATATCGATACTGGAAATATGAACTGTACAAATCCGCTTGAATCCGTTGTATAGCGTTTGTGAATCTTTCTTTCTGGAATATCGATTGTTACTTGCCGCCCGGTTTGCGAGCCGTTTAGTTGTATCCAACCGGATATTTTATTGAAGGATCCCTTTTCCAACTGCAGACAGTAATCACTGATGAAGACATCGGGAATTTCTACAAGAGTGACACTTCGAGTCAAACCGCCATAGTTCCACCAATCGGTGTTCAAGGTGGGAACACATTCGATGCATCGTTTATTATCCGCTTTGACAATGACAAAATTATCTTTTTCCCGGACGAGTTGTGTTATTTCAAAATTAAACGGTGTAAATCCTCCTTCGTGGCTGCCGAGTTTTTCCCCATTGAGGTAAACAATTGCCCGATAATTTACCGCGCCGAACCTCAGGAATACCCGAGTATTATTCTTCTTGTGAAAATCGAACGACTTCTTATACCAGACGGTCCCTTCATAGAACAAAAGCTCTTTCTTCTGTGAATTCCAATCGCCTGGCACAGAGAGGGAATCCGATGTATCATAGTCATATTCAATACGATCCCATTTGTTCTTCGGTTTTTCATTTTTGAAGAACCCATTCGGACTCTCCTGCCAGCGATAATCATAATAACCGTTTTCATACGGATCTATTATAATTTTCCAACTTCCATCAAGACTTATCGATGGACGTGCTCCAAAGCTTGCGAATGTATCTTGAGCGTAGATATTGAAGGAACAAACAAGTGTGAGAATTAAAAGAGTAGATTTATTCATAGACTTGCACCTCGTCATTAACTGTTGAAATCAAGATAAATGATTTTTCCATTCGAGACAATATTGAACAGTAATTGCTTTACGATATCAAATCCCTGATAGATTATGCAAAGAGAGATAATAATGTATTTATTTTTATGCATGAGATGGGAACAAGAAACTCGTCGTATTGCAACAGACCATAGCATTTAAAATACAAGAATTTATTTGTATGAAGATTTATAAAAAGAGAGGGAGAAAAGAAACATGCGCTGGTTAAACTTGGCTCTAACACACATCCCTGATTTATAAGCCTCTTTTATTATACATCCGGAGAAGTACACACCTATCAGCAAAAATGAATCAATAATTCGAAAAACGGTGAAGGAGACAGACAAATATTCATTCGTGCATACATTGTTGATGATATGGTTGAATGATAATCAACCTGTTTTATCTTTCGTATACACTTTTTAGAACAACGTATGCATCTATTTCAACCCATACTTCCGGATGTGCTCGTACAATAAATAGGTTGTTCCACCGACCTGAAGAGCTCCCAGAACTGTCCTGAGTGTTCGGTATTCATTCTGTTTCATCAACTCCTGTTTCCATGGGGAGACAACATCAATCTGTTGCTGGAATTGCAATGAAAGTGAAGAAGGAAGATTTGTAAGTGACTGATGTACGAATCCGGATGAATATAAAGAGGTATCACGTAACGATGAAGGGAGGATCACGTCTGATTGAAAACTGTGTAAAAGAGATTGATTGATAGGCGCCTTTGTTGCAAGAGAATCACTCACATCCGTTCTTCCTGGTTCTTGTGCGTACAGAGAATTCGCTGCAGAAACATATAGGACGAATATCCACACCGCCCGAAAGATGATCCAAGCTAAAATAATTCCGGAGCTAGCATTTACCGGCATAGCTCATATCCTTATTCCTGTTAATCTGATATTACATAATAGTAAACTCACTACCCGTGATTAATGTTCCATATTCCATTTTTTCACTGGATTTGGCTGAACTATGACCCATTCTGGATTTCAGTACTTTCTTCGCACGTGCACGAAATGCAGGACTTGCATATGGAAGCATCTGACGCACTACAATCTCAAACTCTTTCCAAAGTATCGGTTCTTCCCAAGCGATTTTGGCGAGCACTGTCATTGAAAATGTTCTGACGGCAATAGGTTCTTCAAACGAAGAGATTAATTCGAAACAGAGGTTTGCCACGGCTTATTGAAGCCCACGTGGTATATCCACAAATTGAAGAATTCGGACGACATTGCGCTTCACTGCACCGGGCACTCCTCGCTTCTGTACTAATTTGATCATCGCTTTTAGCCACGGGGAAACTAACGCGGGATGCAGTTCTGTGCTATGACCGATTATCCAAGCTGATTTATTTGCCAGCTGACCTTCCCCGCGTAATAAATATTCCATCAATTGCTGAAATCGCATCTTGTCATTCCCCACCCACCTGACAAGTTTTACCACATGTTCTTTCGAGTGAACTGCGAGTATTTCTTTTTCAATGTCCATTTTTAAAAAATACTAATCAGACTTATGAAGAATTATATATCTTTCGAAAATATATCCAGCGTTGTCCGTTTTTGCCATCCCATACGGTCATAGAACAACTCCGCACCTTCGTTGTCGTTATAGACAAAGAGATGGCACTTAGCAGTCCCCTAGCAGCGAAGAGCGCCCAGCGACATTTGAGTTAATTGTCTGCCGAGTCCTCACTTCCGGTACGTCTCATCCACTGTAAGATGATAGATATATCCGCGTCGTGCGTCGTGCCCGCAAAGGATGGTACCAATAAGCCGTTCGCCATCTTGGCACACAAAGCATAGTCCCGGATTACGGTTTAGGAAGGTTTGTATTCCTTCTCTCGAGTCTACGGCGCTCAAACCCAAACCTGGTGTCCGTCGCCAGAGGGTTTGAAGACGGTCATTGTCGTTGATGTTCATTTCACGGAAAGAATAATTGTTCATGAAGATATGTCATCAACCATTAATTTTCATGCTGATTTTCGGATCACAAGCTCAGGATTGAATACTTTATTTCGAGGTTTGCGAAGAATCTCTTCTCGATGGATAACCGCCATTTTAAACGCAGCTTCAGCCATTTCCTTCAGTGGTTGTCTAATAGTAGTAAGTGCCGGGGTAGAGAGCTGCGCTATAAGAAGATCATCGAAGCCAACAACAGCGACATCTTCAGGGATCCGAACTCCACGTTCTCTGGCTACAGTAAGTAATCCCTGAGCACAGTTGTCACCTGCTGCGCAAAAAATGGCATCCACGCAGGAATCAAGAAGCTTCGGCATTACCTCAATACCATCCTCGCGGGAGTAATGGAAAACTTCCATCACGCACCCAAGCGGTGTAGAAAGCCCTTTAGTCCTTAAGGCGTGTTGGAAACCTTCGAGTCGTTGTTGTGCATTGTATCCTCCCATGACATGAGTTCTACCCGTAACAATTACGATTTTTTTCTTATTCTTCTTTATAAAGTATTCTCCGGCAATGCGTCCACCCATATTGTTATCTATGGTAATAGTGGACACACCAGATGTCTTCTCGTCAATTAATATGATAGGAATATTGGCGGCTGAATAAGCAGAAATTGTATCGTTATCAGGTCTTATACTGATAGCAATTAAGCCAGTTGGTTTGGTTTGAGCAAGTATTTGCTCTAAACATCCCTTCTGAGTATTTGCATCATCTGTGACAGAACGCATCGCCATTTCTTCAAATTTAAACAACTTCTTAAAGTTATCGACTAAAGAAATTTGAAATGACGACCCGAATGTAGGTGCCGCAATGATAATTCTCGTCTCTTGGTTTGCCATTGTGAGGATATTAGTCACTCACTTCTCAAGCAATCGTAAATTAATTGTAAAATGCTTTATCTGTTTGAATAAACCTACTTCACCTGTAATCCAGAAGCAAGAGTGTATAACGAGGTACACAATTCATGAGTTTTGTTAAAAATTGTTTTCGGCACAACTCCTTCATGGCAAAGAGGTATCGGGTTATTTGTTAAAGCGATTCATAAACCACCATTAATTAATCGAAGAACTCTTTTTTCTCTAAAGACGATATCAGTGCGTAAAGATGCTGAGAACATTGGTCTACAACCCGGGTTTCAATCGAATATCCATTCACTTTGTTATATATCGATACTTCCGAAAGCAAGCTTTCTTTGAAGAATCTCGACCTCTCGCTCCAAAGCTTTCCGGCAACAAACAAAAGAGTTCCAGTTTGATGCCTCTCGTACTTCTTGATCAGTCCCCATTGCATAAGTCCGGGCAAGGTATCTATGGCAAAGTGACGTGCAATTCTGCGTTCATCGATGGTAAACTCTTGAGTATTTTGCACGAGTGGAAATGTGTTTGTATATCGTGATGTGCCGTAATTTCTTTTGATAACTATGCTTGGTTGATTTGTCCATAAATAGAATATGTAAATCACACATAACGTTACCGATAGTTTCAAGAAGATACGGGGTAACTTCCGAGCGATTAATCGATTTTTCTCTTTAAAGATCATAGAGATTGATTGGTAAGAATCTTCAAGTATCTATTTTGAAAACCCTTCATCACTAAGACGTATAATATTAAAGACGTATAATATTAATAAATGTTCGCGTGTAGAGTACGACTATAAAATATTTGTTTATTGGTTAATCCCCCCTGACATTCTTTTATTTTGATAACCGGATCATTTTATTTGCTGTTTGCCCAACTGCATAGAGGGCACAGACCCCCTCACAACATTGTAGAATATCTAAGAGAGCAGCCGATCAACAATATCTTGTAGTTTCCTATCTGGATAATTTTACTTATTTCATTCATTCAACGAGTCTCGGAGGGGCAAGCCACAATCCAAGCACGGACAGTAGCATTAGTCTTAGGGTCCTTATTCTTAAACCTTTCATCAAGAGGAAGTCCCTGGTGGATAGCTGCCAATGATCGTTCATCGACAACAGTATCGGAACATACTATCTTGCACTCTAGGGTCTTAAACATATCCATGTAATCATCGATTCGTAATCTACTGTGGTACATATATCTATTCCCGGCCAAGCGTTTCCATTGTTCTTCAGAAAACTGCAGAAAGTTGATGTAGGTAATAGAGTGATCATAATGCGAGAAATGGTCAGTCAGATCTATGTAATGGACAATCAATCCGTCTTCTTTGGTCAGCCGTATTGCCTCTCTCAAAATTCTTTGCAAATCTATTGGAGGTATATATTGAAGAACACTATATGAGATGTGATAGTCGAAGGAGTTAGGATTAAAATTGAGGCAACCAGCGTCGGCGGGAGCTAAATACCGGATATTGGTCAGCGAAAGCAGATCCTGTAATCCGTCTTTGCAATTCATTAAAAGTTCAAACCGCTTATCAAAAAGCGAACCATGCGGAATGGAGGAAAAAAGATTCTTCAATTCGTTCTGGTGGTTTCGCATGTAGGTTAAATCGCTCATGACAAGTTCTTCTTTTAAATATGGATTCACATCCACAGTAACAATCTCCGAGGCACCGCACAGCCACCAAGCAATCGGAAGGTTTATTCCACGGCCTGTTCCAATTTCCAGGAATTTTTTACCTTCCACAGTATGTCCGTTCCTGTGGATGTATTGCATAGTGTTGACTCTGGAAGTGAGCACATTAATAGGATTCGTTGATTGAAGTGCTCCGAATTTTCGTTGCATCCAATAATATACATTATAGCTAAAATTTTCGGGAAGTTTGCTCACGAGATTCTGGATTAAAGCTTTATTTTTCCACTTCATTTCTCTCTCCTTCTATTTAGAACTTATTCATTCCGACGATTTCTGAAATCCCGATGAGTATTTATTGGTTCCGATACTTTTCTTTAATCATTTATGATAATTTTTCAGGGTTGACACATTCTGCTTGGTGAGATCAGGCAATCCAATGAATAATGAATCTTTCCCATTTCCCGAAGGATTGCGACATTAAAAACAGCGATCAACCGAATTTGTTGCCATAAAGTCTTTTTTTTCATACAATATATACAAATCTACCTTTTCGGCAAGCCAGAAGCAAGTAGGCGAATAGAGATGTTCTGGTCCCAATCATTCTCCATTCAGCAGTTTCAGAAAGGATAGACTGCGGTACAACTCCTTCTATGGATGGAGGTATCGGATCGAATGGTAAAACGATTCAATTGTCACATCGCCCGCTATGACGGAGAAATGCGCATATATGATTGTTGGAATGGAATGTTACTAATTGAAAATATATAAGGGTTTCACTACTACGGCAAGATTTAAACCTTATTTTCCCATTTCGATTTGAATCGGGAAAATAACTTAAACTGGAATCACTCGTACCGGAGTGATTCGACTGGATCTACACTGGCAGCTTTACGGGCTGGAAAAACTCCAGCCGTAAAACCAATCGCAGAAAGAATTCCAACCGTGATGAGAATAAGTGAGTAGGAAAGAACAGGCCTGCCGACAAATTGCATTGCCCCTTCTTCTGCGGGGAACATCCACATTACCGATACAACGGCATAGCAAAACAAAATCCCAATTATTCCTCCTGAAAGAGCAAGAAGTAATGATTCAAAAATAAACTGTGCCATTATATAACTTCGTCGTGCACCGACCGCCATTTTGATACCGATTTCCCTTGTTCTCTCTTTCACAACAACATACATGACATTCGCGACTCCAACACCGGCTATAAGCAGCGTTAGGAATCCAATAGAAAATAGAAAGATGGAAACACCAAGGCCTATTTTATTGCTTATCTTTTCGGCTTCGATAAAATCCCACATCTGAAGAGCCCGTTCATCTTTCGGATCGAATCGATATTTACGGCCAAGGACTTCATAAATAGAACTTTTTATCATCTCCTGCCTGCTCGGGTCAATGGGCTGGAAGACAATGGTATTCACATTCTTATATCCATAGATAGTCCGAAATGTTGTATATGGCATAATGGCACGCCGCGTGTCGGGGCCGTTATTCATCGCAGTCTGCACCTTCTTTTGTATGATGCCGACCATTGTATAAGGTATGCGATCGACCAGAATGATCTTGCCTATCGGGTCTTCATCTTTGAAAAGATCTTTTGCGATCTTCGTGCCAAGGACAAGGACTCGTCTCTGCTGTTCGACATCAACTTCATTAAGAAATCTGCCTCCCGCAGCCGGGTACATACGTCGCATCTCTTCAAACCCTGGATCAACTCCTTCACACTCCGTTGTTGTGTTGTTCTTTCCGTAACTGAGAGTCACATTGTTTCGGTATTGAGGTGAGATCAATCCTATTCCCGGCACAGACTTATGAATTAATTCGACATCTTCTTCAACAAACCGAATTCTTCTTCCTTTCGGCAACCCTTGATATACAAGTCCAGTTTCTCCGCTGTACAGGACGATGATACGATTACCTGCATTCATCATTCCTTTCAACATTTGGTTGCCCAGCCCTCGCCCGAATGAAAGAAGCAGCACAACAGCAATCGTCCCCCACGTGATGGCAATAAGTGTCAATGCTGCACGTGTACGATGCGTACGAAGATCATACAGAAAATCTCTAAAGAGTTCAAAAAACATTATGAGTTCTCAATATTGCAGTTTGAATAATTATGTTCTTAAACATTCAACAACATCCAGATTGGATGCTCGCCGTGCGGGCATTAATCCTGATAATAAACCGACAGTAATCAAAACGAATATTGTAACAGCGACAACTTCTATCGATAAAACGGGTGTTCCTACATATTCCTTGATCGGCAAAAAACTTAAAGCAGCTATAATGCCGTACGAAATAATGAAACCGATCACCGAACCTGTGAACACGATAAAGAATGTTTCGGAAAAGAACTGGAATAGAATATTTGCTTTGGTTGCACCAACGGCGCGTTTCACGCCAATTTCTCTAATACGTTCCTGCACAACGATAAACATGATATTTGCGACACCAAGGCCGGCAACTCCCAACGTAAAACTGCCGATAAGACCGAGAAAGATATTGATTCCAAGAAACATATAAAACGCGAGACGATCAAAATCAGTTGTATCCCAAATCCATACTGCATTTTGGTCCGTTGGATCGAATTTATACTTCTTACTGAGCGCTTCCCGAACCTGTTTTGCAGTCTCTTCACCTAAACGCGGGTCTCTCACCTGATATATAATATTGTTTAAATAGACAGAGCCATAAACAGATTCAAACGTCGTGAGGGGAATAAAGATACGATCCTGATCTCTGCTATTATACGATGATGGCTGCGTTTTCTTTTGCATGACACCAATGACTGTAAAAGGAGTTCGACCGATAAATATCGTTTTGCCAACTGCGTTCTGTTCGGCGAAAAGAAATTCTTTTACCTTGTCACCGATGACAGCGACACGACGTCTCTCTTGAAGATCGAGAGTATTAATATATCGCCCGCCTGCTTCTGGGTTGATGTTACGTATATCACCATACACGACATTAACGCCGGAGATCAGCGGAGTCAGAATATTTTCTCCGACACGTGTCGTAGTGCGCTTGCCATATTCCGGGCTGATGCCGGAAACATTCGGCACCTGCAAAGCGACGAGCTTTGTATCTTCCGCAACAAACGACAGCGGTCTTCCAATTCCATAACCTGCATAAGGTTTTGTAGTTTTCCCCGGCCATACAATTGCAAGTCCCTCACCGATACCATGCATGTTAGCAACAGTTTGTTTCCTAAATCCAACACCAAATGCCACGAGCACAACGATAGCAACCGTTCCCCAAATAATTCCGAACATCGTCAGAAATGCCCGAAGCTTCTGCGCTTTTAAATCGACAACAAATTCTGATATAATTGTGCGAAACGTCTCCATAAATAATCTCTACTAATCAATTTTCTTTACAGGTTTTTCAAATACTTCGTCGCTATCTTTTAAACCGGAAACAACTTCAATATTAATCGCATCGCTTAATCCTGTTTTGATATAATGTCTCTCATCTTTGTTTTTTCCAAGTGCAATATTGACAAATCCTGAATCATTGCTGAATGTGATAACGCGTTCAGGAATAGTCAAAACGTTTGCCTTCTTTTGGATGATAATGTCAGCATTTGCCGAATAGCCGGCACGAAGAACGGCATTTTTTGCAACGGGAATAAGAATTTCTACTGGGAATACAGTCGAGTTATCTTTCTTCTCTGCCTTTAACCAGATTTTTCGAAGAATACCGCGAACGGTATCGTTCGGGAGAGCACCCACTTTAATTTCGACATCCATTCCTTCTTTCATCTTTCCTACATCTATTTCGTCCACTGTTCCTTTGAAAATCAATCGTTCCATGTTTGCCATCTTCATTAATACTGTGCCTTCTTGATATGAGGTCAAAGGATTTACTGGATCTCCGACCTCAATGGTCCTGTTCAATACATATCCGGAAATCGGAGCTTTTACGATTGATTCAATCTCCGTTTCTCCAATTTTGATTTTCCCGCTTTCCATCAGAGCAAGGTTTTCAGTTGCAATTTTCAATTTAAGATCAGATTCCTCGTATTGCATTTGAAAATCTTCATATTCCTTATCTGATATGAGGTGGCTTTTCATCAAGCTTTCCTGACGTACTTTTTGTTTTTTCATATTATCTAAATCGACCTGACTCATTTGTACCTGACGCTTAGCAGCTGCGAGTTCGCTCGGTGTAGGATCAGGGCGCACTTCAAGCAATGGTTCGCCGATCTTAACGTATACTCCGACATCGACGAATATATGGCTGACAACTCCGGAAACTTTCGACTTCACGGATATCTCATTTTCCGGTTCGATCGTCCCCACGGCGAGCGCTTTATCTACCACAGTCCCTCGAATAACCTTCACCTTCAATAAATCGCTCTCACTGGAAGATTTTTTACTACCAAAAAACAAAAACGAAGCGCCGCCCAGTACAATAACGGCGACAGAGGAGAGTATGATTTTCTTTTTCATAGTCATAAACGGATAACGTCCCTTTAAAGTATCCAAAGTATTAAAAATAGTATTTTGGCCTGAAACTATTTAAAAGATACGGAGGAAAACAACTAATAGTTACAATACAGCGAGAAATATATTTCATTTTGTAAATTTTTGGACGGGTAAAACCATACCATCATCCATCATTTTGAAGTATTCTATAAAAATAGGCGGTCTTCCTATAAAATATGTAGTTCATTGAACTTACGTTGCTCTTCTACGCAAAGTCTTTGGCCGCCATCCTTGTTGGCAGAGGTAATGAATGGTTGTTGACGTTCTATTCTTGTGACTGGTTCATTCAGATTGCCTACTGATTATATTCTTCGGTCCTTAAACGAACACCGGTGCGTTTTAGAAGTTTTATGGGAAGTTCACCTCCCGCAAACACAAAAACAAAATCGTTGCTGAGTGTATGAACATGATCCGGATCTTCCTTCAGCACAACGGAATCAGATTTAATTTCCTGTACTTGCGAATTGAATATCACTTTAACTTTTTTACTGTGCATCAAATCCTTTAATTGCTTTTCATTCTTCTCTTTTAACCGAACGAAATCGCTTCGCCGGTAACTGATAGTGACCGTATTACCTTTCTGTCGTGCAAGGGCAACTGCCGCTTCTATGGCGCTATCGCCGCCGCCTACTATGAGAATCCTCTTCTGCAAGTATGCCTCTGCGTCGACGAGCTGATATGCGACCTTCGATTGTTCCTCGCCGGGTACACTAAGCTTCCGCGGACTTCCTCGGCGTCCAAGTGCAAGAATAATGTTCTTTGTTGTTATTGTTGAACCGGAAAATCCGATTTGGAATCCTCCCTGGATCGGTAAGATAGATTCCACCTTGGCATTTGTTTGAATATTGAGTTTGTTTGTTTGGATAATGTCCAGCCAGATCTTCAATAATTCTTCTTTCGTTATCTCCGTGAATTTCAGTTTTCCATACAAGGGCAATTCTACCTGACTCATGAGAACTATTTTTTGCCTTGGATAATGAAATATTGTACCGCCTATGGATCCTTGTTCCAATACCGCATAGCGCATTCCGTTCGCGTGAGCTGCAAGTGCAGCGGTCAGACCAGCGGGACCCGCGCCTGCAATCACGACATCGTAGCTAAGCTTTCCATCCTTCACATTCTTCTGAATGATATATTGAATAGCTCTCTTCGATTGCGCGATAGCATTTTTGATCAATCCAATACCTCCTAATTCGCCGGTAATATACAACCCAGGAACATTCGTCTGATAATTGTCATCATACCACGGTATCTCTTCTCCCTGCTTCGGCGACCCGAATCCCATGGTAATAGCACCAACGGGGCATACATCCGTACAGAGTGCGTGCCCGACGCATTTTAATCCGCTTACGATGGTCGCACGTCCATTGACGATGCCAAGTACGGATTCAGGACACACTTTTACGCAGCTTGCACATCCGATGCATTTTGCAAGATCGATATGCGGATGCAATGTTACCGGAGTGAGAATCCCAGATTGTTTGCTCTTGGCCAATTTTTCATGCGCTTCGCGCTGATGTTTTGCTACGCGGATCCAATACGGTATTGCAAGCACTCCAAGAAGGACAAAGAAGATTACATAGGTGTAAAGCGATTCCATTAGAATCTCCTGCTTAATTCCACGAAGAACGACCTCGACGTTGATCCTAGTCCGCGCATCAAGTCGAAGCTTCCCATCAGAGTTAATTGACTTGTAAGAAATGCGGAAATATCCGCGCCGAGTGTAGTTGTGGTATTCGTTACTTGCACCTGATTAATTTCTGAGCGATTCAGTTGGTACCGAACTCCTACATCCACACCTAATACATTTCGCTGCACATTGATTCCATATCCATGCATAATCGTGAAAGAGCTCATGTTGATTAGATAGTTCGCGCGGAAATTAACTCCGGACATGAAAATATTGTTATAGGAGAACGCCGATATATTGGAATACTCCCTGCTCCATCCTGTTCCCGCCGGACGAATGGTATATGAGTCATACATCCACGTACTTCTCCACAAAGAAATATTGACGTTGAATGAAACACCGGAATGCAGTTCTTTGTCTAACAGCGAATCTGGTATTGTACTATTGGTAGAAAGTGAATAAACCGGACGTGACGCATCGATCGCAATACCAGCAGTGACAATATCTGAGAAACGGTAATTTGCCGAACACACGAGGAGTGAAAGAGAGGGAGAAAAACGATTTTCTCCATTCGACAAATTGCGCAGGTCGAGATCGCTTGAGGCATACAACGAAAAGCCATTTGGAGAATACATCGAGACATAGGTTGAAAGCGCTTCCCGTTCGATTCCTATCGGCGACCAGGTGCGGGCATAGGAAACACTGGCCGTAGTATTCCATGAATCATTTGGTTGAAAGAGAGTAAAAACCAAAAATTTCTTCATATCGGTCGTCGGCATTTGCAGCAAAGCATTCGGCTGGAATCCGATTGCAATACCGGTCACGAATTTGCCCATCCTTTGAGCTACACTCACGCCATCCACATACCCGGCAGATGAGGCATAGACGGGTAATATTCGGCCTGCACCGATGATCATTGATTGATTGTCATACTCCACAGAGAAACGATATAAACGGGAATCATTTGTTGCTTTCGATGAGAACGGCGCGGTGTTATTTCTCCCGGATAAGCGCATGGTACCATAAATATCGAATTTGATGGGTACGTCAGTCATATCACCCCGTATGCTGACAACAAGTCCGGGCTGCTGTATGTTGAGCGATGCTTCATCGAACAACATTGCACTGTATTGAAATCCTATCCTGCCACGAATGTTAAGCCATTTCTTTGCAGCTTCCGTTTTTTTGAACAAAGACTTTCCGGAAGAAGTATCAATGCGTATTTCAGCAGTTGAATCAAATTTTTGAATGACCGGCTGGATAGCTGTAGGTGGATTCGAAATATGCGCCCGTATTGAATCCCCCAATAATATCGTTCTCCGTTCTTCCAGTATCCTGCACACAGAAGACTTTGAACTGACCGCAAAGACCTGCAGCACTGCGATTGTATCCAATGACCGAAGAACGAAAACGTGTACCGAATCTTCTAATCCTTGATCCCTCCCGATTGAAAGATACACCGATCCTGATGCGAGGTACGTTACCTTTCCTCCCACATTATTCTGCGCAACGACACAACACGTTGCCAGTAATACTATGAACAATGCTGATCTCATCTAACCATTTCGATGGCGGCTGTAACAAATCGATTGCAGACACATAATCCGACTCTCCTCGTTGCTCATCGTATATAATACTGTTGCATAATAATGCGCAGCCGGCTACTTTGCTTTCTGACATATGAAATATTGCAAAGCCTTTGGGTTACCAATCCTTCGCATTGATTAAAATTTTACTCTTCTCGTCTCTGTCAATCACCACCTCCCGCACACGTATTATGACATCCGCTGCTTTGGCAGCAAGCGATAGTATAGTTCGTCACATTCTGGTGACACTTCGTACAAGCTGCTGATCGATGCCGGTTGTCTTGGGGGAACCGCGGCACAGCATTGGTGTGGCTATATATCGATGGTGTCCATCCAGGATTTGTCGTGTGACAGGCCGAGCAATCTGTTGAGAAACCGGTATGAGGAACGGGGGTCGTCGCACCTGTAAAATTTGCAGCATGACACTGATAACAGTTTGTATATACAAGCTGGTAGTTGCCATTGGTGTGGCAAGTTTGACACTGGACCGATGTATGAGCTCCCGTTAACGGCAATTTCGTAGTAGAGTGATCGAACGAAGCCGGACTCCACGCAGTCATCGAATGGCAAGTTGTGCAAGTCGTAGAGAAATTTCCTGCTACATGGTTGGGATTCGTTGCAGTGTTAAAATTTGTCTGGTGGCAATCGATACAATTTTGATGAAGGCCTGCATAAACATTGTTAACATGACAATTTGCACAAAGGACAGCTTGATGTGCTCCTACAAGGGGGAATGGTGTATTTGCATGGTTAAACGTGGACGGTGTCCACACAGTTGTGGAATGACATTGATCGCACGTTTGGGCGAAATTCCCAGCGACGTGATTAGGAATCGTCGGCTTCTGAAAATCTGCCTGGTGGCACATATAACAATTTGTATAGGAAAGTTGAAAATTATTATTGACATGACAGGAAGCGCAAGGAGTTGCAATATGTGCGCCCGTCAAAATGAATTTCGTCGTCGAGTGATTGAAGGTTGCCGAAGACCATGATGTTGTAGAATGACATGTTTCGCACTGATGACTAAAGTTCCCTGCCGTATGATTTGGATTCGTGGTTTGATTGAAATCATTCTGATGACATTGGAAACAGTTAGTGTAATTAATTTGATAGTTACCGGCGATGTGGCAATCCTGGCATTGCAAGGTTGCATGTTTTCCTGTAAGCGAGAACTTTGTTGTCGAGTGATCGAATGATGCAGGCGACCATACCGTCGTTGTATGGCAATTCTCGCACACATGGCTGAAATTTCCGGATACATGGTTTGGATTTGCAGCTTGGGTAAAATCATTCTGGTGGCATTGGTAACAATTCAAATACACTAACTGATAATTCCCATTGGTATGACAATTCTGACATGGGAGTGTTGAATGCTTTCCTGTAAGCGGGAATTTTGTGGTTGAGTGATCGAACGTAGCCGGACTCCAAGAATTCATCGAATGGCATGTTGTGCAGGTATTGGAAAAATTACCTGCGACGTGATTGGGATTGGCCGCACCGTTGAAATCTGGCCGATGACAATCGATACAGTTCTGATGAAGTCCTGCATAGACATTATTCACATGACAACTTGCGCAGGGAACAGCCAGATGCGCTCCAACGAGCGGAAATACTGTTGTTGCGTGGTTAAATGTGGATGGAGTCCACACGTTGGTATTATGGCATGTGAGACATTGATGCGAATATTTTCCGGCAAGATGATTCGGATTTTGGACTGCATTAAAGTTCGATACGTGGCACGTATAGCAATCCTGCGGTGTAGATTTGAATGCATTATTTGTGTGGCATTGCGAGCATTGAACAGCTCGGTGTGCACCAGTCAATGGAAATGCCGTCATCTGATGATCGAATCCGCCACCCCAAGCTACGGCATTGGCAAGATGGCATTGTAAGCAATTCCTGGAAAATCCTGCTACGGTATGATTCGGATTACGCGAATTTATATAATCATTTCGATGGCAGCCGATGCAGGTAATAGGTGTGCCTGCATATTGTTGATTTGCATTCTGAGCATGACATGATTGACAGGGCACGGTTATATGTTGTCCCAATAACGGGAATCTCGTCATTTGATGCCGTTGTATCATATCGGTAATTTTCCAATCTTGTGTCGAATGGCACCGAAGGCAACTTGGTCCTAATTCTCCTTTGTGAATATCTGTGTGGCATGGCTGGCAGTCTGCTTTTAAGCCCGTAAACATCAATTTCTCATGACATGAACGGCATTCAAGTTTCCTGTGCGCGCCGGTAAGATCGAATCCTGTCGATGCATGGGAAAATTGCGCATCGTTCTGCATTTTCCATGAATCTGTACTGTGGCAATTTCCGCATTCAATCTTGATGGCGCCATGCGGTGATGTTTGTGCGATCGCAATATGACATACACCAATCAGCAATCCCAACAGAAAGAGATTCTTCATCATATTTTCTCTTGATGACATGATTCGCACTTGGATGATAATGGTTTATAGAGGACAACAAGTTTTCCGTTTCGCATCTGCGGCTTATGGCACGCGCCGCATTCCACTTTTGCATGTACACCTGTCAGCGAGAAGATACTTTGAATATCATGGCGGAAGACCAATGCACGCCGCCCGATCGGTGTATGACAGCGTGCACAATCAGTTTTTCCCTTGTCGCTAAACTGACCGCCATGAGGATCGGTGTGGCAATCCGCACACTCTTTTCCTATCCTTTTATATCCCTTCTCATGACAACGAGAGCAAGCTACAGACGCATGCTGGCCGATCAATGGGAACGAAGATCCTGAATGATCGAATAGGACCGTCTTCCAGAACGATGAACCATGGCATATATCGCAGCTTTTATCTTTCATAAGTTCTGCGAACCGTCCTTCGTGGCGATCCTTATGACAGGATTCACAGAGTACGCTTTTAAAATGAAAGACCAATTCTTTTTGTTTCAGATGACATTGCCGGCAAGGTATGGTAAGATGAGAACCGGTCAGAGCAAACCTGCCTTTTCCATGCTGATCAAATGTAAATGTCGAGGGACTATAACTCTCTTCGGTGTGGCATTTCGAACAATCGTTGCCGTACTTAAGAGCGAACTGACCTGTATGTTTGTCTTCGTGACAATCGATGCACGTTTTTTTCACAAATTTAAAAGCACTCTTGAACGTTTGCTTTTGTTCAGTGCTGTGACATTTGCTGCATTTCACAGACGCATGTTTGCCGTGCAAAGGGAATGTTGTGAGATTATGATCGAAATTTTTTTCTGAAATTGATGACCACTGTTGAGGAGTATGACAGGACAAACAAGTTTTTTCTGAAAAGGAAGCAGCGTGCGGCGAAGTATGACATGGCGTACAATCCTTGAATGGCTTCGTAGTAAAATCCTTCTTTGCACCCTCTTTCCTGACTGTCAATCCTGAGTGACACTTTTCGCAGGAAACAGTCCTGTGTTTACCTGTCAGCGCATAGGCTGTATGAGAGTGATCAAATCCTGTTACCACCTGCCAGCCAGCCGGCGAATGGCATAATTTACAGGATTGCGTCGAGAATTTCTGACCATGCGGAGATTTGTGGCATGCACTGCAGTCATCATATTCTTTTACCGCAAAGAGAACCGGTTGCGACGCATCCCCGGACTTCAGAGTTTCATGACATTGCACGCAACCGATACTTCCATGTTTTCCGACCAGCGAATACTTTGTCTTCGCGTGAGTAAAAGCAGCAGCAGGTTTCCATCCATCAGATGTGTGACAATTCCAGCATGCTGAACCCAATGAGTTTGCATGCCTATCCGCATGACAATCGGCACATTGCTGCAACATGCCAAGATATGATTGATGGGGGAATTGTTTTAGCATTTTCGTAATCTCTACATTCTTGACTCTGTTTGCCGAGTGGCACGTCTCGCACGCTATTGAAGCATGTTTACCGCTTAGGGGGTAGCCGGTTTTTCGATGATCGAAATTCTTTTTATCAAATTGTGTGGTACTAGCATCACGGCCAAGATGATCTTTGTGACAATTCACACACGTTTCGGATACAGTCTGAAAATGATATCCATGCTTCCCCGCAATTTCTTCCCGGATCTCCATATGGCAGTCGAGGCATTTCTTTCCTGTGATTTCCTCTCCCTGTTCATGGCATTTCGTACAGTTATCAACGCCTTCCAGCTTCTCGTGTGCACGCGTGAGTTCTCCCGGGGAGATTTGTGCCGGCAAGAGAGATGGAAACAGTCCTGCCATGAACAATAGTATGACGGTGTAAAATTTCATTTAGAAGATCCAGGAATAACCCATCCAGAGAGCGACGCCAATGTGCGCAGCAAGAGTAACAAGCATGATTGCTGTGAAAGGAAGATGAATTGCATGCCAGTAGTAAAATAGTTTTTCAACCTGGATGAGTAAGAGAGATTTCTGTATAAGCGTGGCACGCGCTGATGCAACTCGAACGAGTTTGTGTGCCGCCTTGTGTTCCACATGACTTTGGCGCACAGCGGAGTGGATTAAAGACCGAACCTGTCGTTTCAGTTTTTGGAGATGAAGGAATGCACCGACTGTTTGCGAAATATTTTCCGGGCGCTTCATCTTGGCAAAACTCCGGTCGATCATTTGGCGCATATCTCGCCCGATCTCGCTCTCCAGCAAAACCTTCTCCTGTGCATCGAACTGCTCGTTAATCTGATTCGTGGTCATTTCGCTTCCAGATACAGTGCGGGGGATTAACACATAGAGAAATCTTCCGACAATGCCGCTCATCGCCACTGACAGCATCGACCATAGACTGATCGCTGCAATACCGCCCGCTTTAAACGTGGTATGATACATAACGAGTACGGGTCCCAGTAAACAAAGAAAGATATGTACTTCCAGCCACACTGAAAGTTTACCGAGGTTCCACAATGCGCGCACCCGTTTGCGGGTTGAATACATTATAATTCCAATAACAATCATCGATGCACCGACAATGCCGAGCCCGTGACTCAATACACCAGATGGTTTGAGGAACTTGTGTTCTGGATTAAATGCGCGTAATATCACCGGAGCAGAATAATAATCATAGCCGTTGACACCGACCGCCAGTACGGCGGTCAATCCAATAAATAAAAGGAATGCGATGAAGACTTTATGCGCCATTTATCCTTTTCGTAACGATCATTTTCGTCTCTACAAACCGATACACAATCTATCAATACATAAAATATGGAAGCAGACTTATAAAGATATTATAGTAAATAGAATAGACTCCATCAAGAGTAATTTATAATTTTCTTCAGCATAATAAAGATGCTGTTGAATATGTTTACAGAATAACGTTTTTGAGTTTTATCGCATTCTCTTAAGATTCAATGACTCCACTATGATAATGCGATGATAGAAAAGAGAATCGAAGAATAAATTATTAAAATATTTTTTTAAAGGGCTTGGATATATTCAACCCTTATAGATTCAATATATTAATAATTCCATACACAAGACTCGCCAGCCAGAATCAAAATAATATTGCATGCGAAGTGTGAAACAAATTTTATTATTCGATCAATTCAAAAACCGGAAAATGTTTTGATATTTCATCCCTGCAATTGAATTAACAACGGATATCATGGATAGGCTCGTTTGATTATTTTGATGAAATTATTTGCCGGCTGAACGCTCTGTATACAAATCCAAGTATTCCGAGAATAACGCCATAAGAGAAATAGAATATCTGGAGATTTCGTGCAGTACCTTCCGGCGATCCAATATAGATGACTTCGACAATCTCAAAAACCACGACAGCCATCGCTGAAGCGACCGCTACAGTCCAAGCATGGCGATGATTGCGAACAATCAAAATCAAAGCAAGAGCTGCCGTGCCTCCAACAAGAATAAGCAAAGCAAGACCTGGAAGAATATAACTGGAGAACGGCGAACCATCTAAGAAAACAAGCGGGGGGGCATTGAGTCCTGTAAGAAACCCTATACCACCGCCTATTGCACTGAGTGCCAGAAAAGAAATGAGAATAATGAGTACTTTACGAATTATACGTTTCATTTATTATCTCCGCACTATAATCAAAATAAATTTTCAAAATGGATTATACTAATCCATGACTCCAAACTTCCTGCGATTAACCCACAAGTAAGGAATAGCCCAAACAGCTACAAACGAGAATGGGAGAAAGAGCAGAGCTCCGGAGGACATGGTCGTGTATGCATCTCGAAGTGATATCACTGTCATCGAATAGACCCACAAGGCATTGACCATTTGTGCCGTCATCCATCCCCAACTCTTCAATTTCCACAATCCAAGCCATGCCAACAAGAGCAGCGGTGCAGCATAGTAAATATCTCCTATCATGAATCCATACATCACGGCTGAGTTTGCCCGATCCGCCAGAGATATCAGTTCCGCAGGAAATGGCACGAGGCGTCGAATGTAAACTATTCCCCAGAAAAGAAGCCTGAAGACTAATGCAACTAAATTGACAATCGCTAAAAATGTTATGCCGATAGATCGATGCTGATCAGAATTTGCTGAAATTTGAGTCATAAACTATTCCTTCAAATGTGTCCTGTGCCAGATGTCTTACTCCGGATCTTAATAGCGGAATTTCATTTCACGGCAACAATAATTGCTCATGAAATCATTCTTTGATTCACTTTGTATTTTGATGCTGTGGTTGCTGCGATCTTCGCGATTGCCTTTTCATTCATTATATAACTTTTTCTACATTTTCACAATCGTCTTGGGAAATTTATCGTTCGTAGTCTCTAAAATCCTTTGCCCCTTTCAATATCTTACCTTAGCCGGTCCCAGACACCGTCAAAATGTTTTTCTTGCTTCTGTTGCAGATCAAATGCCTTCTCATCTCCCAGATTGCTGAGCCATTCGGTAATAGAATAGCGTAATATCCAGCAATAGAAATAGAAAAGAGCCAGAGAAATAAACAACAGAACATTGACTGCAAGACCTGATTCGTCGGGGATCAGGCAGAAAAGAAACGGAATACCTATCAGGATCGCATACGTTATGACCCATCCCTTTTTTTCTAAATGAATGAGGGCCCGGATGATATACACAGAAAAGCCAAGCGCAATGAGACAAACGGCCACCAGAGCGATACCCATTTGAAAAAGCCCCTCCTAATAACAGAATGCCGCTCATCGGAGCACGGGTCAACCAGTACTGCAGATTCTTTAATTGTTGGCGTTCTCTCAATATTTGAAATTGATTCATATGCCCCTCCTGGTATGTCTGGTTTTAGTATTATGTACGATAACCTCGTCGGGACAATGCATGTATTGTCCTGATCGCACTTCCTACTATTTTTTCGGGCGGTATCAATCCGTTGACACGATAATACACCACCAATTTTCTGTAATGATCACTGGCATGTTCAAGAATGCCTATCCAGCCGAAAGAGCCGTGACCATCATATGATTACTCTCTTGCAAAAAAAAGTGTATTAAAACCTGCATTGATGATTCCCCCATTGTAGTCAGGTTAAGGATAGTATCAATGCAAATATACTCGTTTCCATGTAGGAGAGCAAGATCAAAAGTGAAGAATATCGAGTTATCGCATATGATTGCAATGCACTCCTCCTGTATCACCTTGGAACGATTTAACACTAACTTCTGTTCGTATAAACATCATCTCTTGTATTTTAAATCATTTATCCAGGTACAAATTACATAAGGAGGATTTTTCATGAAACAACTTTTCGCAATATCATTTCTGGTGATATTCGGCTTTATTATTGCCGGCACCGTCGAATTGGCGGCACAAAAGAAAAATAAGAAAGATATTGTTTCTATTCCGGCAGGAGATATCAAGTGGGAGGAAATGAAAGGAGGCCCGCCGGGAATTATGTATTCAACCATTTCAGGAGACATGACGAAAGGCAGATATGCAGCATTCATAAAATTACCCGCCGGGTCAAATCATCCGCTTCACATCCATACGAATGATGTGAAGTTAGTAGTCATTTCAGGGACTTTCTGGCAGGCACTCGAAGGCGGATCTCAAGTCAAACTTGGACCCGGGTCATATTTGTTTGTGCCGGGTGGATTAAGGCATACTAGCGGCGTTACATCGGATGCCGACTGTGTGCTTTTCCAGGAATCTTCAGGAATGTTTGACCTCCTCCCTGTTGCCGAAGGGAAATAAAGATATTTAACCTATATCAAATTTGAAATCGAGGGGCACGTTGCATCGTGACCCTCGATAAATTACATCCGTTTCATTCAAAAAAGTACCTCATGAATATAATTGGGCAGTTGTCTACTCAGGACATAGGAGGAAGCCCAATCTCTCGATCGGGCTTCCTAATCTTTCCACGTGATGTTTTTTTCATCCTCACCATACGAAATGATCAATTAATCAGTGACGATCGCCAGGTGACTTTCACGCCAAAATATTTCCGGTTTTGTGATTGTCAGTAAAGTATGATGATCCGGTCTCTCCTCCTTTGAATAAGAGGCAGGATCTCTTTCCGGTACAATCTCATCGACAGTACCGGCAACCTCAATCAGCATATCCTTGGATTTGTCAAGAGAAGTGAAATCTGCTTCATTAAACGTATTTGTAAGGACTGTCGTGGTACCAAACAATCCCCATAATATTCCGCCTTCCCTGGATACGATATTTTTCACTTTCAACTCGCTCTTTTTTCCTACCACATAATATACGGTATTGATCTGTTTCGTTTGATTTTCAATGGCCGCATCACGTTCAGCTATAGTCTCATCACGCGCAGCGATGACCTGTGTTTTTGTAGTCACATCAGTTTGGAGATTGAGCACTTGAGTCTGCATCATGGCAATGGTTTTCTCCCGATCATCCAGGGTTTTCTTCAGATCATCAGCCATCTTGCTCAATCCTGCGTATTGAGTTTTTGATTCTGTCAATCTTTTCTGAAGGTTTGCAACCTTCTTACGATTTTCCGATAGTATCGAAGAAATGGTTGAGATCCTATCCATAATCTTCGCTTTCATATCCGGTCCGGATAACATTTTACCCTCTTCGAATGTAGGATTCCGCCGGAGGATATTCTTTTCAAATGCCCAAGTGTTCTCGAGTTTATTATGTATATCGTTGATTGTTGAAGTGACATCTTCAACAAAGCGGTCTTTCGATGCAAGTTCCTGTTTCAACTGTGCGTTTTCCCTCTCAATTTCTGTTTGTTCGGGAGATTTACCGCAACCCGCCAAGATGAAAGAGAATAATATCATAAAACCAATTGTTGTTCGCATACTTGTAATGCTCCTTTTGATTGATGGTGCTGATGAATGATTGATCTCCGTCAGGAAAAATAATATTTGTTTCAGTTCGAGTCTTATACTACGATAGAACATTTGACAATCTCTTCAAATAATTACGTGCAAACTCGAACCTGACTTCCTCTTCCCATTGAACAATCGATCCGCATAGAAAGTTCACACTAAGCTGAATAATACCGTTCTTGTCTGTTTATTACTAGATGCGGTTATTTCTTGTATTCGACATCGGCATTAATATTTGAGCAATTTATTCCTGATTCACTATATAGTAAATGAATCCACCCCCTCCGACTTGGATGCGCTCATGAAAACAAAAATTACTATTATTTCACAGAGGACGATTTCCTTACGTGTTCTGGATATCATGGACGCGTTATGTCTCAGCCGATTTAAAAAATCGAACTATTGTCAAAACAGAACCGATCACCGGTTTTTCAAATTTGTTTCCAATGGATGCACTATGCCGTGACCCTCCCTTGGGTCATATTAGAATCAAATTGCCAAATCAATGATTCGGCATGACAACTCATTCATCCGATTCAACATTCTAAAAATGTTTTGGCATCTGATTCTCATATTGCGACACGAGCTACGCCAGAACAGTTTTCTATCTTCTTTCAATGATTATCGAAGTATGTTGTTTTAACAGCGACCCGGCTTCCTCATCGATCATCCAGCTGAGAGTTCCATCCTTAGGATGAATCAGCGACGCGGGTAATTTACTATCCGTTTCTTTTGCATTAAGAATCCTCTGAAGAATGGAAGATTTTTGCTTGCCTGCTGCAAGGAAAATAATCTCACGAGCTGCATTAAGAATCGGAATAGTCAGAGTCACACGCCAGCTATTCAACTGTTTCACAAAAACTGATTCGACAAGCGCCTCCTTTTCCAAAGCTGCATCCGTTCCAGGGAATAACGATGCAGTATGGCCATCCTCTCCGATTCCCAAAAGCACAAGGTCAAATACTGTCGGATCGTTACGGAAAACTTTCCTCATTTCTTGCTCATATTCTTCTGCTGCAATTTTTGGATCGATCTCCCCTTTTATCCTGTGTATATTTTCTTGAGGGATCGATATATATGATATCCACTCGTGCTCTATCATGCCGTAATTGCTATTCGGATTGTTCGGAGGGACAGCCCGCTCATCGCAGAAAAATACTTGGACACGATTCCAATCTACTAATATTTTTCTTGCATCCTGACCCATCAATCGATACACATTCTTCGGAGTCTCACCGCCTGATAAAGCGATACAGCACCGGGCGTTCTCTTTCAGCGATTTGCATATTACATCAAAGATTTTTCCCACAACAGATTTTTCCAGATCGTCTCGGGTTTTCCAGATTTGAATAAGAGCCGATTTCAATAGTACCTTTTCTTTCACTTACGAATGGATTTTTGATGTGCTCTACAGTCTTGTATCCACCATCGTCCTTCACGTCCTATAAGACTGTCTGCTGCATCGGGACCCCAGCTGCCGGCTTGGTACTTTTGCAGCGGCGGGCCATACTCACTTTCCCAGCCTGATCTGATGTCATCAATAATTTTCCACGAAAATTCAATGACATCACTCCGCGCAAATAACGAAGCATCACCATGTAATGCATCCAGCAGCAGCCGCTCATACGCTTCGGGGATAGCATTGGTGCCGAAGGAATCTCTATAGTGGAAATCCATGTCAACAGGACGGGTCTGTAATCCTTGATCAGGAACTTTTGCCAGAAAACATAGATGCATTCCCTCATCCGGCTGAATGCATATACTCAGACGGTTGGTGAATAACTCCGTCTTGCCTGCAGCAACATCAAGGATCTGAGTCGGCGGGCGGCGAAATTGAATAGTTATTTCTGAAGACTTTTCTTTCATGTTTTTTCCGGATCGAAGATAAAACGGAACTCCCTGCCAGCGCCAGTTATCGATATAAAGCTGGATTGCGGTATATGTTTCCGTCAGGGAATTCGGATGGACTCCCTCCTCAGAAAGATATCCGTCGTATTGTCCACGAACCGTATACCGTGATGAATATTCAGGCGGAATTTCTCTTATTGCTCTTAAAACTTTTATTTTTTCATTATGCAGGGCATCCGCTTCAAAGACAACCGGAGATTCCTTTGCAACGAGCATCAAGAGTTGCAAGAGATGGTTTTGAAACATATCGCGTAATGCTCCGGTTTGATCATAATACCCGGCGCGATGTCCGACGCCTACTGTCTCTGCTACGGTAATCTGAACATGATCAATATAATTTCGATTCCAGAGGGGTTCGAAGATTGCATTTCCGAACCGAAATACAAGCACATTTTGAACGGTTTCTTTTCCAAGGTAATGATCGATGCGGTAAATCTGTTTTTCGTTTACCGCAGCATGAAGTTCGTTGTTGAGGGCAATTGCAGATGCAAGATCTCTTCCGAACGGCTTCTCTATAATAATGCGCCGGAATCCACTCTGATCGGTTTCCACTGTTAGCGATGTTTCATGCAATCTTGCAATGACATTAGAATACATCCCGGGTGCTGTCGCAAGATAAAACAACAGGTTGTCAGGCCGATTCTCTAACTGACTGATTCGTTGTGCGAGAATATGGTAATGTTCGATATTATCAATATCACCCGATTGGTAATGAAGACTTTGAGCGAATTCTTTCCAAACTTCTTTATCAAATTCATCGGCAACAAAAGAAGTGAGTGCTTCTTTCATCTTCTCGCGAAATGCATCATCGGAATATTGTGTTCTGGAGAATCCGATAATCTGAACAGCCTCTTGAAAGCGTTTCTTGCGATAATTATTATACAATGCCGGAATAAGTTTCCGGGCAGTCAAGTCGCCGGATGCTCCAAAAATAATAAATGCTGTGCTCATAGTTGACCTGTTTATTTTAGTGGAATGTTTCTTGGTCCTTTCACTCATCATCCGAAAAGTCGAGCCGTCTGCCGGCTCTGCCAATCTTCGTACTTCAGAATCATTAATAAAATTGTAGCCGCTATTAAACATTTCCGGCAAAACGTAGAGATCGGCGGAAGATGTTTCCATCAGCGACAATGCCTCATGGACATTCAATTTCACTTCACCGAATGTCGGATTTGTTTGAACGACCGCTACATGAGTTTTTGCCATTTCTATTTACGGACCGCCAATTGCAATCCTAATAATATGAATACACAACCACAAAACTTTTGCATAATTTTCATGAGTATTTGGTTTTGCCTCAGTCGTTTTGTAAGAGAAGCAGCAGAATATGCTACGATCAAACACCACAAGGTACCAGTCGCGGTAAATGTGAGTCCAAGAAGGAGAAACGGAAGAGGCCCTTTTGCATACTGCGGGTTCACAAATTGAGGTAAAAATGATAGAAAAAAAAGCGCAACTTTAGGATTCAGAACATTTGTAAGTACACCCTGCCGATAAATTTCTATCAATCGATCCTTCTGTAATTCATTCTGAGTTATGAATGTACCGGATGGAACGACCAACATTCTTATTCCCAGGTACATCAAATATCCTGCACCGGCGTACTTTACAATCTCATATGCCAGAGCGGACGTTGCGAGTATCATCGACAACCCTAAGGCAGCAAAGGTTGTATGTATCATACTGCCTGTCATAATTCCAAGAACGGATGCTATTCCTGCCCTTCTTCCCTGTGCAGCACTTCTTGAAATGATATAAATCGTGTCCGCCCCGGGCGTTAGATTTAATAGTATGCCGGCAAAAAGGAATGTATAATAATTTTCAATTCCAATCATAATTCGCTTTGTATCCCTATTCTCTTCACTCTAAAATATATTTTCTTTTTCCTATCCTTCATGCTTTATCTTAAAACCTTTTATCATCCATGGACGTGCAGCCAATAACAAAATTGGACTCATAACTGCTATAAAGCCGAAGATGAGCCACATGTGTCCGGTGTCTTTCGGGCCTTCTGCCGGACAGTAACGCTCCATGATTTGGCCAGAATATAATAATGGAACGAGAAACTTTGTAAGAAACCATGGGAGTTGTGCCACTCCCTGGTATTGTCCTGCTCGATCTGCGGGCGCAATTTCTGTGGCGTATTGAAGAAAACGTGCCGACCACATAGCTTCACCAATTGTCATCAGAATGATATATGCAATAAGTGTTATAGGAGTTGGCCCAAGTGCAAGAATAAATGCTGAAGAACCCATAACGAATGTTCCCCAAACCATCATATTGTACACATTTCTTTTGTATGTGAGAGCTGTAATCACTGGAACGAGAATGAAGATAAGAATAGGATTTGCATTGGATGCAATCTCATAATACTCGCCGATCCATCCGCCAGCAAAGGCACGGGAAATGTATTGAGGCAACACAAGCCAATTATAGGTGAAGAGAGTCTGTACCGGCATAAGTGCGAAGATAAAGAAAAAGAATCTCGGATCTGCTAAGGGATGCGCAGCCACCCATCGAATGACAGGAATTTTAAAACGACTCGGCAACAGTGCGATGACTACAGGAACTGCAAGTACAATCGCCCCGACAATAGAACGCCACGGATCCATAACTCTAAAATAAATTGCTATCAGAATACCGACAAGAACAATCCACGAAGTGACGGGTACTTTCATCGGTACGGACAGGTTTTCTCTGTCAGTTATTTGTTTTTGCGTCTCAAGAGACTTGCTCTTCGATGCTATCAAAGCATTTTCTGCACTTACACTTGCGATGGTTTTTTCAACCGTTTTTTTTGACAATACAAAGATTGTCACAAGCAACGAAACAAGAGTGAGAGCGGTGTAAACCCAAAAAGTTCCATTGATACCAAGACCAAGAAATTTGTCATCACGTAACAGGAATGCCATCATTGCTAACGATGATCCGGCGTTCATAAGCGCATAAAGCATTGCATATGCCATGGACGCCGTTTTAGGCGTAGTGAATTGTCGAACCGCTGCGTAAGCAGCAGGCTGATAGACACCATATCCGATAACGACAAAAATAATCCCCACCATGGTTAGAATGTGCAGGGATGACCAAACTCCATTAGGTATCAACCCGAAAACTGTCGGAGCAGCCGACATCACGATCCTTCCAATCAGGAGAAAGACGAATGAAAATATTAGTGCGCGGCGAACCCCCAACTTGTCCGGTACAAATCCCAGGACAACCATAGCAATTGCAATACCTGCCGTGAGAACCATGACCATTTCGTGAGACCATATATCTGCGTGCTCGACACCTTGAAAGATGAAATCCGAAAAATGAATAGCCAAATACGTAAGAATCCCAAAGTAGGACAATCCTTCAATCATATAAGCGAGATTCACTCCCCAAAGCGCACGCGGTGCATGCACGAGATCAATAAATGGTTGAGTTATTTCATTCCAGGTTTTTTGCAATACATTCCCGGCCTGCTGGTCTTGTTCTGTATTTATTTCCGTCATATGATCCTTTGTTTATTTATCCATGATGCCGAATGCCAGTTGCATAATTATGAAATACGTTTTAAAAAAACCGCGGCAAGCGGGGGCAAAGTAAGATTCAGTGAATACGTTCGGTTATGACAGGAAATAGATTCCGCTTGTATCTCCCCTGCATTTCCAACATTGCTTCCTTCGTAATAGGATGAATCGCTATTCAATATTTCTCTATACAATCCTCCGTCCGGAACACCGATGCGATAATTCTGCCGCGGCACCGGTGTAAAGTTACATACCACTATAACCTTCTCTTTTCCATCATTTGATTTTCTTATAAATGTGATAACGCTGCTTGCTTTGTCATGAAAATCAATCCACTCGAAACCGGTATAATGGAAATCAACCTGATGAAGCGCGCTTTCTTTTCGATAGACTCGGTTTAAATCGGAGACCCATTTTTGTATCCCCGCGTGCGGCGGGAATTGAGTAAGGTGCCAATCGAGAGACTGCTCGTGGTTCCACTCATCCCGCTGCGCAAATTCGCATCCCATAAACAGTAATTTCTTTCCCGGGAATCCATACATCAAGCCGAAGAGCAAACGGAGATTTGCAAATTTTTGCCAATCATCGCCCGGCATTTTGTGAATCAGCGAAGATTTTCCGTGGACCACTTCATCGTGCGAAAGTGGAAGTAAAAAGCGTTCTGAGAACGCATACAAAAGCGTAAAAGTAAGATTATTATGATGATATGTGCGGAAGAGCGGATCGTTCGAAAAATATTCCAGCATATCGTGCATCCAGCCCATATTCCATTTCAAACTGAAACCAAGCCCTCCATACTGCAGATCTGTCGTTACTCCTGGATAGGCGGTTGACTCTTCTGCGATCGTCAGCACACCGGGGTAGTACTGGTGTACAAGTTTATTTGTGTCTTTCAGAAACGCAATCGCTTCTAAATTTTCCCGCCCGCCGTATTCATTAGGAATCCATTCACCTTTCTTGCGTGAATAATCCAAGTACAGCATCGACGCAACTGCATCCATCCGCAATCCATCAATGTGATATTTTTCTATCCAGAAGAGCGCGTTACTGACAAGAAAATTACGAACTTCATTCCTTCCGTAATTAAAAATATATGTCCCCCAATCCTGATGTTCGCCTTTCCGCGGATCCGCATGCTCATAGAGGTGAGTTCCGTCAAATTGTGCAAGTGCATATTGATCTTTTGGAAAATGTGCCGGCACCCAATCAAGAATCACGCCGATGTTATTCTGATGAAAGTGATCCACAAAAAACATAAAATCTTGAGGGGTTCCGAAACGGCTCGTCGGCGCAAAATACCCGGTTACTTGATATCCCCATGAAGCATCAAAAGGGTGTTCCATAATGGGGAGCAGTTCAACATGCGTGTATCCTCGCTCTAGAACATACGCCGCCAATTTCTCCGCCAGTTCACGGTACGTCAACCATCGATTCTGCTCTTCTGCAACGCGAGCCCAAGAACCAAGATGTACTTCATAAATAGAGATAGGTTCTCCAAGATGATCCGATTCTGCACGGGACGTAATCCACTTTTCATCGTTCCATTTATAGTGTTGAAGGAAGTTTATTTTCGAAGCAGTCTTTGGACGCTGTTCCATTTCTGTTGCATACGGATCGGCTTTGTCGAGAATATTTCCGGATTTTGTTTTTACCTGAAATTTATAGAGTTCGCCTTCTTTCAGACCCGGAATAAATATTTCCCATACTCCGGAAGCACCGAGTTCGCGCATTGCATGCCTCCGCCGATCCCAACTATTAAAACTACCTACAACACTCACGTTCCGTGCGTTGGGGGCCCACACAGCAAACTGCACGCCGCTTACTCCATCCACCTGAATGGCATGCGACCCTAATTTATTATAAATGCGGTGGTGATCACCGCTCTTGAATAAGTACAAATCATATTCGCTCAATGTTGGAAGAAATGAATAAGGATCGTTAAATATTTGTACTGTATTATCTTGTGCTACTTCTTTTAACTTATAGGAGAATACTTCGGAAATATCCGGAAAAAGGACCTCATACAATCCTTCTTCCATTGTTTTTATCATTTCATATTCCATGGAAGTTGCTGTATGGATCACACTGACGTTCTTCGCTTCCGGTAGAAATGCCCTCACGACAACTCCTCGTTTGCCTTTACTATTTACGATATGAGCGCCTAACACAGAAAATGGATCATGATGGTCCGCAAATATAATACGATGTGCGGCGCTAGGAGACACGGTGGTTTTCATGGTATTGCCTTATAGGTGGAACGTATGTCGGTGTCGAGTAGAGTGCATGCTGTTTTATGTAGCGAACGATAGAGTGAGGAACGAATGTTCGAACAGGAATTCCATTTCCAATTTTATTTCTAATTTCCGTTGAAGATACACGAAGCATCCGGCCTTTCAATAAAATAAAATCAACCGATCGTTCCTTCAACGGTAGAGAAAAACCTTTTCGTTTATAAACCGCCAGTGAAGCAAGTTGAAGAATTGTTTTCGGCGAATTCCATGAATGAAACTGCAAAAGATTATCGGCTCCTAGAATGAGTATTAAATCATAATTGGGGAACCGCTGTTTAAATCCTTTCAACGTATCGATGGTATAGGATATTCCCCGCCGTTGTAATTCAAGAGCGGACACTCTGTATTTTTTTCTTCCCCTGACTGCTAATTTCAACATTCTCATTCGGTGTTGTGCTGTTGTCGATGAATACTGTTGTTTGTGCGGTGGAATGTATGCCGGCACAAAATACACAGCGTCCAGTCCAAGCTGTTTCATCGCTTGGTCTGCAATTGCCATGTGTCCTTTATGAGGCGGATCAAAAGTTCCGCCAAAGATACCGATACGGCCATGTGATTCTCTTTGTACGATATGAGATATTTCTTTATGCTTCATGAACCCTGCCAGTATTTTTGTAATCTGAAAGAAATGCGGCTAATAATTGAAGCGCTTCGTCAGATTCCACACATTGGACATAATGCGATTCAATATTAGAGCACAGTGATAGATTCTGGGATGCCGTATCATTATGAACAACTACGGTTCGGCGCCTCGTCAAAGGAAAATAAAGAGCCCCTGACCCATTTTTAAAGAATGAAAATGTCGGGCATTCAATCGCACAAAAATGAGCGGCAAAGGAATCATTGGTAATCGCGGCAGCAGCATGCACCGCATAATTATAAAACTCATCAAGCGACGTTTTTCCTATGAGATTTGTCATACGTTGTTTCGCAGATGGGAATGCAACATAAAGTTGGCCGATAAGTTTTTCTGTCTCCGGTAAAATACCGCACAGAACGATATGAAACCGTGAAGTATCCAATACCAGCCGCATGACATCCAAAAAGAATTTTTGCGTAATCATTTTTTTTTCCGCTCCGCTTTCAGGATGAATAATTATATATGGAGACGGCAGCCTTATGTCTGTATTTTGCGATTGCAGGAATGGATAATACGGCTGAATATTTTCCAAACATTCATAAATTCCTACAACCTTCAGTTCTTGTACTATCGCTTGTACCAGATGAAACGGTGAAGATACAGGAAGTTTTACTTCCGTTGTCAGGAGCCCGCCATAACCGCCGGAACCGAATCCGATGCGATGTTGTATCCTGGCGCGAAGTGTAAAAATATTACCATTGGGATAATGTACACGACCTTCCACGGAAATATCATAGTGTTCTTTTCGAATATTTTTCAACACCTGTTTTGAATCGACAGAATGGCGGTATATCTTTTTCCACCATGCAATATTTTCACGGTTAATACGGATATGATCATAAATGTAAAGAGTGCGCACATAAGGATTGTTTCGAAGTACCGATACGCCGCTACTTGTTGTGAGAACATCAATAGTCGCAGCAGGATAGAACTTCTTGACAAGCGGGAAGATATAGGAAAGAATCAGTGCATCTCCTAAATGTCCAAAGCTGATAAAAAGAAATTTCGGTACTGAGGGCAGCACCACGCCGTCCGTGTCTCTTGTAATAAAGAGATAGGCATAGAGGTCGACAAAATAATCTGTATACTGTTGAAGCACTCTTTTCCAAGCAACGGTTGTAAGGTACGTATGCCTCATAAACTGTCAACTCGATTATCAAGAATCGTTTGATAGACATGAACCGTATCCCAAGCAATCTTCTTTTGTGTGAAATGCTGCTCAACACGTACTCGTCCTGCCGCTCCCATCTCCTTCCGTTTTCCTTCATCACTCAGTAATTGCCGGATGGTATCAGCAAGTTTTACGGTGTCTCCTTCCTGAAATATATATCCTGCGTCACCGATGACGTTGGGAATTTCTCCAGAATTAGAACCGATCACCGGAACTTCGCATGCCATTGCTTCAATTAAGACACGGCCAAATTGTTCTTTCCAATTGGACCGCGTATGAGACGGTAGAACAAGACAATCCAGTATGTTGATATATCTGGGCATTTCTGACGAACGGATATGATCGACAAAATGAACACGTTCGGAAATTTCCAATAGACGTGCTTTTTTTTCCAATTCTAATTTTTGATCGCCGCTGCCTATGAAAACAATATGAACTTTTTGCGGAAGAAGAGTCATTGCCTGCAGGAGATCGCCAACTCCCTTTTCCTGTACGAGACGTCCAATGTACCCCAGAAGAATAATCTTCGTATTGCCGGCTATACTCTTTTTCAATTCCGCTTGAGGTTGTTTATAAAAGACATTGGTGTCAACACCAAATTGCGGGATAACAAAAAGCGGTATGGAACAACCTTTTTTTCTCAGCACATCTTTCACTTCTGCAGAACCTGCAATACCGGAGGATGCATTATTCATGGTAAAACGTTCCCATGCAGAGAAAGGCCAGGGGTATGTTTTATAAATATTTTGCCAGTTAAAGAACACAACAGGAATCCCTAAAGCACGTGCCTGACGCACAATAAAAAACGTAATGAAACTAAACGATTCTTCATCTGCATGA
>Ga0182011_10000408_pt1 | contig 37313 bp, 32 predicted proteins | sample 711E1DmetaG_FD_120481 | JGI IMG/M metagenome (GOLD analysis project Ga0182011, IMG submission 120481) | Permafrost microbial communities from Stordalen Mire, Sweden - 711E1D metaG | ecosystem: Environmental > Terrestrial > Soil > Wetlands > Permafrost | place: Sweden: Stordalen | collected...
CCTATCGATGTCAGAAATCATTGTTTTCCTGTAGCCGACGTGGCTCACGTCGGCATTCCAATCCCCGCGATCGCCCCGAACAAAATGTCGGGGCAGGCCCGCCAAAAACGCATCGGGGTAAACCGATCGCGGCTATAATGTTATACTGTCACGCCTCCCTTCCCTAGAATTGTCTGCCTTGCTTTTGTGACCACGCATTACGGGGTCGCTATTATACGCTCCCCCTTCAATTTGAAGGTGTGGAATTTCCGATGCATTTCAATCGGAACTCGGGGGTTGCTGTTTCCGGAATGATATGGTTTTAAATTTCTGTTATGAATCCCGCTTTTTCCGACTTGACTACGTCAAGACGAGATCGCAATAAAATCGGACGGGATTGAGAATGTATCCGTGCAATGCACGATTCAAATTAATAGAACCTATCTCAAAAATGGCTGTCCTCAAAACATTGTTGTCATGCCCGCGGATTTTAAGCGGGCATCCAGAATTCTGGACTCCCGATTAAAACATTCGGGAGTGACAAGGTATTTTTGAGATGGCTTCTAGTCATTCAAGTCTAAATTGTTTTAAATAGATATAGCCTGGTAAGGACGTTTAATTTTTACCCGCTTGCCGAGTCCGTCGCAGTCTGACGACCGGTATTTTGGCGGGGAACGTCCCTACAATAGCTATCGATGGATTCGTCGGCTTTGAAGTCTCCGGAATGAGAAAGGATTCAAATAATATCTGTCCTAAATTCTATTCACATTGTTATTGAAAATAGTCAGTGTAGATACGACTTTGTTTGAATTTAAATAGAATCTACTGCCATTCTCTGGCATATATTTAGCAACCGTAATCATGAGCGAAAGAACTACTAAAGAGAGGATGGCTTTTATGAAATCACTCCTGACCTTCGGGCTCCTTCTTTCAGCAATTTTCCTTTTTTCCGGATGTTACACAATTCTCCTCATAGAGCCAACTGATGAAATTGTATCCTTGTACCCGGATCCTATTACACCGGTTGACCCGGGACCAGAGCCAATACCTCCACCAATCTGGCCGTGCCCACTTCCGCCTCCCCGACCGCCGTCACATCCGCATCCGCCAATTACTTTACCGCCAGCCGGACATAATCCAGTCGTTCCAATACCAACTCCGGAAATTCACCGGCCGGCACATACAGGACGCGGTCCTAATATTATGAATCCTGTGCCGCCAGGGAACAATGAAAACAAAGACCGGCAATCCGGATTCCGGAGGGTCGGACAGACTGATGCGAATCCGGTGTTAGTAAGGAATAATGAAAACAACAGTTCACGGGATCCGGTACCACAGAGAGGCAGACATTAATACCAAAGGAAATGAGTTATCCCCTTGTATGCTCGATCATATGCGGGAGAAGAAATGGAAATACCGAGAGCGCGAGTTCGCTTGCCATCTTTCCAGTTTTCGAAAAAAGCATTTGCTGAATTTTCTTTGCAAACGAAATACGCTTCTGAAAACTTGAACTCCATAGGTCACGATATATCTGCGCCAGAGATTCGGCGCTCTGTTCCTTCTTATATGCTTCTTCCATTACGACGGAAAGTATTTTCGCACTTTCCATCGCCATTCCGATTCCATCTCCCGCGAGCGGTGCGATGACCTGTGCAGCATCGCCGATCATAAAAATGCCGTTTTCAATCTGATGTTTCGGTCCAAAGTAAATACCCGGCGTCCCATAAATCGGGAAGGATGCCAGCATATCGGCAAAATCAAGCGACACCAGCTCGGCAAAATGATGATTGTTCTTCATCAACTCTTTCATTCTCGCGCGCGGAGGAGCATCGGCAGCTGAACGGCTTTCAAGAAAACAGAGGGTCACAGTATCATCGTTCACCGTATTGACGCCGCAATACATCTTTTGCCCTGTATAAAGATGAATCTCGTGATCAGGCATATGGTTAAAATATTTTTTGTGAATATGAAATTTGACGCCGATCAAATGCGACCGCCGTTCCGAGACATTCCTGTGCAGCATTTTATCGAGAGGATTGGATTTTCCGTATGCACCGGCAACATACCGGCTTTTGATTTGAGTCTTTCCTTCAGGGCCTGTAAGAAGAATAGCATATCCATCTTCAATTTTGATCACCTGCTCAACCATCATCGGCTGATAGAGTGCCGCACCGGCGCGTTCTGCCTCGGTCAGCAGCATCGTATCGAATGATCCGCGCTTCAATCCATACGCCGTAAATTTCAGGGGGGAAGCAAATGTCCGGCCGTCTTCCGGGCAATAGCGAAACGTTGTGATCGGATTCGGATTGAGCGATTGAAATTCCTTTGTGAGCTGAAGGTCTTCAAGAATCTGCACCACTTCTTTCGACAGGAATTCTCCGCATAATGTTTCCCTGGGGAAACCGCGTTTTTCTATGACGCAGGTTTTGAATCCTTTCCGGGTAAGGTATAACGCGGCAGTAGAACCTGCCGGTCCTCCTCCGATAACGGCAATATCATACATGGATTCCATCATGGGTTCTTCTTAATGCAGACGAGCCAGCGGAACGCCCATCTTCGATGAATCGTAAATGAAGCCGGCGAAATCGATTCGCATAATTTCTTCAGTTCCTTCAGCTTAAATCCCCTGCGTACAGAAAGCGGGCCGTCGTGTTTCACCATATCGCTTCGTGACAATAATTGTGCAATGAAAGTGATGCCGAGATAAGCAAAGATAGACCTGCGCAGATCATTGATGATGATTCCATAGCGCGTCACATTCATCAGCGAGTGAAGAATTTCGCGGAGATCGTCTTCCGAAAAATGATGAAGAAAGAGTGATGCATGAACGATATCAAACGATTGATCATGAAAAGGAAGAGCGAGAACCGAACCATGGACGACATGGATCGATGGATGCGTCCTGGCTGCATAGCTGCACGCGTTCTGATTGAGATCGAGCGCAGTAACCTTCACATCCGCATTCATGGTTGAAATTGCATCGACAACGTCTGCACCTCCCGATCCGACATCGAGAATCGTCAGTGTCTTTGGATTGGGAATATTTTTTGAAAGAGTCATAATGCCTTTGAGCGAAGTTGCCTGTCCCCCAAGCCACTTGTTGATCTTCGTGAGTTCTCGAAATGCCTTATCGAGAGTTTCACCTCCGATCGACACATCATCCATAATCTCTTTTTGATAACTGCGCCTGAAGAACATCATACCCCCTTGAGGAATGCAACTTCCATCGTCAAGCCTGGACCGAAAGCAATCGCGCAAACATATTCATCGCGGCCGATCGTCCGTGATGCGAGAAGCTCTTTCATCACGAACAGAATAGAGGCTGACGACATATTGCCGTAATTTTTCAAGACTGTCCGAGAAGGCAGCATATCTTCATCACTCACATTTAAACCGTTTTGCAATGCATCCAGTATTGCCCTGCCGCCCGGATGCAGTACCCAGTGACGGATGCGGGTCCTGTCAATATTTTGCTGTTCGAGCAGCTGGAGAACAACCGGAACCGCTTCTTCTGAAATGATCCGCGGAAGTTCGGATGAAAGCATCATTTCAAATCCGGTATTGCCGACCTTCCATCCCATATAGCCGGCAGAGTTTGCGAAGAGATGCGAATGCGTGCTGATGAGCTGCAGCCGCGGCTTCAGCGACGAACTTTTCGAAAACAATGCAGCGGCACATCCATCGGCAAAAATCATATTTGCCAGAATATTGTCGCGGGTCGGTTCCGTTTGTAAATGAAGGCTGCAGAGTTCCACAGCAACGAGAAGTGTCGTACTCTCCTCGCGATCTGCTGCCTGAAGTGATTCAAGAACAGACGTGAATCCGATCAGCGCTGCCGCGCATCCCATAAATCCGATATGCGTACGCCGGACATCCGGGCGCAGATGAAATTCATTCATCAAATGATAATCAATACCGGGAGCGTAAAATCCAGTACACGAAACGGTTATCATCCGATGGATTGCGGATGGATCGCATTTCGTTTCATCGAGCAACCGTGCGACGGCTTCTCTGGCCAGGATTTTTGTCCAATGTTCGTATTCCAGCATCCGTGTTTTGGTGTCCGGAACTCGAGCGCCAAGCTCGGTGGAATAGAATCGTTTTGTTGGGACCGATTCTGCGTCCGGGACAACAACGCATCGGTTCTCGATGCCGGAACGCTGCGATGCTGCATCGATAACACGTGCTATTGCGGGACTAAGCGTCATACGAGTTTTCAATTCTTCCGTCGCTTTCGCCTGAGTGACTTGATACGGCGGCGATGCGGTTGTGATATGAATAAGCATTGCAGATTCCTTGAGCTGTTACATTCCACGAATAAGGCGGATTCATCATATCACTTCTTTATAAAGTAATCAACGGTAAAATGTTGATATTGGTTCCATACTCTTCGATTCAATCACTTGATCTTATTTGTAAGACTGGTATGGTCATTCAGAAGGAATGAAAAACGCCTTCTTTGGTTATAACGAAACTGTATTATATTATCTATGGCTGGGCAGGTTCTTATAGATACTGTTTTTCGAGAAAACATCTCCAGGAACGAGCGCATCGATTCGCAGAAAGCTCGTCAGCATTCAGCCGAATAATCAGTATCTTCTTGAAGATACAATATTCATTTAGTAATTTCAGATTGAAAGCATTCCAGCAAATCAATGCCCTGAATCAGTATTCTTCAGGGAACCACTCATACAGAAGGTAACGTTCTTATTGATAGAATGATGGTGAAAGCCGTGCTGATTCTTACTTTTTAAAAATTTCTTTTATCATGGGAGGTGTTGTATGAATATCTACAATGAGTTATCCGACCTTGAGCGGGAAATAGTACATACGATTACCTACTTCGACGTTTTTTCCTATCCCCTGACAAAAGAACAACTGCACTTATTTCTTTCCCGATATACAACGACGTTATCTCAGCTGGAAGATGCACTTCAGCAGCTCTTACAAAAGAAGCTCATCCATACTTCACGAGATTATTTTTATTCATCGGCACAGAGCGACGGCATCGTGACAGACCGTCTGGAAAATGAACAACGCGTATCAAAAATGCTCAAGCAGGCTCGCTGGATTTCATTCTTTCTGAAACATGTCCCATTTGTAAGGGCTGTTTTTATTACCGGTTCCCTTTCGAAACATATAGCGCCTGATAAAAGCGACATTGATTTTATGATCGTGACCGAACTCAAGCGCCTCTGGATCTGCAAAATGATCATTACGGGATTTCGCCGGATATTTCTCTTCAACTCAAAATATTTTTGCGCCAACCTGATGGTAACAGAAAAAGCCATGTATTTTCCCGATCACAATTATTTCACTGCCGTTGAAATTGCCACCACGCAGGTCATGTGGAATACCGCAGCGTACCAGAAGTATCAGAATGAAAATGCCTGGATACAACACTATCTTCCCAATTGGAAATCCTTTACAGACAGAATGCTCGTACTCTCGAATACACCGGCGCTTTTTCAGCGAATATTTGAATCGGTCTTAAATATGTTCCGCCTCGATGCGTTAAATTCGAATCTTATGCATACTGCACGAAATTTCTGGAGGCGGAAACACAAGAATCTCGATGAAGAAAAATTCAATTCCATCATTCATTGTTCACCGGATATTTCTTCTGTGTGGCATAATGATCATCAAACCCGCATTCTTGAAGGATTTCACCAGCGCCTTTCAGCATACGGATTACGGGAAGAAGCATGATCGACGTCCTGCTGACACATTCTTATTTTATGTATTTTGATTCAAAGCAGGAAAAGGCCATGATGCCGTATCCGCCTCTCGGGACTTTATATGCTGCCAGTTTCTTAGAACAAGACGGATTTTCCGTTCGTCTTTTCGATACCATGCTGGCCCGGAACGAAAACGATATCCGCGCCTCGCTTGCAGAACACCGCCCATCGATCGTCGTTTTTTATGATGACGACTTCAACTATCTCAACAAAATGTGCCTCAGCAGAATGCGTGAAGCGGCATTCGCGATGACCGCAATCGCAAAAGAATATGGGGCATGTGTTCTTGTCCACAGTTCCGATGCAGCGGATCATGCCGGAGAGTATTTAAGCCATGGCGCCGATGCGATTATTATCGGCGAAGGAGAATTCACACTTCGCGATGTGTGCCGGAAACTCCTTCGAGAGAAAACAGATGATTATTCCGGCATCCCTGGAACGGCATTCCTTAAGAATGGAGAAACGATTCACACTCCGCATCGATCGGTGTTAAAGAATCTCGACGAACTCCCGTTTCCTGCATGGCATTTGGTCGAGACCGGGAAGTACCAGTCAGCATGGAAAAACCGGCATGGATTTTATTCCGTCAATATGGTGACAACACGCGGTTGTCCCTTCCATTGCAACTGGTGCGCCAAACCGATTTACGGTCAGGTTTATAATTCACGTTCTCCCCGGAACGTAGTCGCAGAGATTCAATTGCTCCAGCGGACGATCCGGCCCGATCATATCTGGTTTGCAGACGATATTTTCGGACTCAAACCCGGCTGGGTTCAATCGTTCGCCGATGAACTGGAGAAAGAACATATTTCGATTCGATATAAGATCCAGTCGAGGGTCGACCTGCTGCTGGAAAACGACACGGTTCATGCACTGGCGAGATCAGGATGCAGCGAAGTGTGGGTCGGCGCAGAATCCGGATCACAAAAAATATTAGACGCTATGGATAAAGGAACCAAAGTCTCTCAAATATATAAGGCACGTACATTATTGAAGCAGGAAGGTATTAAAACCGCCTTCTTCCTGCAATTTGGATATCCCGGCGAAAATAAAAAAGATATCCATGCAACCATTCGTATGGTGAAAGACCTTATGCCCGAGGATATCGGCATATCCATTTCGTATCCGCTGCCGGGAACAAAGTTCTATGCAAAAGTAAAAGCAGACTTAAAGGAAAAACAAAATTGGATCGATTCCGACGATCTTGCGCTTATGTTTCACGGAACATTTTCTCCGGCATACTATAAACAGCTTCACCGCTATGTTCACAAGGTATACCGTTTTCGTAAAGGATTTTTAACGCTCTGGAACCTCCTCACTCGAAAATCTTCATTCGGCTGGGCACAGTTGAGGCAGGTTGTTTTGATCCTGTATTATGGACCTGGAATTCTTTTTGACCGTTTCAAGCTCTTCTATCACCAAAGTGCATGATATCCGCAATCGAAGAAATAGAAAACAATATCGAACAGGCGAGCAAAGCCTTCTCCGCTCAGGCGGAACATTTTGATTCGGATGAAGAGTCGAATTTGATTTTACAATGGATGCGGGAACAAGTCTATCGTCATGAAGAAGAGTTTCTGCTGCCGCACAGCAATATTTTAGAACTCAATGCCGGCACCGGCATCGACGCGGTGCGTTTTGCTCAGAACGGGCATTCAGTTCATGCAATTGATAATGCACCGGGGATGATACATCAATTACAGAATAAAATATCGGCGTATCATCTTGAGGACCGCATCAGACCTACGCTATGCTCTTTTACGCAATTAGACGCATTGCCGGCAGAACTATACGATCATGTCTTCTCGAATTTCGGCGGATTGAATTGCATTCCAAATTTGCAGGATGTCGTTTCTCAGCTTTCAAGGCTTTTAAAACAGGGTGCAACGGTCACATTCGTCATGATGCCGTGTGTATGTCCATGGGAAATCGCACAGGCCTTGCGAGGGAAATTTCGATTAGCGTTTCGAAGATTTTCCAGGAATGGAATCTCTGCCCATATCGACGGACATACATTTCTTTCCTACTATTATTCGCCGTCACAAATAATAAAATCATTCGGCAAACGATTTGTTCTTGTGCGGCTCAGGGGATTAGCATCGCTTTCGCCGCCGCCGTATTATGACACTTTTCCTGTGAAGTATCCGCGCATATATAAATTGCTGACGCGGCTGGATGAACGATATTCCACCCTGCCCCCTTTGAAGAGATGGGCCGACCATTTTATTATTACAATGAAATATCTTCCTTGAAACAAATTCCGTACGCACAACAGATCGGTGAATACTTTCAAGAAAAGGGATACATCTGCGAAGACAACCTTTGGCTGGCTCAGTCTCCTGATGAAAACTCTTCGATGGAAGCCATGTATCATGCGCTTCGAGATAAAGAAGGATGGATTTATCCGGATACGATCGTTGAACAACTTCCATTCATGGCAAAGAGTGATCCTCATTCTGCACAATGGCAAATTCGAAAAAACACATTTCATCGACTCGTGCAATATCTTATCACCCAACATCCCGGTTGTACACTCCTCGATGTAGGATGCGGCAATGGATGGATGGTCCATGGGCTTGCAAAAGAAGGGTTTCAGGTATGTGCAGTCGACCTGAATTATTTTGAACTACAACAGGCAGCACGTATCTTTCGGGAGACGACAAACGCAGTCTGGTTGTATGGAAACATTTTGTCGGATATTATTCCCTATGATTCCATGGACTGCGTTGTCATGGCAAGTTCTCTGCAATACTTTGCTGATATTACAGAATTGATGAAATCGTTATTTCGGATAGTTCGTAAAGACGGTGAGATTCATATTATCGATACACCATTTTATTCGGCCTGCGGAAAAGACAAGGCAGCGCAGCGGTCAAGAAAACACTTTGCAAGTATCGGATATCCCAACTTTGCAGATCATTATTATCATAGAACCTATGATGAGCTTCGCAGCTATTCCTTTCGCGTACAGTATCAACCAAATCGAGTGATGAATAAAGTATGGAAAATTTTCGGGCAGGGAGGGTCTCCATTCCCATGGATCGTTATTCAAAAGTCGTAATCAGTCAATTTCGGACGCTGAAAGATTCTTTCACAAAAATATTCCGCCTCCTCAGCAAAAAGCAGAAGAGGACGTACACCATATCTATGCTCTTTATGTTTCTGAGTTCCCTGCTTGAACTCTTTACGATTGGTCTACTTGTTCCATTTCTTGGATTGGTTATGTCTCCCGGGTCATGGATGAAACATCCCTGGATGGTATCCCTTCTTTCCCCGTTTTCATCTCTCCCTTTTTCCCATGTCATGACAATTTTCGGCATAATTATTTTTTCATTATTCATATTGAAGAACAGCCTGAGTTATCTTTTGTATTCCTATTACAATCGATTTGTGTATTCATTAGCGACAGAGCTGGCGGAAAACAAGTTACGCCGCTATTATTCGCTTCCATTTCTCGATTTCCAAAAAAAGAACACTGCTGAAATGCTCCACGATATATCGACCCTTCCCATTGAATTCGCCCATCATATTGTCCTCGGAAGTATGGTGATACTCTCGGAAGCGACGATACTGGTCTTCTTTGCGGCGGGCATGGCATTGCTTCAACTGCGAATATTCTTCATGATTGTGATGACCATGGTTCCTTTTGCGTTCTTAGCCTGGTATGCGAGCGGCCGTTTTTTGAAAAACACGAAAGAAACGATTCAAAAAAGAAGTCCGGAGAGTCTCAACAACCTTTCCGACGCATTATTCGTTTTTCAGGAAACAAAATTATATAACAAAGAAAAATATTTCGTCCACCGGTATATTATGGGACAACGTGATCTCAATATTCAATTGGGAAAACTTAACGCTGCGAACGCAATTCCGGGCAAGTTATCGGAAATATTTGCAATTGCCGGAATTCTCCTCATACTCGTCTTCTATTATTCTTTCGAAGGACAATTAACAATATCCATTGTGTCTCTTCTGACATTATTTGTTGCATTCACCTATAGGGCTATTCCATCCGTTAATAAAATTCTCAATGCCGTTGTCCATATGCACACCTATTCCTTCACAACGGACGCCATGCTGTCCGTTCAAGGACCGGAAAAACCGTTATTACAGCCAGACGATGAACTCCATCCTTCCCCATTACGGTTTACCATGGCAATGGAATTACGCCACATGACATTTTCATATCCCCAAAGAAAAAAACCTGTACTCAACAATCTCACCTTGCATATTGCAAAAGGTGAAATGATTGGACTTGTCGGGCACTCGGGATCCGGAAAGACTACGTTGATGAAAATAATTTTACAATTGATCAGGCAGGATTCTGGCATTTTAGTGCTTGACGGCAAGGAAATCCGCCATGACGATATTCCTTCATGGAGCCGGCTCTTCGCCTATGTTACTCAAGACTCGTTCGTTCTTTCTGACACTATCGAATCCAATATTGCGTTTGGCATACATGAATCCGCCATCAATACCAAAAGAGTCCTTGAAGTGATTCGGCAGGTTGGACTTACGGATTTTATCAGTAAACTCCCCCTTGGTATCTCTACTCGTTTGGGTGAACATGGAATAAATATTTCAGGCGGACAGAAACAACGGATCATGATAGCACGAGCGTTGTATCGTGATGCCGAACTCTTCATCTTTGATGAAGCGATGAGCGCGTTGGATCCCGTCTCTGTTCAAGAAGTGTTGAGCACACTTTCAGCACTTCATCGTGAAGGAAAAACGATCCTTATCGTTTCACATCATAAAAATGCGGTGTCATTATGCAAAAAGATCTATTCGCTGAAACAAGGGAAACTTCACCTCTTATCAAAACCATTCAGAAAACAAAAACGAGGAGAAAAATAAATGAATCGAAGGATGCTATCATCTTGTCCTTTCTAAGATCCTCAATCATCTAAACGCCGCGGATCGATTGGCGTCGTAACCATATGATCTCATTCTTGTTTTCTCCCTCTCATTTTATGAAAACCACAGCATAATTTTCACGAAGACGGTAATATTGGGAACCCTTGTAAATTCTAACTGTCTTATCTCCTATTTGTAAATATTTTGTCAGTTCTTGGTATTCAGTGCATACCTGGAGATATTGAACCACATCTTCGTGCTTGGGGGAGACGATAGCGGAGATTACTTCCGAATGAGTTCGAGAGTGAAGAAAGTGCCCAATGCATTGAAGGGCGTTCGGTGTGCCAACGTACGCTCCCAATGATCGAGGCGCTCTGCCCAACGGCCTGCATCCGCACCGACCGGCCTGATCACACCCTGCGCCTCCACCCGATTCAATCGGAAATACGCAGCGAAGTCGCGCATGTACAGATTGATTGGTGTGTGCAAGTAGTGAGGCACACGGATACCACCCAACTCAACATCACGCCTCGTGGATTTAACAATGTACAAGAATGCCCGCCCGCGGAACCCGGCAAGGTGGCGCACAAGATCGAGAGCCGGCCACCGATTGAGCATATGAATGAATAGAATGCCTCCAGGGCGCAAAAGATGTGCCGCTGACAGCGCGAAAGGCTGCAAGTTTGGCGAGGTGTTCAATCCGGCAAAAGTCGACAGGATACCGTCAAGGCCGGAGTCCACGGCGCTGAATTGTAAGTCATTGAAATCATCAATGCGAGTTTCAATCGATGAGTCTTTAGCACGGAGCCGTGCCAGCATCGCGGATGAAATGTCACAGGCAATGATGTGCACTCCCCGCTGGGCAAGATGGATCGTATCTAAGCCAGTACCAGCCGTAACATCCAGGACTCGCGCACCCGGCGGAAATAATTCGTCCAGACGCGCCCACAAGCGTTCGCGTACCCATTGAGCCGGAGCGAGTTGTGCATCGTAATGGATGGCAACGGTATCGTAGGCTGCAGCAATGTCGACACTCTGATTATTTTTTTCGGATGCGATTTTATCCCAGACAATTGAGTGCGTGTCTGAATCTGGAGGTTTCAGGGCGCTCCGCAGCAATGAACGAGGACATTGATACAACGAACAGACACACCGGGCACATTCCGAACGCCGGCCAGTACGATAGGCCTTGCGCATTTCGACTGCCGGAGGTGTATTGAGAGTTTCAAGCAGTGTACCGTCGCCCAATGTACCAACACGCGGTAAAAAGAAACATGGGCGCAAACTCCCCTCCACTTCTATAACGGCGGAGAGATGAGGCGCATTGCAGCGCTGCGGCGGGAATGGCGACTCGCCGTTGAGCGTGGAAAAATAATTATAGAGCCGACGCAGTTTTGCTGGACTTTCGGCGACCAGGCCGGATGCAAAATCGGCAGCATAGTCGCGTTCCAGGCGATCCAGCACTGCGGAAAATTCCGGTAGATCATCGACGGTCAACGCTGGTGAAGGCGGCGCGTGGGAAGGCAGGCTTGACTGGAGAGATGCACTCTCTGTAGTAAATCGAGGCCCGAACGCCTGCGTACTGGTCACATCTACAGCCAAAAAGCTGACCTTGCGAACACCTGCCTTACGTGCGGCATCAATGATTTTCGGCATTTCATAATAATTGCCGCGCTGGATTGTGGTTCGTGTCGTGATCGGCACTCCGGCGTCAGCACAGGTACGCATTCCGGATAAAATCACGTCGAATCCATCTACACCCCGAATTGCTTTGTATGTCTCTGGAACTCCGCCATCCAAACTGACAACGAGCTGGTCGACACTTTTGATTACATCTTCCGCTTGTTTATTCAACATCAAACCATTGGTGAGCAGCTCAACTTTTGCACCCGCCGCATGAAACAATTGAGCAATGCGTGGCCATTCGGGATGCTGCATGGCCTCACCGCCGCTGAGAATGACACGGCGCACGCCCAATGCCCGAAACTCGGAGGCCAATTTTTCTGCTAACGCCATCTGCATATTGCGGCGCGGCAGTTTCCAGATATCGCAGGTCACGCAGCGGCTGTTGCAGCCGTCGGTGAGATAGACGATCAGCATCGGCAGGGCACGCAGCCGGTCGCCGGTTAAATTCAGCAATGGGCGCAGTTCATTCAGCATGGATGGTTCCTGGCGATTCAATTTTATGCACCTCGAAAATATAATTTGTCTCCCAATATTTCTTCTTTTCGAAGATAACATTCAGAGCAAATCCGTTTTCTTCGGCAAGAGCTTTTACCATCGTTATATCGCATTCATCGGAGAGCACCATCAATGCCATTGAGTTCGTACCAATATATTTCCCTAATCCCGAAAATAACTTATTAAAATATTCTCCATGCTCACCGCAATTCCACGCATAGTCGGATTCTTGAAGAGGGTTTTTCTTGTAGTAGGGCGGATTGATAACAATCACATCGAACCATTGAAGAGGGAGAGCATCGAACAAATCGGAACAGTGAACCTTCACATGAACCCGATTCAACAATGCATTTTGTTCAATGGAACGAATTGCATTCTTACTAATATCCGACGCTGTGACTCTTGCTCCTTTCGTCGCAGCGTAAATTGCAATAAGTCCTGTTCCTGCACCTAATTCAAGAAATGTTTTGTCGTGCAGCTCCATCTTTTCAATATGCTTCAACAGGAGCTTCGTGCTGAAAAAGAAAGCAGGGTGAAATACTCCAGGTTCGACAACCATGAAAATTCCCTTGTAAGAATATCTTCTGGGTTTACGAAGATATCGTTTCAAAAAGGGTTTATATGTGGCCGCAACGATCTGTCTCAGCATATATTATGTAACTTCAAAACCCTGTATCTCAGGCTGGCGGTAATGCAGCCAGTATTTTTGCAGCGCTTTGATCTCGTACGGGTACCGATAAACATTGTTTCTGTACCTCCAGGAAGAAATTGAACGTATGATCTTCCTCTGGAAATTGCTGAGCTTGATATCTGAAACTGTAGGATAGTACCCGTTGAGAACAGTTTCGAAATTTTTTATTTTATCGACCATTTCAGAGGTAAGCCATGGAGTAAGCGGATTTTTACGCAAATCGAACTTTTCCCATTCAGGCTTGAGCCAATCCTCCAGCTTTTCCGGAAATTGGAACCCTTTTGAGACTACATTCTTGAACAGTTCCGACCCTTCCGTCGGGACCGGGCTATAGACATAAATAATGATCTCGGTATCGGGATTCAAATCTTTCACTTGATAAATGAATTCTATATCTCTGTCTATCTGCCGCATGATCTTTTCAGGCGTATCTTCAGGTGTGCCAAGTACAAAAGAATATTCAGGCACTATATCGAACTTACGCATGCGGGCGGCAAACCGCTTTATCTGCTCGCCGGTCTGAGTGCCTCCTTTGTTCATTCTCTTGAGTACATCGTCGCTTCCTGTTTCAGCGCCAAAAAAAATCATTTTACATCCTGCCTCCTTCATGAGGGCAAGAGATGCATCTTCGTACTTATCAATAGTATCAATTCTGCCTTCCCCCCACCAGCGTATATTTTCATGGAGCATGAGTTTTGAAAATTCCACAGTCCTTTTCTCCGATACAAAAAAATTATTATCGTGGAATTCAATGGCAGTCCCTCCATACTTGTCCTTCAAATGCTTGATGTCCTTGTAAATATTGAGTGCCGATTTTCCCTTCCATCGGCCGCCATAAATAGGAACGACAGCGCAAAAGGAACACGTGAAAGGGCAACCCATACTTGAGTGATAGGCGATGGTTTTACTGCCCAGGTATGTTTTGCCCAAATATCTGGAGATCGGATAAAAAGAATTCAATTTTTCATAGGGAAGGGGCGGCAGCGCATCTTGATCGTATAATTCGTCTTTGGGCGTTTTGACGATCTTCCCTTCTTCTTTAAAAATAAGATTATTGATGGAATTGTATGGCCTCTTCTCTTCCAATGCATCCAACAAGGCCGGAAAAGACTTATCGCCCGGACCATATATAATAAAATCCACAAAGCCGGAAGTGAGAACTGATTTGGGATGATTCGATGGAAAATATCCTCCCCAAATAGTGGTCATGTTGGGGAAATCTTCTTTTACTTTTTTGCTTATCAGGATCGCTTGTTTAAGTTGCGGGCCGGGCATAACAGTGCACCCAAAGTATTTGACGCCGCCGTTAGCCATAGCGGAAAATATTTTTGAATAAGAATCCTTTTCTAAATTGCCGTCTACAAGTATGTATTCGTATTTGCCTTCAAGAGCCGCTGCAGCGGCCAGGATGGAATTGGGTATCCTGGGCTTTGATTCTGCACTTCGGGGATTCAATAAAAGTACTTTTCCACGTATCATAGTCTCACTCTACTGGTATTTAGACATAGAATCAAACATAGTCTTTGATGATAATGTTCCTTTTGGCGGTTACGAGCATTGAACAGCAACAAAAGCTTGATTCATTCTCTTTTTTCATCATATAATTTTCTATATGTGGCACAAGTCCACTCACTTGTATGCACCTCTGCAAAAGCTCTATTTCGTAATCGTATATCGGAAAGCTCGTGCGGATGCTCAAGGAGGCATTTAATTTTCTTCACTAATCCTTCTGCATCTTCCGGCAATACCATAACGCGTTCATCGCCCGCGTCGGCGAGCAATCCTACGTTTGTTCCGACCACGACGACACCGGACGCAAAAGCCTCCATGATAACGACTGCCTCTCCTTCGTACCGAGACGTCAAAAGGAGAAAATCTGATTGTCGCAATTCACCGGGTATTTGTTCGTAAGGAATTTTTCCCTTCCACTCAATTTTATCGCCGACTCCAAGATCACGCGCATAGTTCTGAACACTGCCATCCAGAAAGTCTTCGCCGATCATCGCAAGCCTACAATCGAACGATTGGTTAAGAAGAGCAAATGCTTTCACTAACGTACATGGATCTTTTACCCTGTTGAGATTACCGATAAAAACAAATTGGAGAAGCTTGACAGGCGTGTGGGGAAAATACGTAAAGATTGACATATCAACACCATAAGGAATCACTGATACATGCCGAGATGAAATTCTATGTGCATCCATCAGATTTTTTTGATATTGCGTAAGCACGATAACATGATTGGCATGTTGGATGCACCATTGTACGATCATTCTTTTCACAGGATGAGACATACTGCCGTAATGAATCGAAGGCAAATATACAATGTCACCTCCTGGTAAACTAAGAAGACTATGAATATGCAGGAGTTTGCCGATGATGACAGCAGTAAGCCCTTGAATAAAAACCCAGAATCCGTGCACAGCAATGAATTTCAATTTTCTGTGATCTGTTCTTATACGCCATAGAAAATATAGAAAAGTAAGAAATCTGTTCTTTTCCAATATCTTTGGAGGAAAACAGAAGGAACATTGACCTGACAATAGTATTGGATGCGGAGTGTGCTGCGAAAAGGAGTAAATACGGAGATGATAAAATTCACTTAAACGATAGAGCAAATCAATGAGTGATGGAATACTTTCGTCCATCTCGATTCCGCCGGGCACCACTATTGCAATATTCGATTTATTGTCCATGGTGAGATATTCACTCTGCCGTTTTCATTCGTATCAACTCTCGTGCGAGCTTGATGATGGAATCCGGAGTATGCCGCGTTAAGCAATGAACATCGCCGAATCGGCAGAACGGCCGGGCACATTCCCCGCACTCGAGATCGGATGAGTCGAGACAGACGGATAACGCACCCATCGGTTTTGACCATACACTTTTCGTCGAGCCGAACAATGCAATGACGGGGATACGGGATACCCACGCCATATGCATCAATCCGGAATCTTCCGTAAGAACAAGGTCGGCTTTTTGCAGAATATTGAATGCTTCCGATTGCGTCGTCGAACCAACAAGAGAAATGAGATTATTACCTAATCTATTCTTGAGATACTCTGCTTTCTCCTGAATTGAATCCATCCCGATAACGGCAAACTGAACATTGCTGTCGATCGTCTCCAGCCATTTCAGGGCAAACTGAACATAGTATTCCAGAGGCCAATTTTTTGTAACGAAGTTGCCTGCAGGATTTAAGAAAAACAATTTCTTTTCGGGATGATAATTGGTTGAGAACAACTTGTCGAGTCCAATGTTTTTATCGCGAGGTTGAAGTTGTGCTCCTGTATGCGGTAACGGCGAAAAACCAAGTTTATCGATAGTGATTTTTGTCCGTTCGCCGGCTGTGTGGTAAGAGAACCGATCATATTCACAATAACTTTTCGGATGCAGGAATCTTCTTATCATTCTGCTCATCGAATTCCTCTGCAGGTCGATCACAATATCATAACGCTCCCGAAATAATGCCGGGATGATTGCACATGCAGCGAGCCACTGCCTCTTCCCTTCTCTTTTCCCGCCGATGGAATAAACCCGCTCGAATAAAGCCATATTGCGGGGAATCGAAGAAAACTCTTCACGCGTTAAGAAATGAAATTGGGCCGATGAGAGTATTCCCTGCATGGCCTGCGCATACGGCAGACTAATAACAACATCGCCGAATGCCTGCAGCCGAATGATCAGAATTTTCTTTGGGGCATCCGCCGATCTCCACGGAGCACTCTTCATGGTTTCTTTGCTTGACAAATCTCGTGAATCCATCATAGACATTCGCATGCTCGTCGACACGTGCAAAGGAGTGGTGATACTTTCTATTATACGAAATAATTTTATTCTATTTCTATAAATGTCGGATTCTTACGAAGGAGGGCAGCTCCGGAAAAGAAAATGTACGCCCCATGGTATACGCAGGAGAGATACTGAAAAGTACTGCGAATTCTCAGTGAATGGAATGCTACGATAGCCTCAGGAATAACTACGTTAATATCGAGCCATCTCAGAATCGAATTTTTTCGCCCACGCGTCGATTCCGCCGGCGAGATTCCTGGTCTTTGTGAAACCTGCCTTTTGGAGGAACTGCACCGCTTTTGCGCTTCGTATGCCTGATTTGCAATGCACAACGATTTCTTTATATGGATCGAGTTCTCCTACACGCCCGGGAAGTTCTGAAAGCGGAATGAGATGTCCGCCAAGATTCGCGATCTCATATTCGTTCGGTTCGCGCACATCGAGTATATAAACATCATCACCTTTGTCCAGCCGGTTCTTTAATTCATCCACACTCATTTCCGGCCTGTTGAAATTCAATTTCGTCTTCAAAGGAGGTTCTATGCCGCAAAATTGTTCATAATCTATAAGTTGATGGATTGTCGGAGAAGTACCGCACACCGGGCACTCCGGATTTTTTTTAAGAGCGAATTCACGGAACTTGAATTTTAACGCATCAAACAAAACGAGCCGGCCAATGAGCGTCTCGCCTTCTCCTAAAATTAACTTGATCGTTTCCAAAGCCTGGAGTGTGCCGATAATTCCCGGCAAAACACCAAGGACGCCTCCTTCTGCACAGCTTGGAACTAGTCCCGGCGGAGGAGGTGTCGGGTAAAGGCAGCGGTAGCATGGCCCGCGGGATGCATCAAAAACAGTTACCTGGCCGTCAAACCGGAAGATCGATCCATACACATTCGGCTTGCCGAGAATGACACAAGCATCGTTGACTAAATACCGTGTCGGAAAATTATCTGTGCCGTCCACGATAACATCATACTCCTTCAACAATTCCAATGCATTTTCAGACGATAAACGAAAGGGATACGTCTCAACGCGAACATTGGGATTGATGCCAAGTATCGATTCCTTCGCGGACTCAAGCTTTGGCCTTCCGACATCGCTTGTCGTATGCATAATTTGCCGCTGTAAATTTGTTTCATCGACGATATCGTAATCCACGATGCCGATTTTTCCTATTCCTGCTGCCGCAAGATACAGTGCAAGCGGCGATCCGAGTCCGCCAGCGCCGATGAGGAGGACACTGGCAGCTTTTAATTTCTTCTGCCCTTTCAACCCTACTTCAGGGATAATGAGATGCCGGCTGTAGCGCAGGATTTCTTCCTTCGACAGCTGAACCTCCTCTTCCGTTTCCACTTCGTACACTTCGACTCCTCCAGCTATGGACGGAATAATACTGATGGAGTCTGTTTCTTTGACAGGAGTTTTCTCCTTTGATAAATACCGGATATCGTTATCGTTGACGTAGATATTGACATAACTCCGCAGTGTACCTTGTTCCGAATAAAGATGCTGCTGGAGCGGATGGTACTTTGATGTAAGATTGGTCAGAACTTCCTCTACCGTGGTTCCTTCCACATTGACAGATTCCTGTTTCTCGGTATACGGTCTGAGAGGGGTTGGAATAAATACTTTAATGGACATGGGATTTCCTTTATGAGTAATCTCTGTTTACTTTTATTGTGTGCGATACGAAAGGGCGGATGACTTTATGGATGGTGCTGGCGATGAAGGTTCGACCATGATCATCCTTTCTCCAAATTGAGTACGTTCTTCATTCAACAGCCAGGCGGTCATAGCTGCTGCCTTGCCATGTTCTACTGAAACAATAATATAGGAGAACCATGGCAGGGCATGGTCTGTATCGAATGCCGAAGGAGCGGCTGGATGGTCGGGATGTGAATGATAAAATCCGAGCAATTCCATTTTCCACTTGCGCGCAAGTTCCTCTGCATGCCGGTATTGTTCCGGTGAGATCAAAAACCGGCGCCTGCGGTTATCGCCCTGGCTATTATCGATGGGGATAACCTCCTTTATCGAATGAACGCCTTGATCAATGAATCCCAGCATCATCCCGCAGCATTCTTCCGGGTACGTTTGCTCGGCATGGTATTCAATCTCATCGACAATCTTTTCTGATAACCGTATCATCCTCTTGTCCTTTTCAAGTTTCATTCCAAAAATGTTCGCTGCTGTACCGTGCCCCGCCATCCGGAAAAATTGTGACGATGACACCTTTCTCAATCTGTGCGGCAAGCTTAAGTGAAACTGCAAGCGCCGCGCCGCTGGAAATTCCGACAAACAAACCTTCTTGCCGGGCCAGCTGCCTGACGCATGAATACGCTTCATCTGTCGAGATGGTGCGATGTTCATCTGCCAGGGCAGAATCATAGATACCGGGAATTAGCGCTGTCGGTAAATGTTTCAGGCCTTCCAAGCCATGCATCGGCGAATCTGGTCCGAAGGATATACATGTGATCGAGGGATCAAATTCTTTCAAGCGCCGGCTTGTCCCGACAAATGTCCCCGTGGTCCCCATGCCGGCAATAAAATGTGTGATACGTTTCCTGGATTGATTCCAGATTTCCAATGCCGTGGTATTATAATGAGCTCTCCAATTGGCTGCATTGTTATATTGATCTGGATAAAAATATTGATCAGGATGTGCGGCAACAATTTCCTTTACCCGTATCTGTGCTCCATCTGTTCCTGCGAGCGGATTTGTTTCCAGTATTTCAGCGCCAAAGGCACGGAGTGTCTGTTTTCGCTCAGGGCTTGCGTTCGCCGGAAGGGCAAGTATGACTTTATACCCCATAGCACTTCCGATCATAGCATACGCGATACCTGTATTGCCGCTTGTTGCATCGATGATAATTTTGTCCCTTGTAAGCATTCCGGATTTTTCGGCATCAAGCAGCATGTTAAGGGCCGGGCGGTCTTTAATCGATCCGCCGGGATTGAACCATTCCGCTTTGGCAAATATCTGTACATCGCTATTCGGAATCGGTATATTTCGAATTTGCAAAAGAGGTGTGTTTCCAATATTCCCGATGAGCGATGAAGTGTCGCGGATATAACTTTCTATTTCAGTTTTATGAACTTCCGGAAATGAGTCGGTATTTGATTTCCATGTCATGGCTGTTATGAATGCGGTTTATTCAAGGTTTGTTCATATCGCGCGCGGGAATAATCCAGCCGTTCCTTCGCTTTCTTGACTGCTTTCTGTTCTGCTTCTTCCCGCGTATCTCCTTTGGATCGGGCTATGACGGCACCGGGATCCACATCATCAACCCAGCAGTAATAGGTTTCTTGAATCTTATAACTTGTTATGTGGATCTGAAACGGCGGAACAGATTCCCTGCGTTCCTGATACGCATTCGGATGAGCCATGTTCATGGCTTTTCTCCCTGAGCAACAGGTGCATTGACAAGATTTCCCCATTCCGTCCAGGAGCCGTCGTAATTTTTAACATTTGCATAACCGAGCAGGTACTTCAAAACAAACCAGGTCAGGCTGGATCGTTCGCCGATGCGGCAATATGCAACAACATTCTTGCTGGATGTAATACCAAGCGGTTCATACAATGTCCGCAAATCGTCAAAAGACTTAAAGGTGCCGTCATCGATAACATTTTTTCCCCACGGGATATTGAATGCACCGGGTACGTGTCCTCCCCGCTGGCATGTTTCCTGAAGTCCCGGCGGAGAAAGGAGTTTTCCGGAATATTCATCTGCCGACCGTACATCGACCAGGGAGAACGTATCATCGGAAATATTTGATACATCCTTCACATAGGCACGCAGCGAATGATCAGGATCCGTCGCATGGTATGTTTTCTTCGGAACGTTCGGAATATCGACAGTCACTTCTCTTCCCTCTTTTATCCACTTCTTCCGGCCTCCGTTGATAATGCGAACGTCTTTGTGTCCGTATATTTTCAGCTGCCAAAACGCCCATGCAGCGAACCAATTGTTGTTGTCTCCATAAAGAAGTATGGTTGTATTATTATCAATTCCGGAACTCCCCAGCAGTTTCTCCAGATCCTGTTTTGATACAAGATCTCGACGGACTTGATCGGAGAGCTGAGTCTGCCAATTCCAGCCAACCGCGCCCGGAATATGGGCTTCGTTATATGCTAATGTATCGACGTCGACTTCGACGATCCGGATATCAGGTTCTGTCCGGTGCTTGCTGACCCATTCCGTATCAACCAGCACTTCAGGATGTGCATAAGTATTTGCCATGGTTTTACTCCTTTGACTATGAGTGATGATAGAGTATTATTTTTGATTCATTCTCATAATAAAAAACCCTTCATAAAGTATTTACGAAGGGCTGCGAATCAAATAATCGTCTTTGAAACGTCGGAACGTTTAAGGACTCGCGCCTTCGTGATAGCACAATATTTTACATGGACAAGCGCAGGAAAGCATCACATGATATTCTTTTGTTCCAGGTTTCATTTTCGAGTATTCTCTTTTCTTATTAGTCCTAACAATCGGAACTATGAATGAGTTCCTTAGGGATAACTACTCTCTCAGTGTATCGATCTTCTTCGCCAGTGAAATATCCTTCTCTGTTATTCCGCCTTCGCTGTGCGTGGAAAGTGACAGTGTGATTTTATTCCATCGGATATCGATATCGGGGTGATGATTTGCGCGTTCCGCATAGAGCGCCACGGAATTGACAAATCCCATCGCACGGGCAAAATCGATAAATTCAAATTTCCTTCGTATCTTTTTTCCTTGTAACTTCCAACTCTTTAATTCCGCCAATCCCAGCCGGAGTTCTTTTTTTGTTAAAAGTGACATACTATGGGTTCCTCTATACTGGTGAATGTGCTGTCCGGATTATGTCTATGGATATTCCAACATCATTATGCCGGTATTCTATGAATTAAATTTTGATCACTCAAAGGACCTTTTTCTGCTATGAGCGCACGTGCCGCATCAACCTGGCCCCACGTGTTCCATAACAGTACGCCGCGTACCCGGCCCTCATTCAAATAATACACAACACCTTCCCGATTTTCTTCCTTCCAATCTTCTACCATTTGTAGGCGCGAATCCAGTTCACCGACTGCTTCATATCCTAAATCGAACAAGTCAGAATAAAAAAATGGAAGATGATGATATGCACTTCTGGCCCCCGCCATATTCTTTCCGGCGATTTCTCCCATCGTGTTTGCGTTGTCCTCGTGTTCGACCCGTACTCGTTTGCCCAGAGCCGGACTGAAGAAATTCGCGACATCGCCGGCAGCAGAGATGTCCGGATTTTTCGTTTGCAGAAACTCATCAACAAGTATCCCATTACCAACCTCTAATCCGGCAGATCCGGCAAGTTCCTGATTCGGTTCGATACCGATACCCGCGACAACACCATCAGCTTTCAGTTCCTTGCCGCTCGTTGTTTTGAGAACGTATTGTAAACCCCGTTTTTCGATGCTGACCACACTCTCATGAGTAAGAAGTTTAATCCCTTTCGATTGATAATACGTATTCAGAAACCGGGAAAGAGCCGGCGGATAAACGCGCGCGCCGATAGTATCGTCAGGAAAAATCATTGTGACGGTCTTCCGGTTCATCGCGAGCGCTGCAGCGATTTCAGATCCGATGAACCCGCCTCCGATGACGATAAATTCATTTCCTTTCTCTGCCAGCAATCTCAATCTCTGATAATCATCGAGCGTCCTGAAATAAATTATCCCGTCCACATTCCACGGCAGCATCCGAACCCTCCCGCCTGTTGCAAGCAGAAGTTTATTATATGCATAGACGCAATCTTTGTCATCGACGACTTGTTTGTTCACGGTATCGATGCTTTTCACTCTCCTTGACAAATGAATCTCAACATTGTCCGGAGCAGTCATTCTCCATATTTTTTCGAGCGGCTCACCTTTCCACAGGGCTTTTGATAATGGCGGGCGATTGTATGGCGGGTTGGATTCATCGCTGATAATACCGATTTTGCTGGAGAAATCAGTTGTGCGTATTCCCTGAACAGCTGCCGCTGCTGTCATCCCGCCGCCAATAATGAGGTATGGATAATCAAGCATATGTTCTCTCTTAAATAAACAAATTGTGAATTCTCATTTAGTGCACACAGCGTGCGGCTGGAGGGTTCATTTTGCGATTCCTATAACTCCATTTCCTATCCTCGCTCCGGCATTTCCAGTCGGCTGGGTTTTGAAGTCGTCTTCTTTTGCGTGTATGATCACAGCATGTCCAATGATGGAATACTCGCCGCTCAGTTTCATCACCGGATCAATATAATCGAGATGTGCACTGCCTGTTGTATCCGCCTCGATATTTCCCATATCACCTGCATGACGTTTATCACTCATCGGCATGTTGTGAGGCATTGCAGTCGGATTGAAGTGTCCGCCTGCCGAACTCCCATCTACAGAACTGATGTCACCGAATTCGTGAATGTGAAATCCATGTTTTCCCGGAGTTAATCCCGTAAGATTTGCAACAACATGAATTCCTTTATCGACTTCCTCAAATGTCACGACACCGCTCACCGTGTTCCCTTTTGTCGAGGTGATCACAGCAGTTGCCCGCTTGATCGTTGATGGATGATCTTTCGGATGATCCATCTGGGCTGTCAGGAATTGTGCACTAATAAACAATAATGCGAGTGTGAGAATATTGATGCTCTTTTTCATACTTCCTCCTTTTTTGATAGTGGATTAAATCCCTACAATTGAAATCACTCATTATACAACCATTTTATAAACAAATAAGTTGCACAATGGAACGATTTTGATTCATATAATTGTTTAAAAATAAGTGGATACAATATTTCTCAGAAATACTCATAGAAGCATGCTCCGTATCATACCCCCTTTATTGCTGATATTTTCCTCAGCGATAGCGGGTCCACCTTTCAAAACCGATGACCCACAACCGGTTGACTATCTTCATTGGGAATTTTACATAGCATCCGAACAACAATTTACCATCCAGGAAACAGATGCAACCTCTCCGCACTTCGAGATTAATTACGGTGTGATTTCCAACCTGCAGCTGCATATCGTCGCCCCGCTTGGATACGTTCATTCAATTGAAGGCACACATTACGGTTATTCCGATACCGAGTTAGGCATCAAATACAGAATTATTGAAGAGACAGAATCGACACCTCAGATAGGATTATTCCCGTTAATTGAAATACCCACAGGCAATGAAAACAAGCAACTAGGAAATGGAAAAATCCAGGCATACATCCCTCTCTGGATACAAAAAAGCTGGGGAAAACTCACGACGTACGGTGGAGGAGGATTTTGGTATAATCCCGGCCCGGATCGAAAGAACTGGGCATTTACCGGATGGGAAATTCAATATGATTTCTCCGTACTTCTTACGCTGGGGAGCGAGGTCTATTATCAAACTGCCGGGACCCCGGACTCCGGATCAAAAACAGGTTTCAATTTCGGCGGATTCGTCAATCTCAGCGAACAGCACCATATTTTATTTTCTTTAGGCCGCACAGTCTCCGGTGAAACCGCTTTGACCGGGTATATTGGCTATCAACTTACGATTTAAAAGAAAGTACTCTGAAATCCGGATTTTCACGCTTATGTAGGCAATAACAAAATCATAAAAGAGGTAGGTATACTATGGATAAATTAAAATCAGCCTTGAGATTTTCTCAATCGATCATTCTCATAAGAATCATGCTTTCATGCGTATTTATATCTGAAGGAATTCAAAAGTTTCTATTTTCAGAATCACTCGGTGTAGGGCGATTCGTCAAGATCGGCATACCATTGCCGGAAATTATGGCACCATTCGTCGGCATCGTGGAGATTGTCGGCGGCGGCTTAATTTTATTGGGTTTATTCACCCGGATTGCTGCAATCCCGTTGACTATCAGTATGCTCGTAGCAATTTTCACAACGAAAATTCCCATCCTCGTAGAAAAAGGGTTTTGGGCGATGGCGCACGAAACACGAGCGGATTGGTCGATGATACTTGGTTTGATCTTTCTTCTTGTTGTCGGCTCCGGGCATTGGTCAGTGGACGAAATGCGTTCTCGAAACATCGGAAAAAATGATCACTAGGATGCTGAGACAATACGAATCATTCTCTTCCTATCCTCACGGAGCTGAAAATATTATTTTCAATGATTTTATTATTTCTCAGATTATGAAACGATCGGCGTCGAACATTTCTTATGTTGAGATATGAATGAAATATCTACATACAGAGGAGTTGAACACTCACGCTGTTCTCAAAATTCCAAGTAACAATATATTCGAATTCTTCATTATCCGCGTGAACTATTATGGAACTATGGGTGTTAGCGATAGTACGTCATAAGTTACCGTAACACATCAAAAATGGCACAAAGGCAATAATAACTTAAAAAGGAATTCTTATGAGGATATTACCGGAATACAAAGATAAAGATGTCAAGTTTCATCCTATCGCACCGGAAAGGAAAGCAAACAGGCTCCGTAATGAAAAAAGTCCTTATTTGCTTCAGCATTCTTATAATCCAGTCGATTGGTATCCATGGGGCGATGAAGCATTCGAAAAAGCAAAGAGGGAAAATAAACCGATCTTTCTTTCCATCGGATATTCAACGTGTTACTGGTGCCACGTTATGGAACGGGAGGTATTTGAGAACAAGACAATTGCAGATTTGATGAACCGGATGGTTGTCAGTATAAAAGTCGACCGTGAAGAACGCCCTGAAATAGATCAGCTCTATATGGCAGCTCTCCAGGCGATGACCGGGAGCGGCGGCTGGCCGATGTCGATTTTTATGACACACGAGCAAAAGCCTTTTTATGCCGGGACGTATTTTCCTCCGACGGGCCAATTTGACCACCCCGGGTTTTTGGATATCCTCGGACGTATTCAGCGTGCCTGGACGAATGAGCGTTCTGCAATTCGTGAGAATAGCAATCGCGTTGGTCAATACCTTGCCGCAACTGCCTTACCTGCTGCTGCCGACAAAAAGGTAACGGAGAGTATGCTTGACCGCGGATTCGATGAACTCGTAACAAATTTCGATGGAGCCAACGGCGGATTCGGCCCTGCACCGAAATTTCCGCGCCCCGTAATTTTTAATTTCCTTTTCCGATATTACGAGCGGACCGGCAATATTCAGGCGCGTGACATGGCATTAACATCATTAAATAAAATAGCGGAAGGCGGAATTTACGACCGGATCGGCGGCGGATTCCACCGTTACGCGACGGACGACCGCTGGCATGTGCCCCATTTTGAAAAAATGCTGTACGATCAAGCCCAGCTTGTTCTCTCCTACCTCGAAGCATACCAGATCACGCACGACACCATATATGCGAAGGTTGTCAGAAAAGTGCTGAACTATGTGCAGCGCGTCTTGATGAATCCCGATGGAGGATTTTATTCTGCTGAAGACGCAGAAAGTGCAGTCTCCCCTTTTTATCCGGAACAGAAAAAAGAAGGCGCTTACTACATTTGGAAAAAGAGCGAACTCGACAGCATTTTGACAAAGGAGGAATCAGAATTAACAGGGTTTATGTTCGGGGTGGAGAAAGAGGGAAATGTTCAATCGGATGCGAGGCGGGAATTTGTCGGAGAGAATATTTTCTTTGCCGCTCACTCAGCCGAAGAAGCTGCAGAGCACTTTGGCAGAAAATCGGAAGAAGTGAAAGCATTGCTTGACCTAGCGGCAATAAAAATATTTGATGAACGCCAGCGAAGGCCGAAACCGGATCTCGACGATAAAATTTTACTGGCATGGAACGGTTTAATGATTTCAGCTTTTGCCAGGGCGTATCAGGTTCTCAAGGATGATTCATACCTCGAGGATGCAGAACGAGCAGGCAGATTTCTGCTCGCGAGGCTCGCCAATCCCGCAACAGGAAAAATGTTTCGCAGGTACCGGGACGGGGAAGCAAAATATGATGCGTGCCTGACGGATTATGCATTTTTTATTCAGGGATTGCTCGACCTTTACGAAGCGTCGTTTCAAATCGAATGGATGCAAAAAGCGATAAAGCTAATGGAATATCAGATTGCATTGTTCTACGATCATGCCAGAGGAGGCTTCTTTGATAGTCCCGGAACAGATCCGACTATCCTGATTCAAATGAAAGAAGCTCACGACGGCGCCGAGCCGAGCGGTAATTCCATCTCCATTCTGAATCTTCTGCGGTTATCACACATCATCGGGAATGTTCGGTATCATGAAATGGCATTACAATCACTCGCTTGTTTCGGCGAATATATCGAAAAAACTCCCCAGGCAGTCCCGCAGTTTTTAGTCGCCGCCGACTTCAGCCTATCCAAACCTGCTCAGATAGTCTTTTCCGGAAACAGGAAACACCCGCTTATCCGAGAGATGGTGGATGAACTTCATTCCCGATTTTTACCGAATAAGATCGTGCTTTTCGCAGATGCTGCGGAAGGACAAGAATTTTTAAGCCGGCATGTACCGTTTTTTGAAAACCTCAAGTCAGTGGGAGGGAAACAAACAGCGTATATTTGCGAGGATTATAGCTGCCAGCTTCCGACTTCGGATATTGAATCAATGATGCAGATTCTTGAAACGATCAACCAAAAGAAGGTACTGGTTTAGTCAGGAAGTCATAGTACCCATTTGCCCGTATAAAGAACTACAAATTTATATGTTTCTAATACTATACTTTGGTGTAATTTGTTCGTTGCTTTCTTTTGACGAAAAGAAAGAAGCAGAAAGAAACGTTGGCGAAATCGAATGTGTTAGCTTAAGGATGAACGAACTTTTCGGAAGCAATGAATTTATAGTTTTAAATATACTAATATGATACGGTAGGCTTTAGTCTAGTTAGTCTTTTTGAACTTCAACGATTTCGCAGGCTAAAGTATATAAATATTTGAAAACCAAAGCTGGGAGGGAGATTCTCCCCCGACCTGCAATATTCTTTAACTCATTCCCAAGTTCTACTTAGGAATGCATTGTTGCTATTTCGAGTTCCGTTTGTATGAGACAACCTGACACAATAGGCTTTGGCAGTGTTAGGCTCTTTTCACTTCTGCCGATTTCGCAGGCTGAGGTATAAGCATATTATGGAAAGATTTATAGTGGTACTATCATATCTTTATAAACGGCAGCATTATCATTTCCTCAAATATTTATTTAAAAACGCATATGCTTCCGAACGCTTTTGAGTGAGTATCGTATTGACATTTTCCCAATCAATTTCTCCACGTAATATTTCTTGCGTCAAATCCGATGGATGCATAATGAACCGGTCCTCAAGTCCGAATATTTTTAACAACGACGCAAAACGCGTAAGCCCTCTATATTCATTACCAATGGCAAGAAAAGGTTTATTCAAGAGAATGGCAAATACGCATCCATGATAGGAATCGGTAACCACATACCTGGCGGTATGAAAAGATTGCAGCCAATGTGTTACCGATGGAAGAATCGTATAGCGCGATACGGTACCTCGATGTGAAGAGTTTGAATACATGGTGAATGAAGTGCACTGCATGGATCGGGAAAGCGTATCGAGGATAGACCGTTTTTCATCGCTGTCGTCTAACATACAGGCAAAGATGCCGCCCGTTGAATTCGTTTTTTCTATGGATGGTATTAATTTAAGATAATCGGAATATTCTAAAAGCATGACAGGATCAAGAACATGTTCCGCAGATACGTTCAAATGATTTTTACACAATGATATTCCGGAATCCTCCCGAACCGAAATACCGTCGAATCTTCCCGCTAATTGAGCGAGTTCTTTCGTGTCTCCCTCATTATAGTCCCAGGTATCGACGCCGAAAGAGGCGGCATAAGCAATACGAATGGAAGTATTATTCACAAAATCTAGGAAGTAGTTCTTTTTCCATGACCGGTTGAATTTTTCCCGCCAGACCTGGTCACTGCCCACGATAAATGCATCATAATGATATTTATTGAGTTTCTTTAATCCTTTTGTCGAATAATATATCGATGTTTGAGGTCGAATATGTGTATCTATAAATACTTGTATATCCTTCCGAAAAATGTATTGCAGGAGCGCCCTTTTAATGAACGATAATGGAAGTTTCCATGCCGGTATATTCGCCGCACGGCGAATCAACCATACCTCATGTCCCATTCTTTTTAATGCTGTTTGAAGGGCATACGCTTGAAGAATTCCGCCGTAATTTGAATGCAAGGGTAATGTCAAAATTCCTATTTTGATCTCGTCCTCTCCAATTCTTTCTCACGTCCCCATATAAAACCGCCCGCTCGTTTATCGCCCGATAACTCTATAGAATGTGAGAATTGTTATTTTCCTATTCTTCTCTCATTGAATAACGTAATTTCAAATTCCCAATATTTCTCGTGAATATCTTTCTATAATGGTTGAGGATTGATGCTATTTTCAATAGCAGACGCAGGGGATTCATTTTTTTATCAAAGAGAGACGCATTCGGATATTCCCGCCAAACCTCAAGACTTTTTTTCCTGACAGCCATCCTCATCCATTGTACAATTTTATAATCGACTGTTATGGAGTCGTTTGTATCCCATCGTTTGGTTGCGATGGTCATGCGGGATTTATCAGCCCGTCTCATCCTGAACGAAAGTCCGGCCTGCCTGTGTTCGTAACCACCCTGCTGAGAATGAATAAATTTTTCGGGTTTCAGGGATTCAGCATGCAATCGCCCATTCTTCATTCCGTCCTGAATTATTTTTTCAGCCTGGAGAGAACGCGTTATAACGACATTGACCCCTCTCCCATCACGTACAAACGGGTCCAGCCATGCATCTCCAATGGAGATATCGGCCAATTCCGCAGCAACATCGTCACAAAAATCACATGCATGAGCTTTGAATAATCCCGATCCCCACATGTCGCCTAGAGACAGCATTCTGATTGTTTTTTTCAGCCCGTCATTTTTATTGAAACAGCCGAATGAATAATCAGCAGCCGTGCTGCTTACATCTTTTATTCTATATTCAGGCTTCTGACATTCGTTTTTTTGTACTCCGGATTTTTCAGAAAGATATTCGGTAAAAAATCTGCTTTTCCAGCCTCCGCATACGATACCTACAAGGAAAGGAATTTTTTCTTTCAACTGCGGATTTCTCTGTTGAGCAAGCCTGATCGCTTTTATAAAACATGGGACTCCAACAACGGCAATTTTCCCTTCTAGCGCGTCGATTCCGGAAAATACCGACGATAATGTTACCGGATAATATTTAGTCCTGGAGGCAGTCAATAAATCTTCCTGCGTGCTGCTTACAGCATATTCATAATGCATTCCTGCATGGTGAGATTCCTTGACCGAAAAGATATGATTGACAGCGCCTTGTTTCAGCAATTCGCGGAGAATGTATGTCGCAATCCCCCCTGACGAGGATGTTAAGCGAAATTCATCTGCATATCCTGCATAGATATTGATATATTTTCCAATTTTCCGATGAAAGGAGATTGAGTCTTTCAAGTACATGGCCGAAAGTTCATCCTCGGTTCTCACTTCTTTTTCCGGAAACGGGTTGAACGGACAAATAGTTAAACACGAGGTATCATTTTCGCAGGTTCCAATAAGACCGGGGACAAGAAATCCAAACTCGTTCCATTGCATATCCAATGCATGATGAGGGCACTGAGGAACACAGAGACCGCAGCCAATGCAGATGTCCTGCGCAACAACAAGCTCTCTCACTCGAGGGATAGTACTCATAATTAATAAATCAACCGTATTTTTATAATCGAATATTTAAAAACCGGCTTGAGCTTTATTCATCATGCACTTTGATCAGCGTTCATATAATAACCACGTTCGATTGGAAAAAGTTCATTTACAGCTATCATATACAAGTGATATACTGGCAATATACAGGTGATTTACCGGCGATAGAGTTGAAATGTCTATGCCCGTCCCTTTATTATAGAATGAAGATATAAAATTTATAGATAAAAAGTAGATGGAATGAGTGTTTTAAGCGACGAACAAATACTTAATTTAGTGCGGTCAGAACTAGAATGACTTCGAATTTGAATCTTATACTGTACGGGTGCAATCTCAGGCCTTTGTATTTCCTATCCAAAATTGTATTTGATTTTAATTTCCTCCCCTTTTAGGGGAGGATTCAGGAGGTGTCCCTTTTCGTCAAAAGAAAGCGTCGAATAAATTCAATCCATTGTATCGTACTATAAACCATTAAATTTATAACTCATTTGTACGGATAACTGCGCCGTCCTATGATGCCTTCTTAAGTTTCATCACCGTATCGATTCGCAGTTTGTCCATTGCACGGATCATTCCAATCACAACTCCAACAATCTTAAAATTTTCATCGTACGTATTCACAATGATAGGTTTGTATTTTTTATTTGCAGGAACCAGGGAAACAGTGGAACCCTCCTTCAGAAACCATTTCACGGTCGGTTCTCCCTCCACCAACGCAACAACCATCCTGCCATTTTTCGCTTCAACGTCAGGATCAACAAATAATAAATCTCCCGTAGCAATGTTTGCATCCTTCATACTGTCGCCTCGGACGTAGAGGCCGAATACATTGATTGAAGCAGAAATATATCGCTGAACCTCAAAGGTGTCGACGATATTCTCTTGAGACATAAACGGATTTCCTGCCGGAACAAAGCCATAGATGGGAATGCCGCTTGGTTTTATGGCGGGAAGTTCGATACCGCGCGAGATATTCGGAATATACCGCAGAACCTTTTTACGGTCCAGTGCAAGCAAATGCCCTCGAACCGCATTGATGTTGATATGGAGAATAGTTGCAAGGTCCAGCAATGTCGGCGGATGTGAATTGCTTCCCAGATATTCCCGAATGACATTCAGAACGTTTTGCTGGGTTTTGGTCAATACGGGGTTTTTCTGATTTGTCTGCTGCACTCTTTTCATTGAATTCCTTTCAGTCGGGCTATTGTCATTTGGATCGACGCTAAATGTTCTTCCTGGGAAGTATTCGGATCCTTCATTTCAAAAAATCTTTTGCATGGTAATTCATCACATTCACCGCAATCAGTGTATCCTTTATCGTTCACTGCGCAGCTGTACAGAACACATATATTATCGGGCAGAGATTCCTTCGCCCAGAATGTCGATCCTTTGACGGAATGGCATCCGCTGCATGTATTGGGATACCATGAACAGAGGGAACAGTTTAAACCACAGGCAGAAACGAGTGTCTCCATTGCATCATCCTGTAATAATTTATACTGTAATTATGAACACTGTATAAGTATACAGTATTCGAGGATTATTGTCAAGTCTTTTATTCCTTAAGCGGCTGTATGCATTCTATTTTCGATTCCATGCAATATGAACGCCATGGAAACTCGGCAGAAGATCATTGCCGTTCACCAGAGAAGCATGGAGATACTCGATCAATGCCTATAAGGAGCAGCAATCGATTTTGAAGTATTATAATGAGATCTGCTTTAGGCGATTGAATCGGCGCATTGGAATCCATTTGCTATCATTTTTATAGATACTTGGTTTTGTTCAGATTTCTATCAGCAGTACTGATAGAAGTATTGGCTGTGAACAGCTGTGGAAGTATTCAAGAATTGCAAAATTACATTGCGTAACATGAATTGAGGCCATACCATGGAAATTGGAAAAGACGTGTCCGGCAAGTTCTGAATTTGTGAGAGTCACATTGAACAATGGTGATACGTCCGAACATCAAGTCTTACGGGATGAATGAAAATACATACTGCAGGCTTGATACAAATGGAAAAGTTTGGGTTGTGGATAAGCTCAAAGAGATTGCATTCTAGAAATAAATCGGATACAATGCAAAACATCCTCACCAGCGGCTATTCATTTGTTGAAAGCTTTTATCCAGCTCTGCTCTGGATGCTTTTATTGATCCTTCCGTCATTCCATAACCTATTTCAAACACGTCATTCTTAAAGCCTTCTATGACAGAAGCCACAAATTCTTCCGGATTGAGATTTGCCTTAAAATTTCCTCTTTGGGCTCTTCCTTCCGGATTTAATTCCGTGTCAACCGCCGGCGGAACCACTTCAAATACTCTGATTCCAAGTTTGGAAAGTTGATGCCTGAGCGCCATGGAAAAAGCATGTAACCCTGCTTTGGTCGCGCTATAAACCGGCATTCGGGCGGCCGGCACAAAACCTAATCCGGATGAAACATTGATGATGGCAGCCTCTTTCTTACCAGTCAAATACGGAATAAACAGCCCAGATAAAACGATTGGGGCTTCCAAGTTGATTTTGATTTCATTTTCTCCCGATAGATATTCTGAAATACCTTTCGTGAAATTAATATCTCTTTGCACACCGGCATTGTTCACCAGAATGTTCAAATTGCTGAAGTTGACAGTTATCCATTCAACCAGTGTTTTTCGATCCGCTTCATCAGCGACATCACAATCTCTAATATGGAATTCTGGATGTATATTTTTAGCTTTAAGAAGTTTTTCTTTCCTGCGGCCGCAAATAATGACGTCGTTCCCTGCTTTCAGGAAAGATTCGGCCATTGCATAACCAATACCGGTTGCACCGCCTGTGATCAATATGGTATTACCTGAAATGTTCATTTGATATCTCCATAATTATTTTTTTGCAGGATATCCGATGGTGTGGCCAAAGAGTACCTGCTGGTCAGGACGCAAATGTAATTTTTCTATGAAAGCGGATCGATTGCAATTATGGAACCAAGATGCTAAACCTTGAGAAGCTGCGAACAAAGAGACATTGCCTGCTATGAGACCTGTATCAACATAATAATATGATTTTTGAATTTCAGGATTCTGCAGGCCGGGCTCCTGATACCCGGATGTATGAGTAAGTCTGAAAACATCAGCGACATAGATAATCTGAACCGGAGCCATCACTGCAAAATTCGCCTGGCCGGGACCAATTGCCAGTGCACGCAGGTCACCGGCAATAACTGGAACCAAGCTATGATGGAATGCCTCATACAAATACATTCCCTTCTGCATGGCGATATAGAGATCAATTTCCTGTGAGTTGCTTGCAGATGCAGCGGTTCTTCCGGGAATTCCAAATGGTCCTGTTTTACGATTTACTCCGTATGCCGCCCAGAGAAGATTTGAAAGTACCTGCAATGAAAGTTTTTTATCGCGTATTTCACGAACAGTCTTTCTTTGTTGTAATGCTTTAAATACTGATGTACTGCGGATATGCGTGGGTTTCGGTAATTTGACCGTTTGAATTCCCTGGAAAGAAACAGGCCTTGATTCATTTTCCCTTTTCTGATCCATCGCATCCTTCTTTCTTAGGAATATTCATTCCATGCAAGAGTGTGGTGAAAATCCGGCTTCGTTGATCAATTCCTCTGTTATGTGGCAATGGTTAGCGAGGCTTCCTCTCAACAAGCTTTTCACTATTCAAATAATGCTGCGACATTCTTTAATTCCTCACCAATAGAAATGCCTTGAGGACAATGTGTTTCACATTCGCCGCATTCTATACAATTCGATGCTCTGTGTTCTGGTTTGACCCAATGATACATATCAGATTTTCCAAACATAAAATAATCATTATAGCAGTCGAAGTTTTGGGGAATATTAACGTTTTGCGGGCATGGCATGCAATATTCGCAGGCCGTGCAATTTACTTTTATCTTCGCTGCAAAAACGCTTCTGGCTTTTTCAATCAGTTCTAATTCCTTTTCAGTGAACGATTGCGCCTGAGCTTCACTTGCTATGGCAATATTTTCTACAACCTGTTCCATTTCATTCATACCGCTTAGGACAACCGATACTTCAGGGTGATTCAATACCCATCGCAAACCCCATTCTGCCGGTGTTCTTTTTACTTCAGAACGGTCAAAAATGTCTTTCACATCTTCTGGAACATGGGCAAGCTTGCCGCCTCTCAATGGTTCCATAATTGCAACACCTAAACCTTTATTTGCTGCATATGTTAAACCCTCTGTTCCCGCCTGATAGTTCTCGTCTAAATAATTGTATTGAATTTGGCAAAAAGACCAATCATAGTAATCCACGATCTCTTTGAACAAATCAAGCTTATCATGGAATGAAAATCCTGCATGGCGGATCCTTCCGTCTGAGAGAGCTTGATTTAAAAATTCACCGACACAGGCTTCTTTTAATTTGGGCCAGGTTGTTCGATCAATGGCATGGATGAGATAAAAATCGATACTGGAGGTGTTGAGCCGCTGTAGCTGTTCGTTCAAATAGGTATCCATATCTCCTTTTGTTTTTATCAGCCAGCTTGGAAGCTTTGTCGCGATCTTGACTTTCTCTCTATAGCCGCCTTTTAAAGCTTTGGCGACAAAAGGTTCGCTTGCGCCGCCGTGTGCCATGCCGGTACCATGATAAGGATATGCTGTATCGATATAATTCACACCGTTATCAATGGCACAGTGAATTAATCGTGTCGCTTTCTCTTCATCAATGTTTGTCGGATATCCTTTTCCAAGAAGAGGCAATCTCATACAGCCCATTCCAAGAGTTGAAACCATTTCATTCGTTTTTCCGAATTTTCTGTACAACATCATACAACCTTTCATGGTGAATCATATTTTAGAGATACTGCTCAGCATCATCGCACTTGCCCGCAGTGAAGATTCCCGGAAGTGTTATCGTCTCAATGAAGGAAACAATAATAGACACAAATCAGCCTCGGTCAATGCAAGGTACGAACATTTATTCACAGATAGTATTCGCCTTGACATAAAAAGGTGAATCAAAATGAAATGAGAAAACGTTGTTGTTGTAAACATTGAGTATTCAGTGTATGACACGTTCCTAAATTTCACAAACGAAGCTGAACCTGTTGAATCAAGGTCTTTGATGGATTGGTTTCGCTTTGCCTCAAGCGATTGATTGAGGTACAAGGAATCCATTTTTATGAGATTTACAGCTTTTGCACGATCTTCAATGAACTGTTTATAGATGACTTTCCATTGACTGGTTATAAAGGATCTATCTACAAATTCGAGCAAAAGCGGGATGAATGATCTAAACTTTTCCAAACTATTGTATACTGTTTTTTCATTGATGGCCAATGACCTTGATCTTCACCCGATAAAATGGACATTAAGTTAAGTCATAGTGAGTTGTACCCAATACAATGAATCAAAATGGGAACCTTGAGTACTAACATCGACAGGCAAAGCTACAATCTATAAGTTTGATTTTGTGAGCAAGCAATCAAGTCGCTGGAGAGTTTGGTCTGTAGGCCTTGTGGGGATGAGAGCAAAAAAAGTGCTTGGTGGGGATTTAATTACTCAAAATAAATTACATATTATGGATGATGCTCAAGTCTAATGAGCTTCGATTCAACCTTTATAGTTCCTGTATACTCAGCGTTTGCGAAGTATACACTTCCAAAATTATCTGTTAATTCAATAGATTTCCCTAACAAATTACTTTCTCGCAATCTTTCTTGATAACCATACTAACTTTACCTATAATAAATATTGATGTCATCATTCGGTTATATTGATAGCCTAATTGGAGGTATCGTATGAAGGGTAAATATCTGGCGATCATTGTTGTCGTTGCTCTTATTGTGGGTGCTGCCGCGTTGAACTTGGAAGCTGCTGTCAAGATTATCGTCACTCAAACTCCGGACAAAATCACTATCAAGGGTTATAATGGTAAAAAAATCGTTTCAGATAAATTCACGCTCAGCAGCGACGAGTGGTATATTATTAAGATTTCGTACACAGCCGCTGATGCCAGTATTTGCCAGCTATCACTTGTTACCCAGAAAATGATTACTGATCAAGAGACTGTTGCCGGCTCATTAGTAAACTGGATAGGGCCGAATACGACCGAGAAAATCCGATCGAAGGGTTCAGCGACGTCGGAAGATTACATGATTTATGTAGAAAATGCAAGAGGGCCTTGGACGGTCGAAATTTTGAAGAACCCGAAGCCCGTAACTTTGTCCAGCAATACTACCTTCAGTGACACTGTGAACAAAGTTTCGCCGTTCTTCAGCCTGAACAAAGGAACAGCTGCGTTTACCATGCACCAACAGTTAAAGAGTCAACTCTCTACACGCCTGGAGGTAGCTCTCTACGATGCTGGCACGGGCAAGTTTGTGAGTACCTTGTGTCATAACGACGATTCGCCCATGCTTGAAGCAACCGTGGAAATTC
>Ga0182011_10000409_pt1 | contig 37254 bp, 22 predicted proteins | sample 711E1DmetaG_FD_120481 | JGI IMG/M metagenome (GOLD analysis project Ga0182011, IMG submission 120481) | Permafrost microbial communities from Stordalen Mire, Sweden - 711E1D metaG | ecosystem: Environmental > Terrestrial > Soil > Wetlands > Permafrost | place: Sweden: Stordalen | collected...
ATTCATTTCATACGGTTTGATGATAAAACGATCTGCACCTATGCTGAGAGCAAAATCTTCATTCTTTGAATCAGTATAGGTAGCTGTATAAATAACGAATGGAATGTTCTTTAGGATTTTGTTCTTTCTCCACTCGCGGCACAGAGTAAATCCATCCATGACCGGCATAAGAATATCAGAAACAATCAAGTCTGGAGGAGTTTTTAGAGCAATTGCAAGAGCTTCAGCTCCATTGGCGGCAGAAAGAGTTTCATATCCGTTTCCCTGAAACAGCTTTCCCAGCAGATAAAGATTTTCCTCTTTATCATCGACAAGTAGAATTTTCATACTAACTCCTTATTTCCGTCATTCTGTCATGGTAGGAAATATTCTTGAAGCTGAGAGATAAACGTATCCGGATTGATTGGTTTCTCGATATACCATGTTGCACTTGCGACAAGAACCCGTTCTTTATCTCCTGTCATTGCGTATGAAGTAACCGCAAAAATCGGGATTATGAATATTTTCTATATATTTTTGTGCGATCTTATCGAAAGATAATAGGAAAGCAAGCCTACCCATCCATTGTTGAAAACCGGTACATGAACCGCTACCGACCTAAACCCCTGAACAGCCGCTAATACGTTACTTACTACTATTTCATGTGTTATCATGCTCAAACGAATATGTTCTTGATGCGAGATATCTTTGCCTATTGATTCCTTATCAGGATATGTATAGATGATTTTACCGTGTGCGTCAAGTCGTGTAACACCTTTGATTTCCTCCATGGAGAGATCCTGGTAGTGTATCATGAGTCCCTTGCCTGCAGCATTCAGTTCGATGATGTCTGGAAAACGGGAGAGAAAGTTTAACGTATTGACGACATTTTTTATATGGTCTTCAATCTCAACCGCAGCTTGCTGCGCATGGATCGTCCGACCTACATTCACATCTTGAATCGTTTGTTCTTTGACATTATTATACCGCATACAACGATAGGACAAATAAGATTAAAATACCGATGGAAATAATGATGAAATATTTTACGAATTTCATTTCGATATTCCCGTAATGATAAAAATAAACAGCAAGTGTTTTATCTTCGTCTTACGATCAACATACTCATAACTTTTTTAATTTCGGAAGGAAGTGAGCCATTCCATAATAGATTGCGTGGTTCTGATATATCAAACATTTTTTGGATCAATTTCATATTTACTTGCATTACATTATCATCTTTGATAAAGGATCATCAATATAGTGCATACAATAAATGAGCCTTGAATTTGCATATAATTATAAAACTTGAGCGTACTTAAAACATTGGTCTTTGGATGAACGAAAGATTTGTATTCTTTGAGATTTTGATAATACGATTTTGGAGAGTATAAATTCTCCTCGCATAGGTTTAGTAATCAATATTGGTAACTATCAATCGCCTCGTAGAATTATAGGGATTTAAGGAGTTATAGTCAACCTGGCCTAGTGTAAACAATCCGCAAATTTTCAGCGTTAATATTCAAATTACTTTACAAACCATCTTACAACCAAAGTTTTCATTTTTATAACTTCAGGATAGTACGTGTTCCATCGATGATTATCATAGAAAATTTTGAACGTAAGAAAAAATTCACTCTGGATGATTTATGTTCGGAAATTTCTACATTTTACAATGATATGTCTGCAGATTATACATGAATATTGCTGTGTTCTGCATTTGGATGCTGAGATGAATTCGAATCAGCAGTTATGGGGCCTTTAAAAAATGCGTTAGAAACAAAAACTCCGCTACTGAGTCTGCATCGGCTAATGCAAACAACGAACAGCAGCGGAGAATCTGCAAATTGTGGAATAAAACGAAAACGGTGCGGAAGTGAAATCTATCTGCGTTCTGACCTATCGTTATCCCAACGTCCCTGGTAAAATACCCATTCATGATTCCTCTGTTCCCAACGACCTGGAAACCACACCATGTGAGCGTGCGGTGGGCGCCCCCAATGTCCTTTTACCCAGAAATATCGGTGATATCTCGGGCGCCATTGGTGATATCCGGGAATCCACACGGCATTGCGGTACGGTTTAGCGATAGCAATTTCTTCTTTTACTGGCGCCGGCGGACCGATGTTTATTCCGACACCGACATGAAGTTGTGCAAGTGCTGGTGTCGTCATTGTACAAATTGCCAAAATGAATATGAGTTTCAGTATTGTTTTCATAATTCCCCGCTAATTTAATTGTACCGTAACGAGCAGCGTCAAGTTACTGAGTTTGTCCTATCTACGCTTCGACTTCTCTAGTTTGCGGATAATTGCCCGGCGTTTTCTTTACTTACTTGGTATGTTATAATATTTTTTATCTTCGTATACAATAGATGTAAAAAGATCACAAAGGTTTAACACTCAGATGCAAAATATTGTAATTATTTTTTCATCCAGCGCGCAATATTTCCTCACGCCGCAGGCTGGGTGCAAAGTCCTTTCATCTCACTGTTTCACATTTGATAATTCGCAATCCATTCTTTGTCGTCTCATCTCGTGAAACTTATTTTCCACTCACGCTTTTTTATCTAAGACTTGCCGAATCATCCTCAATATGTCATTCGGATCATATGGTTTTTGTATAAAGCCATTGTCTCCATCCTTCTGGAGTTCCGATTTAATATCCGGCTCAAAAAATCCACTTGCAAATATTACCTTAACATTTGGATCAATTTCCCTAAGTTTTTTAAATTCATCGGTTCCGGTCATCACTGGAAGTCCCATATCGGTAATAACAAGCGCGATCTCTTGTTTATGGGATAGAAAAATATTTACTGCTTCAAGGCCGTCACGTGCGCAGAGAACTTTGTAACCTTTGGATTCGAGTAAAAAACTCACCATTTGTAAAAGAAGTTCTTCATCTTCAACGAACATAATTGTTTCTGTGCCGCCGATTTCATATGATTCGACTGACTGTTGAGAAACGGCCGTTTGTTCACTGATAACAGGGACAGGGAAAAAGAGCCGGAATGTTGTACCTCTTCCCATATCGCTTTTTACATCTATAAAGCCATGATGTGCTTGTACAATACCGTAGACAACTGATAAACCGAGACCGGTTCCTTTTCCTTTTTCCTTGGTCGTGAAAAATGGATCATAGACTCTTTGACGCGTTGCTTCGTCCATTCCTTTTCCCGTGTCAGTTACGGTCAGACAGACGTATTCTTTCTCACGGGCATCAGGAAAATTTTGATATATCTGTTCTTTAGTCTGTTTTCCTGCTGAAATGGAAATTGATCCGCCTTGCGGCATGGCATCCCGTGAATTGATGCAGAGATTTAATAACGCTTGATGGATTTGTGTTCGGTCGGCGAGAATAAACGGAAGACTTTTATCGATACTCTCAGAGAATGTGATCGTCTTGGGAAAAGTTTGTCCCAACATGGAGAAAAGTTCGTGTATCAGTTCGGGAATATCCGTTGGTTCAAATAAGATATCAGTTTTCCGTGCAAATGTCAGAATCTGGCGGACAAGCGCAGCCCCCCGCTGTACCGCCTGATTGATGGCGATAATACTCACAGAGAATTTATCCGGGGTCAGCTTGCTCTTGTCGAGAAGAGAAGAATATGCCAAGATAATGCCGAGTATATTGTTAAAGTCATGCGCGATGCCGCCGGCAAGCGTGCCAATACTCTGTATCTTCTGTGTTTGAAGAAGTTGGCTTTGCAGCTTTTTTTGTTCAGAAATATCGCGTACGACAAGTTGCATAGCGGATTTTTCTTTATAGACAATCGGCATAGCAGCAACTTCGACGTCGACGATGGATCCGTCCAGCCGGATGAACTTTTGCTCTGTCAATGGCAGTGCCAAATCTTCCTTCATGAGCGTGATTATCTGTTGATGGACAGAATCTCGATAATCAGAATGGATAATATCCAAGAATGGTTTGCCAATTAATTCCGAAGCATCGGTTGCACCAAGCAGCGTAAGGGCGGCTGGATTAACATACCTGATTTTTCCTTCGCTATGCACTACAATTGCATCCGGAGAAAATTCAACAAGACGTCTATAGCGTTCTTCACTTTCTTTCAGTTCCACTTCCGCGCGCTTACGCTCGGAGATGTCTAGTGCAGCAAAAACAATCCCTCGGGATATATCTTGTTGATCCACCGCTCCTCCGGTAAGATATATATTCAGGATGCTGCCGTCTTTATGCTGCCAGTCGACCTCTATATGGGCTCTTCCTTTTTCTCTTAAATCATCATAGAATTGCTTGCCTACTTGATGATACATCTCGTCGCTTGAATAGAATATGCGAGCATTTTTTTTGATTATTTCTTCTTTCTGGCGCCCGATAAGATGCAGGAGACTATCGTTAACCCATTGCACTTCCCTATTAGAGACAATACCTATACCGACAGGCACTGCAGAAATAACACCCCTAAACATCTCTTCGCTATGCCTCAGTACTTCTACGACAAGTTTGCGGTCGGTAATATTGCGCGCTACGACCTGCACTGCTTTCATTCCTTTGAATATAGTTGGAACGGATACAACTTCCACATCAATCACAGTTCCATCCAAACATAAAAATTTTTCTTCCGTCATCGGTTGTGCTTTCCCTTGTTCTATCGCTCCCATAACGCGCTGACGCACCAACTCTTTATAATCTGGATGAACAATATCAAGAACAGGTTTGTCGATAAGTTCCGATCTATCATGTGCGCGTAGAAGCTTTATACCGGCAGGATTGATGTATACGATTTTTCCATTGGCATGCACTGCAACCGTATCCGGAGAAACTTCAACGAGACATCGATAGCGTTCTTCACTCTCCCGCAATTCCTCTTCTGATTGTTTGCGTTCCCGCCGCATCTGAGCTTCTGCGAGTTCACGCTTCACAACCTGTGCAAGGCGTACAAGTTTGTTTTTTATAAGATAGTCATGTGCACCAGCTTTCATAAGTTCGACTGCCAATTCTTCTCCCATTGAACCGGAAACAATAACGAAAGGAATATCAATATTGGCCTTTTGCAATAGTGTCAGAGCTGCAGCTGCATTGAACCGGGGTAGTTTGTAATCTGAAATCACAATATCCCACTTTTGTTTTTCCAGAGCTTTTTTCATTTCTTTTGCATTTTCAATTCTTTCGTGGTGAACTGAATACTCTGCTTTCTTCAACTGGCGTACAATGAGATCGGCATCGCTTTCGGAGTCTTCGACGAGTAGTACGCGTAGTGGTACTTTCATTTTAACCTCTTGCTTGTTCTACCTATGTAATACGACTGTTTGATGCCTGCTAAAACGTCCGTTCAAAATGAATGCGGAACGGATAACTCTATCCTGACAGGCATACTATGTGTCTCTTGAATTTTAAAGAATGTCTGGTCCGAAGGATTGAGCGGATCTATGGTCTCAACTCATGTGAAGAATTGTTTCTTAAGGTATCAAAGCTATTCATGTTCATTTTTCCTCTTATTTGTTTGAGTTGTTTTTCGTGATGTCGGGATAGAATTTAGCCATGCATTCGGGACACATGCCATGTGTAAATCTGGCATCGGAATGTTTCATAATATACGATTCGAGAATATTCCAATATCCTTGGTCGTCGCGAATTTTCTTGCATGATGAACATATTGGTATGAGTCCGCTCAATGTCTTTACATCGGCAAGTGCCACTTGCAATTCATTGATAAGATTTTCCCGTTCGGCCTCCGCCTTTTTGCGCTGGGTGATATCTTCTTTGACCGCAAGGAAATGTGTGATGATGCCTCGTACATCTTTAATGGGTGAAATCACGGCGGATTCCCAATAAAGTTCGCCACTTTTCTTTTTGTTATGAAACTCGCCTTGCCATTCACTACCGGAGGTAATGATGGACCAGAGTTGTTTATAATCCCCCGATGGTTTTTCACCAGATTTGAGAATACGGGGATTTTTACCGACAGCTTCTTCGAGCGAATATCCGGTAATTTGGACAAACTTTGGGTTCACATACTCAATTGAACCGGTTGTGTCTGTAATGACAATTGATGCAGGGCTTTGATCAACTGCGCGGGAAAGTTTACGCAGTTCATCCTCGGCTTTCTTGCGCAAGGAAATATCTCTGGTTATCATTGATGCGCCAATAAGTGCGCCTTCAACATTGAAAATGGGAGATACGGAAATGGATACATCGAAGCGTGTTCCGTTTCTTTTCATCCGTACTGTCTCAAAATGATCAATGTGCCGTCCCACTTTTACCTTTTCCAGGATTTGACTCATTTCATATTGATGGTCGGGCGGGATTATTATCAATATTGGCTGATTGATAACTTGTTCTTTGACATAGCCGTACATTTTTTCTGCGCCAGTATTCCAGCTCGTAATGATGCCATCCAGTGTTTTGCTGATAATTGCATCCTCTGAAGATTCAATAATCGATGCTAATTGCAGGTTTTTTTCTTCCGTTTTTTTACGTTCAATTTCTGCTTTATCAGCTTGACGAAAAATGACTCGCGATAATTGAATGACAATACCGGCAGTAATAACAGCAAAGATCAAACTCAAAACGGCAGACAATAGGGCTATGTTGATACCAAACATTGTAAACAATCTTTCATGCAGAAATCCCTGAACTAGAATCGCGAAAACGATCAAAGGAAGCATAGCCCGAATAAGCTTTACGTTTGCGGAAGATCCGATAAATGGCCGGATAAAAATGTTTTCCGCTCCGGCGATTGTAATCAACGCACAGCCCAAGAAAAAGAAACCGATTGCCGTTGGCGCTGATAATGGAATAATATTCCCGCCATAAAGCAACGGAGTTCCGAATAAATAACCAATTGTTGCGATAAAACCCGCTATGAACGTTGTCACACCCAGGCTGCTGATCACGCTATTGATCTTTCGGTGATTTCCAAAAAATATTTCTAATTGGAGAGCAGTGCCTACTATAAAAAACAAAACACCGGTTATAGGAGACATTCGCCTGGTAATAAAATGGCCGACTTTTTCCGAACCTGGAAAAAGAATATTTCCAAAAGTAAGATCGACCTTAATAAAGAATTCGGCGAATTTAAGCAATCCATAGATCGATATTATTGCAATAACAATTGAGATAAATATTTTGCTCCGATTTGAATATCGAAAGCGAACATTCAAAAGAACGATTAATCCAATTACTATAAATACCAGTGATCCATCAGGAGAAATAGGAAGGTATGCTGTATGAAAGCTGGCAAGTTCGCGCACTCCTGTAACCCATCCCAATAATCCTAAGATACCAATCAACGATACCGCACCGCCGGAGAATAATGAAATTCGATCTAAATTTATATTCGGATTTATCTTGGACATAATTTTTTGTTCTAAATTAATTTCATACTTGGAACCGGATATCTTGGATGGAGAGATAGAACACAACCACTATCGACATCTCCAATGAGTTTTCATAATCCACGTTATGAGATAGTATCATTATTTTCTTGATGTACTTTTATTGTTCAGAATTCTCTCTTTGACCAGCCTTCTCATTTTCCTATTCACGCCGCAACTTTCAAAAACGCCCATGACTGATAATCATTTGGATCAAGAGAAATAAAAATAATATTTCTTCCATCCAAAGAAATTCTTGCGATAGAGAATGAACATTCTTCATACAGTTAATGTTCCTTAGTTTCTTTTGATTGAGCAGAGTCAAAGTCAGGATATAATTTCGGAAAGCAATCCGGGCACACGCCATGGGTGAATGTTGCGTCGGTATGTTTCTGAATATAACTCTCCACCTGCTGCCAGTATCCTTTATCATCTCGTATTTTCTTACACATCGAACAGATTGGAAGCAGGCCATTTAATGTCTTGACTTGAGAAAGAGCATCCTGTAGTTTGTTCAGTAGTTTTTGTTTGTCTTCTTCCAGCCATTTTCTATTCGTAATATCGCGCGAGACACCCATCACAGCAGTAATTCGACCGGCACCATCCCTGAGCGGAACCAGCCATGTGCCAAGCCAGGTCTCTTGATCTTTATGAGCCATTTTGCTTTCAATATACCTATGCATACCTGTGTCAAATACTATTTGCAGCGACCTTTGCTGCTGATTGAACACGTCTTGCGGAAACAATGACGCTCGTGTTTTTCCGATAAGTTCTTCGGGTTTTCGATGGAATAGTTCGGCGGCCGATGTATTAACATATTCCACGAGGTCATCTCGGCTGACAATAAAAATAATATCAAGTGACGCTTCGGTTAATGTTCGATAACGTTCTTCGCTTTTACGCAATGCCTCTACCGCCCGTTTGCGTTCGGTTATATCCCTCGCAATAACCTGAATCGCTGCCATTCCTTTGAATGCGATTGGAACGGATACAACTTCCACATCGACATCCGTTCCATCAATACATAAAAATTTTTCTTCTGTCATAGGCTGTGGTTTACCGTGTTCCATAGCTCCAATAACCCGTTGACGTACTAACTCTTTATAATCGGGATGAACAATATCGAGGATCGGCTTATCAATCAGCTGAGATTCGTTGAGTCCTCGGAAAAGATTGACACCGGCGGGATTAATGTAGACAATTCTTCCATTGGCATGCACGGCAACCGCATCAGGGGAGACCTCGACGAGACATCGATAGCGTTCTTCGCTTTCTCGCAATTTTTCTTCTGCTTGTTGGCGCTCCCGTCGGACAAGTGCTTCTGCAAGCTCACGCTTTACGGCTGGAGCCAGACGAGTAAGTTTGTCCTTCATCAGATAGTCGTGCGCACCTGCTTTCATAACTTCTACCGCAGTTTCTTCACCGATGGTACCAGAGACAACGATAAATGGAATATCGAGGCCCGACTTTTGCAGAAGCAAAAGGGCTGCAGGTGCATTAAATTGAGGCAATTTGTAATCTGCAACGATAATATCCCACACAAGCATATCTAGTGCCGCTTTCATTTCTTCGGCAGTTTCAATCCGTTCATGGTAAATTGTATATCCCGCTTTTTTCAACCGACGGATAACTAAATCAGAATCGCTTTCGGAGTCTTCGATAATTAAAACATGCAGCATACTCATGACACTCTCCCTCATTGTATTCCTATTCGTTCTTTACCCGGAGAGATTCCCCCGGAAGTGCATTGACAATAGATCATATCGCGTTAACTTGCCTAGATTGATTGGTTCATGTTATTGTATTATGTTCGATATATCTTTCTATGCAAAGTGAACATCATCGCTGCTATTCTAATGGCGGTGGTTCATTAATGACCAGCCAATACAATCCAAGATACTTTATGGCTTCAACAAATTGATTAAAGTCTATCGGCTTGCGGATATAACTGTTGACACCAAGATCATAACTTGCTGCCACATCTTCGTCCTCCTTCGATGAAGTGAGAATGACAACCGGCAATCTTTTAATTATTTCGGCCGCACGAATTCTTTTTAAGACTTCCAAACCACTAACCTTTGGCAGTTTTAAATCGAGGAGAATTTGTGTAGGTAATTGACTTATATCTCGATTTGCGTAAATGCCATTTCCAAAAATATAGTCCAACGCTTCCTGGCCATCTTCGGCAACAACGAGGTTATTCGTGATATGTCCTTTTTCGAATGCCCGTTTGGTAAGATTAATATCGCTTGGATTATCTTCGACAAGAAGAATAGTTTTATTATTCAAGCTTACTCCTTGAGTGTGAAATAAAATATTGCACCGCTATCGACATGAGCGTCAGCCCAGATACGTCCGCCATGCCGATGGATAATGCGTTGCACGGTTGCAAGTCCGATACCAGTACCCCGGAACTCAGATAATTTATGCATTCGCTGAAATGCTCCAAAAAGATTCTGCGTATATTGCATGTCAAAACCAACGCCATTATCACGGATAAAAAAAGCCTGTTTGCCATTAATGCCCGTCTTTCCAAATTCAATACGTGCTAATTCCCGCGGACTTGTGAACTTGCATGCATTGTCAAAAAGGTTCGTCAAGACAATATCAAGCAAATTGATGTCGCCCCAGGCGGATAACCCCTCCTGGATAATAAAATTAATTTTTCGATCCTTATTCATTTTCTGCATCCGGGTTTCGATAGAATGCGCCAGTGTTGTGAGGTCAACTGACGTTGGTTCCATTTCAGTGCGATTAACCCGAGAGAGTTTCAAAAGATCGTCGATAAGCTGTCCCATGCGTTGTGTTTCGGTACGAATCAGATTCAAGTCTTGACGCGCCTGTTCGTTCAGTTGCTTGTCAAAATCTTCCTGGAGCGCCAGGCTCCATCCATCAATTCCGCGCAATGGTGCACGTAAATCATGAGAGACAGAATAAGCAAACGATTCTAGTTCTTTATTTGCAACTTCCAGCTGGGCAGTGCGCTCAAGCACGCGTTGTTCAAGATCTTCGTTCAACTGGCGAATTTTTTCTTCCGCCCGTTTGCGATCAGTGATGTCTCGTGCTATGACTTGAACTGCAGTCATTCCTTTGAATATAGTCGGCACAGACACAACTTCCACATCTACGATCGTTCCATCCGAACATAAAAATTTTTCCTCTCTCATAGGCTGTGCTTTTCTGTGTTCCAGCGCTCCCATAACACGCTCACGCACTAACTCTTTATAATCCGGATGAACAACATCCAGGACCGGTTTGCCAATCATTTCAGATTCATCGCGTGCATGGAAAAGTTTGACTGCGGCGGGATTGACGTATACGATTCTTCCATCGGCATGCACTGCAATGGTATCTGGAGAGACCTCGACGAGACATCGATAGCGTTCTTCGCTTTCCCGCAATTCTTCTTCCGCCTTCTTGCGTTCTGTTATATCCTCGACAGTCCCTTCGTAATAGAGAATATCGCCTTTTGCGCTACGAATAGCCTTTGCGTTTTCAGAAACAAGAATGAATGTATTGTCGCGTTTTGTCCATAAGTTTTCTAAACCTCTGATCTCACTGTCGCGCTCAATTTGTTTTTTGAAGTGACGGCGTGGCTTATCCGGTTTAAAACCCTCCTGTTCCAAATTGCGTACAGTTAATTCATTGAACGAGTTATAACCCAGCATGTGAATCAGTGCGGGATTGGCAGCGAGTATTTGTCCCTCAGGCGTCGTGCGATAAATGCCGATTTGAGCATTCTCAAAAAGTGTTCTATACCTCTCTTCACTCTTCCGCAGCGCCTCTTCTGCAAGTTTGCGTTCCGTGATATCTAGTACAGATGCAATGCTCCTATTTGTTCCTTGAATGAGTTCAATGGTAAAGTATATGTTATATATTTTTTTTGTCTTATCGATAAACCGTAACTCATAATGATTTAATGCGGATTCGTGGTTTTTACGTCTCGCGTGAAGTTGCGCGAGCATTCGTTCCAAGTCTTCTTGAATGATAAATTCCGTCCATTTCTTTTTTCCTTCAATTTCTTGTTTGGCATATCCGGAGAGATATTCGAATTCTTTGTTGGCAAGACCAATAACAGTGTCTTCTTCAATAAGGATATTAGCTGTTCCTGTGTTTTCAAAAATAGTCCGATATGTTTCTTCGTTTTCTTTCAACGCTTCTTCTGCTCGCTTGCGTTCGGTAATATCTGTAAATGACGCAACTATTTTTCCACTGCTTTTAATCAAGCCAACGGACATCAGACCATAGCGTATTTCACAATTATTATTATAGAATTTAAATTCATATCTGTCGGGAGCATTCTTTGGATCATTCAGTCTCAATCGGTTATACTCTTTTAATCGTCCAAGGTCCTCCGCTGGTATTTGCTGTGTCCAACTCATTCCTACTATTTCTTGTTTTGTATATCCGCTCATTTGACAATATGCATCATTGACCATGGATATGGTAGTATCCGATTCAATAATTGCTATTGCTGCCGAGTTGCTTTCAAATATAGCTCTGAAATATTCTTCACTGACACGCAATGCTTCTTCCACCCATTTGCGTTCGGTAATATCACGCCCTATCGACTGATAGAATTTATTCCCTTCAATCTCAATCACCCGCACGCTGAGTTCAATGGGAAAAGCAGTACCATCTTTCCTCTGGTGGATTGTTTCATATGTTGCAGTTTTTATTTTATCAAGTGTCCTGACTTGCTCCGGCAGTTGTGCAACCGTCGGCATTGCGCGAAGCCGGGCTACATTTAAGCCGATTAATTCATTTCTTGTACACCCGTACGTCTCTAATGCCTGATCATTTGCTTCTATAATATTTAAATCCTTATTCGCAAGAACGATAATGTCGTTTGCGTACTTGAAGAGATAATCAAAGTGCGAGATAAGTGCTTGGCGTTCTTGTTCTAATTGATATTGTTGTTTGTAATGCTTTGCTCTCTGGTACCGCCACCATAAACCAAGTGCTAAAGCAAAGAAAAGAATGAGTAATACGATCAACAGCAACACAAGAGTCAATTGCTGGCGAAACGATGTATAAATTTCTTCCTCATCAACTTTGGCAACCATAAACCATGGGGAGTTGGGTATTCGATCCATGGATGCAAGAACATGGACATTTCGATAATCAATTCCTTCTGTCGTTCCTTTCATACCGCGCGCTGCCATTGCTGCCGGCAACTGCTGGAGTGAAATCGGCAAACGTAATGTCAAAGCCGTATTGTCGCGATGACGCAGTTCATTTAGATAGAGAACGCTGTCACCTTCGCGGCGGAGCAAAAGTGTTTCTGCCGTTCGACTTTGTGTAGGCCACAAATGGACAAGAGGAAAGAGATGTTCATCCGGATTAAAACGAAGCATCAGCACGCCGACCAGAATGCTGTCTTGTTTATCAAGTCTCATAATCGGCATAACTAAATCCAAATAAATTATTGGAGAGGATTCTTCTTTATAAAGGTCGGAGAATATAAATCTGCGTTGAAAGATCACGTCCGCGATAAGTCTGCGCGCACAAATTCCTAATGAGTCTTTTACCGGTACAGCAGCCAGTCGGGCATTACCATCTATGTCGCATAAAATAACATTGTTGTATCCCAACGAAGTCTGCGCCGATTTCATCCAAGTTACAAGGTCATATCTAATCTGTGGTTCTCCTGGATTCTTGAAAAAGGCTTCGACCTGGCGACCAAGGAGCGGATTTTCGCTCATAAATTTACCTTCATCAAGATAACCGCTCCTCCATCGAACAATTTCTCCAACTTTTAATTTTACGATGTCAGAAAGTTCATTTTTTACCTGATTGATAATTTTATTTTTTTGCAATTGATAGTGGGTGTACACCGCCAGGAGAATACTCAGGGTGAGAAAAAGAAACAAGTACGTAGGCAGCCACGGAAGCGATCGGAAGTTTTGTTTAATTTTCATACGGCTACACTCCTTATCATACTGCCGGGTTCTTGAAAAAAGATTTTGCCCAAAAAGGCAGGGAACCCGCATCATCCGACTCGCGGGCTATTGAAGAAGCCCGGCAATAGGTTCGTCTATGAGTTAATATATGAACTCACAGTCGCAAAATAAAGCTATTCTTGAAAAGCAAGAACACAATAGTATTATGAGCGATATATTCGAACCGTAATTCACTACTACATCTCAATTCCAAGTTATGCTTAACCATCTTCTCTTATCCATCACAACTAATTCTCCACTTTTCATTTGCCTGCGATTTGATTCGTAATGAAAGCTCAATGTGTTGGGTCCCGAACCAACAATGGAAGGAAAACCGTAGAATTCACATCCGCTCCGGATAAAGCAATATTCGATGACCGCCTGAAGCTCATATTCGTATATATTGGGTGTACAGCATTTCATTGCTTCCATGCATCCATACATAGTAGCATCGATCGCCTTCTGCATCATTACAATCTCTGCTGAAGATTTCACAGAGCGTAATTCGTTCACCAACATTCCTGAACTTTTTACAGTAAGAGTCGGATATTTTTCTTTCAACCCCTTTCGTACCGCGCGAACTACTGAGAATGTAGTATTGGAAATCGGGTCGATAAGGATATCAGGCAAGGATGGAGTGTAGTAGAGAATTGTTTTCGATTGAAGAATCTGGGGTAAGACGGTTTTTAGTTTTTCAGTTGGTACCACAATACTTATTGTTTTTTGATCACCGAAGCCAAGAACGTGTTTCGCTCCTTCCAAGCCAAGATTGTAGCCATTCCAATTTTTTGTATACTCGCCGACAAAAAGGATCTCCTTTACCATGGTAACACTATCCATTAGAATTCTATCGGGCGCAAGAATCAGCGTGCTATTCGTTTTATTGCAGCCGGTCAGATACAAAATATTATCATTCTGTCGGAATTTGTAATCAGTATCTCCATTCCGATTGACGAGTTTATTTGCATGGAAAATAGCAATAAAGCCTGAATCCATCAATGCCATTACCGCTGCACGACGTTGTTGATACTCATATGGTTTCGTGCCGTCTGTGTCATAAATTCCGTAATGGGCAAACGACCGGTTGATAGAAGTTTGACTCGAGGCGAACGAACTATCTAAAACAATGAAAAGAATGAAGAATAAATAATATTGCTTCATACTATTTCAGGACTTCAATAAACGAGAAATTCGAAAATCTCCCCGGCGTCAATGAGGTTACAATTCTCGCTGACGCCCAAGGGAACAGTTAAGTAAATTATTTTATCAGTTTTGTTTTTACTGTTGTACTAATCGACATTGTCGAAGCACCGGTTTGCGATCCGGTAGCTGTTGTTGTCATTTCGGTTTCATTCGATTGTTCTGAGAGAACGAATATACCTTCAGCAGGTGCAATATACGCCGATCCGTTGATCTTTACTGTTCCATCAATCGTTACGTCGGCACCATGCTGAGCGCCGTTTCCTTCCATGGAACTTGTTCCGTTGATTGAAATATTCCAACAATTATAATCAGCTTTCTTCTCGGCCCCCACAATTTTAAATTCAATATTTGGCTTCATCACTATTTTCATTCCGCCGCGGGAAATAGTGTCGGGATTGTTTTTCTTCCATGAACCCTTCACATCAACTTCCTTCTCCGGAAGTTCAAGCAGGAGCTGCTTAAAGAGATCCGACGGGTTTAAACCTGCCATCATTTGTACTTGGGAAGGGGGAATCGTATCGATGGGTACAACGGAAAGCGTCTTGCCTTTATCTGTCATGACAATCTTGATTCGTTTGCCGACATATTCGCGCAGAACGATCGTGCTGTCGTTGAATCCCATCATCGGCATATTTATTTTGATGTTAAACTTCTCAAATTTTACCTCCAATGTCATCACACGGGCATTTATGCTCATAAGGGAGATTGAATAATCAAAGTTGGCGCCGGAGGTCATAGTAAATTCCTGGCCCATTGATTGACCGGAGGTTTTACTCTCAATAACAGTAGAATAATTATATGTCTTTCCTTTCTCAAATTTGTAATGGAGTTCTTGTCCTGCCGTACTGATCTGACAAAGGAGAAATACAAATAGAACAGCAAAACTACTAGAGATTGTACGTGAATGCATAAATGTTCTCCTATAGAAATGATGGGTAATGATAGTAATCAACGCCAATCCTTTCTTCAATCAAGACAGACAGAAACAATGGCGGTCGAATGTTTGTTCGCAGGAGCATGGTAGGAATATTTTAAACCGTCCGCAAGTGCTGCAATACCATGGAAAGTTTCCAATTGTATTTTTTTCTTCTTACTTTTAAGTTACAGAAACTAACGAAGGCTGAATCATGTTTTCACAATATAACGGCAAAACAAATGGGCACCACTTCACCTTACAGAGCATCATCGAAGAAAGCTGTCGAACTCATTCATCGCATATAGCACTTTCATATACAGATGAAGAGCCGATTAATTATTCGGACCTCAAAGGACAGATTGATCATCTCTCTGGTTTTCTGAAGGACCAAGGTGTGACCCATGGTGACCGTGTCGCAATCCTGGGTGAGAATAGTCCTCAATGGGGTATCGCATATTTCGCTATTACAACAATGGGCTCTGTTGCAGTACCGATTTTACCTGATTTTAATACTTATGAGATTCATCATATCCTAGGGCACTCCGGCAGTAAAGTCATTTTCATATCCGAACGGTATTATTATAAAATTGAAGATTTGGATTTTACTGAATTCAACAGCGTTATTCTGTTGAACGACTTTTCCATTATTAATCCTGCAACCTCGAAGGCAACGCTGCGACAGTTGATATCGGAAGGGAGTAAAGAACTGCGCAAGATTAAGAACCTTGTCTTAAGTTTAGCGGGATTTATTCCAAAGGAAATTAATGAAGACGATATTGCGTCTATTATCTATACATCGGGAACGACGGGACATTCAAAGGGCGTCATGCTAACACATAAGAACATTGTCTGGAATGCGTTTGCGTCATCAAAGATTCCCAATTTTAATTCGAATGACCGTATGCTGTCTATACTTCCATTAGCTCACGTGTACGAATGCACACTTGGTTTAGTGATTCCGATGATGTGCGGTTCTTCTGTCTATTATGTAAAAAAACCTCCTACAACTGCTGTATTGCTTCCAGCATTGGAGATGGTCAAACCGACGGCCATGTTAACTGTCCCGTTGATCATTGAAAAGATGTATAAGACACGCATTATACCTGAAATCAAAATAAGATTTTTGATCCGGTTGATCTATAAATTTCCTGTAATACGCAAACGTATACATAAAATTGCCGGCAACAAACTCATGGAAACATTCGGCGGCGCAATGAAATTTTTTGGAATCGGTGGCTCAGCCCTCTCACCAGAAGTGGAACGTTTTCTGCGCGAAGCAGAATTTCCCTATGCGATCGGTTATGGACTAACAGAAACATCACCGCTCATTGCGGGAACAAACGCAGAAAAAACACGATTCAGATCCACAGGTCCTATTGTACCGGGACTAGAAGTACGAATCGAAAATCAGGATTCAAAAACCGGTATCGGAGAAATTGTTGTGCGGGGACCGAGTATTATGAAAGGGTACTATCGCGATCCTGGTCTTACTTCAAAAGTGCTTTCAGAAGACGGTTGGTTCCATACTGGCGATCTCGGAAGTTTTGATAAAAACGGCTACCTCTATATTAATGGCCGCTTGAAAAATGTCATACTGGGACCAAGCGGCGAGAATATTTATCCAGAAGTTATCGAATCGGTCATTAACCGATTAGATATCGTCCTTGAATCGCTTGTCTATCAAGACCAAGGACAGCTTGTAGCACGCGTACATCTCGATTATGAAAAACTCGATGTTGAATTCTCCGATCTCGATTTGACGGAATCACAAGCGCGGGAGCACATTGAACAACTCTGTGAAGATATTAAAAAACAAGTGAATGAACAGGTTTCTTCGTTTTCACGCGTCGCCCGCGTTATCGAACAAACAGAACCATTTGAAAAAACACCGACTCAAAAGATTAAACGGTATCTTTACGCCAATTGAATAAAAGCACCTTTATCGTCGCCATATTCTTTCCATGGAGCTCCTAAAGTCTCACGAAGCGATCAAGATCAATCAGGTTATTGGCATATTCGTGTCAAGAAGATATTTTGTTTCGTTAGAAAATAATTTGAATATTTATTAAAAACCTCTTGACAATTAAGCGACCGCATTATATCTTGTGGTGTGCAGTCTCCCCGACTGCACATAGTTAGCCTCCCTATACCCCGGCGTCTGGTAGTGCGTCGGGGTATTTTTTTGTCTAAAATATTACTCTATTGATTGATTCTGCCGAACAAGAGAAATTGGAATAAAGGAAGTCTTTCTCCTATATCCAAAACGGATTGAGTTTTCGAAGTAACTCTATTTCTATATGAATTAAATACTAAAATCGATTGGAGCGCCTGTCATTTCTTTTGGACGTACCGTGACTTTACTTTCTTGATAGACAGATGAAAACGGCGGCACACTCGTTGTCAGCCAAACATTACCTCCGATGACGCTCATACGACCAACAATAGTCTCACCGCCAAGAATAATCGCTTGTGCGTAAATTACGACATCATCTTCGATGGTTGGATGGCGTTTGGATTTTGCAAACTTCTTATCCACACTTAAGGCTCCGAGTGTTACGCCCTGGTACATTTTCACATTATTACCAATAATGGAGGATTCACCTATAACAATGCCAGTACCATGGTCTATTGCAAATGACGAACCGATATGAGCACCCGGGTGAATATCTATACCTGTCAATTGATGCGCATATTCGGTGATCAGACGCGGGAAGATTGGAACATGCATCAGATAAAACTCATGCGCGATGCGATAATATGCTATCGCTGTGAATCCTGGATACGCAAGAATAACTTCATCGACACTTTCCGCCGCCGGATCGCCGCTCGTGATTGCTTCAGCATCAAGCCAAAGCTTATCGTTGATCGTTGGAAGCGTCTGCATAAAATGCATGGCTATTTCATCCAAATTCCGCGATGTATCTTTCAGTATGGGAATTAGCAGGCGTTTTAAATCACGTTCCAATAGAACAAGACGTGATTGTATTTCCTCGAACGTAAAAAACCCTTCCTTGCAAAAGTGCGGGAAGAGAACGGCAAGCAAATTATCGACAAATTCTTGCGTTCCTTTCTTCAACTGAAACCCTAAAGAATGATCATCGCGCCGCTCTTTGAGCATTTTAGCAAACTCGTCATATTTCATCTCGTTACTCACTATCTATTCTCCTCAGACTCAATAATGAAAATGGAACATTCCTACACTATGGTAATTCAAAAAAGTTTTATAACAGAAAAAGCTCATCCCGATGAACCTGGACGAGCTTTTTTCTCAAGAGTATAAATTAAAAATTCAAAACGTTTTTACGTAATTTGCTCGGCCAGTTATACAGAAGCACCAACAAGGACATTGCCGGCAGGCAAGAACTTTAGTTTTACTCGCGTGTGTATTAATATTCTCCATACAGAGTATCAAGCCTATGAACTGATGAATAATTCCTGCTCTTGAGAATTTCCTCTAAACAATATGTGGAAAGATACAATTCAATTCAAGGTCTTATGATAATTTTTATTTAGCGGCACACAAGTATTGGAGATTTCTTGATTAACTTCTTTTTTGATTCCACCAATGCTCCATAACTTCCGTGATGTCCGTTTTCGTGCCGGATTGTTTCCATTTGTCGAAAAATTTAACATCCGTGCTGTGCGGTGTCGGCTGCGGATAATCAATTTGAACACGCTGCGGAATAGGTATTGCATCACCAATAATTATTGTCTCACCCTGTCGCAAGAGCGGAACGACAGTATCCAAGCCGCTGAAGGAGTCGGGCACAAGACGGCGGATATATGCTTGATCCGTCGGATTGAGGAGACGCATGATGACAAAATTATTACACTGCGAAAGAATTGTTTCTGAAATATCCGATGGCCGTTGACTGACGATCATGCAGCTGACGCCGTATTTCCTTCCTTCTTTAGCAATACGCTCCACGGTACGCCGCGCCGCTTTCGATCCGTCTGTTGAGTTTGAGAGATAATTATGCGCTTCTTCAAAGACAAGTAATATTGGTAAATCATTGCGCTTGGGATTCCAAAAATTGAAGTCGAATGTCGTTCGCGCTATAAGAGCAGAAATAGTCTTTACAACATCCGATGGGACACCGCTCATATCCCAAATCGTAATCCTCGCTTTGCTCGCAAGTCCAAAGAGTGTCATAAATAACGGTACGACAGATTCGGTTTCCACGCAAATATTTGGCTGGAACATAAACGCGTAACGCGGATCGTTCATTTTATTATCGAGGTGAATCAATAAGCGGGAAAATTTCCCAAAGTATGCCCCTTCCTTCATTCCCACTGCACTTGTAATCTTTTCCGTATCCATAAAATGCAGTTTTGTGCGAATCTCTTTTAAATCGTAAGCAACAGGTGAATCGATGGTAATGACATCAGCAATAGTCGGGTTTTTTGTTTTTTTCGCAGCGTAAATAAGATCTTGCAGAACCGCTCCCTGAATCGATGCATTCTCATCCGACGGTTCAACAAACATTTCCAGCATTTCTTCAGCATTCATCAGCCAATAGGGAAGTTCCAATGATGCAATTTCACAGTACTGGCCTGTCTCAGGGAATGCCTGCCGATATTCATTATGAAGATCGAGCAACACAATGTGTGTATCAGAAAACTGAGCAACTTTTTGGAGGATGGATGCAACAGTGTATGATTTGCCTGAACCGCTTGAACCAAGAACCGCAATATGCTTTCCAAAAAACTTATTCGGATCCAAATACGCCCTCTCATTTTCAAACAATGAAAGCTGGCCGACCGAGAAATTGTATTGCTGATACGCTGCGAATATGGATTTAATATCTTTATCTTCCAATAAATAGACGATCATATCCACTGTAGGCATAACTGAGACACCGGTCTCATATTTTCCCTTCCTGATGGTTCCTACCAGTGTTACCGTCATTAAATATCGTACAAAGGTTACTCCGTCTTCTCTCGTTTCTTCTTTCTTTATGCCAGAGACCATGCCGATGATATAAATGGCACCTATGGGAATAAGTACATACGAGCCAATTTGACCGATGTAGTAAACCCTGTCGCCAATCTTTTTCACCATGTTGGTAATTTCTCTATCAAGAAGAACAACGATCGTTGCGTTGACAACTTCTTTCACAATCCCTAATTGTTTTTGTTCCCACATAATTTTTCCCGGTTGATTATATGTTCAAGAAAATGTTCTCTTAGTTTTCAGCAGGTGGATTCACCGGAAGAGTGAAACGGAACACTGTTAATTTGCCCGGTTCACTCTCTGCCGAAATTTTGCCGCTATGCGCTTCAACAATAAGTTTGCAAATAGCAAGTCCTAATCCCGTCCCTTTTGCCTGTATAACTTCTGAAGCAATTCCTTGTTTGTAACGTTCGAAGAGCGTTGCCAATTCTTGCGGGTGGATTCCTATTCCGCTGTTACTAATAGTTGTCTGTACACATTCGCCTGCCGTTGCGGTCTCGGGCATTTTTTCTATGGTAATCTGAACGGATCCGTTCGATGATGTGAATTTTAAAGCATTGCTTAGGATATTGGAAAACACCTGCGATATTTTGTTTGCATCAGCAGAAATAAGTGGAAGGTTGTCTTCAAGTTCTAGATTGATATGTATTCCCTTCTGCTTGAATTGCGGATGCATCTGTGTCATAATTCTATCTGCTATTCTGCCAATATGAATGTATTCACGACTCAGATTCATTTTACCGGCTTCATATTTTGAAAGATCGAGCATATCATTAATCAGATGGAGTAATCGCCTTGTCGCTTCTTCCGCCGATGTGAGCAATTCTCGGTGGACTTCCTGTACCGCTTCGCCTCTGAGCAACGGTTCTTCCAATAATTCAAGAATACTGCTAATACCTCCAATGGGACTGCGCATGTCGTGTATAAGCATCGCCATAAAATCTGCCTTTGTTCGCTCAAGTTCTACTTCCATTTTCTTGAGACGAACAAGAGAACGTGTGCGCACTAACAATTCGTCTATGTCAATCGGTTTCGTTAAATACTCTTCTGCTCCGAGCAAGAGACCTTGTTCAATGCTTAATGCGTCTTTCCTTTGTGCCGTAAGAAAGATGACCGGAATATCTGCGCTTTTTCTTGATGCACGCAGATGTTTGAGTGTCTCAAATCCATCCATATCCGGCATCTGAATATCCAAGAGAATGACATCAGGGTGATGCTGTGCCGCAAGCTGCAAACATTCCTTGCCGCTGCCCGCACGCAGCATCCGAACCGGTTTCCGCTTGAGCGCAAATTCCAGTAAATCAAGATTATCCTCTGTGTCATCCACAATAAGGATAGTAGGATTCGTAACCTCCATAGATTTATCTGCTCTTTCTTTATCTATATGATGGAGTAACAATTTTTTTAATGGTACTTGTAATCAATTCCTTCGAGAAGTGTCCTTTGTCAATAAACTCTTCAGTGAGTTTATTGAGATTTTGGCGCTGCTCGTTTGTGATTTCTGCTCCCGAGAGAACTACGATCGGTAAGTTGTGCCATCGTTCCTGAGAGCGAAGCCGCTGAACAACGGCAAATCCATCAATACCGGGCATAATGAGATCGAGAAATAAAAGCGACGGATTGATGGTTTCAATATCCTTCAGAGCATCTTCTCCGCTATACAAAGCAATAGCACGATATCCTTCAACTTCAAGCAAACTTTTTAATGAATCGGCAAAATCCTGGTTATCATCAACAATCATAATCGGCTGTTTTTTTGAGCGGCAAGCGCGTTCAACAATGCTCAAGATTTTCTTCGGATCAGAAGGTTTTGTGACAACGTCAAGCGCACCAAGTGAAAGCGCCAGCGGCCGATTTTCAACAACAGAATGAATAATGACAGGAATATCACTCGTCGCCGGATTATTTTTTAATTCCCTTAATACTTGCCAGCCATCCTTCTCCGGCATCATAATATCCAATGTAATAACTGCGGGTTGAAGTTCTTGAGCTAGTCGAACCCCTTCTTCTCCTGAAGCAACACCTCTGACAGAATACCCTTCTGGAATTAAATACCGGCGGAGCAGATCAATAACTTCCGCATCATCGTCGATACAAAGAACAAGAACTCCTGTTGATACGACCGGTGATTGTTCCGCTACAAGTCGTGATATCGGCGCTATAACGGCATTTTTTATTGCCGGCGTTTCTTCATTTTGCTTCAGAAGCTTTTCATCAGGGATGATAGGCGGGATGACAAGTGTAAAAGTAGAGCCTTTCCCAACTTCACTATGAACTGTCAAATTTCCACCAAGAAGACGCGCATAGTTTTTTGCAATCGCAAGACCCAAACCAGTGCCCTTGTACTTTCTGGCATTGCTCGAATCTATCTGTTGAAATTCCTCAAACACTCGATCAAGGTTCTTAGCTTCAATTCCAATACCATCATCTTTGACAGAAATCGAGATCATACCGTTTTGTTTTTTTGCAATAACGGTAATAGCACCCTGTTCTGTGAACTTCGCAGCATTGCTCAAGAGGTTTAAGAGGATTTGTTTGATTTTGAGCGTATCAGTGTTCAGCAACGGCAGGCCCGGTTCAATTTCTTGCACAAGTTTTACATCTTTTCCGGTCACCATTGGCTCAACTGTCACCATAGCATTTGAAATGACATCCGCGACCTCGTCTGTGCTGAGATTAATGGGTGTCCTGCCTGCTTCAATTTTTGAGAAATCAAGAATATCGTTAATGAGCTCAAGCAGGTGTTTTCCATTCTTTAATACTTTTTCTAATGCCTTTGCCTGATCGGCGGTAAGAGGATCGCCATGCTGTCCCAGTAAAACCGATGTAAAACCGATAATGGAATTCAACGGAGTACGCAATTCGTGAGACATATTCGAGAGAAAGTCCGACTTCACCCGGTATGCTTTCTCCAGCTCTGCATTTTTACCGTTGAGTTCATTATTCTTTACCGTTATTTCATTGGAAAGTTTTTTCGTTGATTCCAGATTCATGGCATTGGTAATAGCGACGCCGATTTGTGGGATGGAATTATCCATAATCTCTCGTCGATGTTCATCAAAAGATTTCATAGATCCCAACACAATCACTCCTATAAGATTATCCTGAAACAATATAGGTGTAGCCAGAATGTATGTGGGAATAACACTTATAAGACCGGTGTCGATAATGAAATCTTTGCCGGTTGCAAGGTCGTTCACTTCAATAGTCTTTTTCATTGCGGCGCACTGGCCTGGAATTCCTTCTCCTATTTTATACGCCATTTTATTTTCGATGTTTAGAAGGGCGTACCCGCTAACTAATGTTAACGTACCCGAATCGATATCTAAAAGATACAATGCACCAACAGAAGCATCGATATGTGAACATAATATTTGCAGGCTTGCCTGCTCAACAGTGAGCAGGGATTCATGCTTGTTCAACGCGGTCATTAATTCCGAATATGCGGTCAAACGACCATAATTATATTGTAACATCTTGGACATTTGGTTGAAATCACTTGCAAGATCTCCAAATTCATCTCGCTGGTTCAGTGAAATCGGCTCAAATATACCTTTCATTATATTTTGCGTACCGCCGCGCAGTTGACCTACCGGTTTTGTGATAGACCGGGTCAAGATAACTCCCAGCACCACAGCAAAGATAGCAAGCAGCACGTTCACGAGAATAATAAACGACGCGATGTTTTTTGATAAATCAATGGAATACTCTATATTCTTTGGTACCGACGATAAGCGCTGCTGATAGAGTGTTCGGATGAGCGTTTGGGCCGTTTCAAGATATCTACTGGTCGATTGCTGAATGCCTAAAGAATAAATCTCCTTCCCAAGTTCATCGCTCTTTAAACCTGAAGAACCAAGTAATATTTTTTTATCACCAACATTTGCAACCCATGCATAAAAGGAAGTCCGTATCTGCTTTAATGTTTGCAGATCAACCGAGTCGGCATAACTTTTCTGAAGAGTGACAATTTCATTATCGAACTCCTTCCAGCATTGTTCATAGGCAGTTCTCTTTTCGGGAAGATTTGTATACATGAATTCATCGGCCGAGGATTGAATATCAACGATCAAATCCCTCATGCGATCCAAATTGGAGGTTGTCGTCACATCTACCGATGCTTGAGAATAACTTTTCTGAATCTTTGTTAAAAAATAGAGTGTGACAACTGTCGTAGCCGAAAGAATAATAAGAAGAAGAGTGAAATAGAAAGTTACTTTCCAAAATAATTTAGAAGAGAACATACGATCCTCATTTGAACAAACGCATCAAAAGTAAGCAAAAGAGAAATATTTATTTTATTAAAAAACAGATGTATATTTTAAGATAATTCTCCATGCACCAGTCTGATTTTATGGACAGCACTTCCCGTGTAAGCCAATTGACTGATTGTTCTCAATAACAAACGTCATTGTTACAACAATCGAGGTGCTTCTCTCCGAGTCAATTTACAGCAAGGCATATAGAAATGCAAGTACATACCTTGATATCGCGTCTATTTCAAAAATTGAAACGAGAGAGTAAACACAAGTCGAATGATGAGCGAAAAAGACACAGAATAAGGAAAAAACCGCCAACTCACTTCTTGATTACCCTTTTAGCGCCATTTTTCTATCGTTCACTATGGGATAGTTGATGTCGACCATCATGTGTTTTATTCTTTGTATTGAAATAAGACTTTTTTACGCACATTGATTTCGCAATGAAACATACATTGCATCCCATATCGCTACACTCTTTTTCAATGACGATACAAAAAGCACTCGATTCTTTTTAGAAACCAAAATATTTTTTGGCATTATTATAACTGATATCTTCAACTAAAGCGCCTACGAGTTTCAAGTCCTTCGGGATGAGACCTCGTTCGATATCAGATCCCAAGATATTGCACAACATTCGTCGAAAATATTCATGTCGAGGATACGAAAGAAAGCTTCTGGAATCCGTAAGCATTCCGACAAATTGGCTCAAAACACCCAACGTAGAAAGCGCTTCAATTTGTTTTCGCATTCCATCAAGTTGATCAAGAAACCACCATGCGGAACCATATTGAAGTTTCCCGGGAACTTTCCCGTTTTGGAAGTTACCAATCATTGTCGCTATCAATTCATTATCCCTGGGATTGAGATTATAGATAATCGTTTTACCAAGTTTATTCCCATTGTCAAGTTTATCCAGGAATTTTGACAATGTGCGTGCAATTTCAAAATCACCAATCGAATCAAAACCGGTATCCGGACCAATGGTTTGCATCATTCTGGAATTATTATTGCGAAGCGCTCCCAGATGAAGCTGTTGAATCCATCCTCGTTCACAATCCATAGCACCGAATTCATACAGCATTGCCGATTTAAATTTCAGGACCTCGGATCTAAGAAGATTTTTCCCTTTACGAAGTTTTTTGAAAATGGATTTAATTTCCGATTCTGTATAATCTTCGGCGTACGTTGTTTCAATACCATGATCTGAAACTCGGCAGCCGCGGGAATGAAAATAATCTTGCCGTGTTCGAATTGCCGAAATCAATGATTCAAAATCCTTTATTTCGACTCCTGATGCGGTTTCTAATTTTTGAATATAGGAAAGAAAATCATCCACGTTTTCCACTGCCATCGCTTTATCCGGCCGAAATGCGGGCAGCATCTTCGTGAATCCGTTTCCATTCTTTGCATATTCCTCATGATATGCGAGAGAATCAATGGGATCATCCGTTGTGCATATGACTGCAACATGCATCTTCTTCACTATACTTTGAGCTGTAAAGCCCTTGGTCGCTAATTTTGCATTACATTTTTCCCAAATAGTTTTCGCCGTTTTCTCATTCAATAATGTGTCAGAAATTCCGAATGGACGATTTAATTCCAAATGTGTCCAATGGAACAACGGATTGCGGATAGTTTTAGGGACTGTACGTGCCCACATTTCGAATTTCTCCCAATCTGAGGCATTGCCGGTTATGAATTTCTCATCCACGCCGCATGTCCGCATTGCCCTCCATTTATAATGATCGGCGGTAAGCCAGATCTGCGTCATATTTTCAAACTGTCGATTTTGCGCAACTTCTTTTGGTGAAATATGACAATGGTAATCAACAATAGGAAGCGGTTCTGCATAGGTGTGATAGAGATTGGATGCGGTTTTATTGTCCAGCATAAAATCTTCATGAATAAAGCATTTTTTCATATTACAATCCTTTCACATATGTAAACAGCGGTCATGTACTTTCATCCTTCAATCATGATAAAATCCATATCATCACCCACTCCCTAAAACCATTATGGTCCCTTTATCTCCTGTTCCATAAGACCTATATCGTGTATCCAATACGTACGGTATTTGCACCTGCCATAATAAAATAATTAAATATATTTGCCGATTGCGGAACAACAGATTCATCGTTTCATTTCGGTTCTTTCATTAAAGAGTGCTTTTGGACTGCTCTATATTACCGGCATCTTACATGGAAAATAATATAGCAATAATCTCCAGTAAGAAAAACTCATTATGTCATCATATTCTCAGCCGAGTTCTATATTCAACCTTCAGCATTCACCATAATATTCGATCGTTTGTTTTATCAATCATGTGTATGTTCTAAATGAAGCATCTGCTTTCTCCTTTCAAATTTTATCGTATATTGTTCAAACCATTTCTAACACATTGAAAGTCCTTCTATGCAAATAGGAATCGTTGGCATACCGTTCTGCGGAAAATCCACATTGTTTCAGACGATCACAAAAACACATATAGATCCAGCAGCCCTTACCAAGGCCGAAGCTCATCACGCCATAGTGAAGATTCCAGACACCAGGCTGGATAAATGTTCCGAAATATTCTCCCCGAAAAGCACCGTGCATGCAACTATCGAATTTGTCGATGTGGTCGGATTGAAGAAAGGCGAGTCCGGTTCAACACAATTTTCCACCAACTTTCTCGCAAGTGTAAAAACAAACGATGCACTTGTGCAGGTTGTTCGCTTATTTGCAAACGAGACCGTCCCGCATCCCGACAGTTCCATCGATGCAATGCGGGATCTCGATGCATTTGAAACGGAATTTATTCTTTCGGACCTCTCCCTCGTCGAGACACGCATTGAACGCATTAAGAAACAACTTATGAAAATGCAGGACGAACTTGCCAAACGTGAACTACCGGTATTAGAAAAATGCAAACAGATACTTGAAACAGAAAAGCCATTGCGTGAAACCGCGTTCACGAAAGATGAATTACATCTGCTCAAAACCTATCAGCTTCTTTCTATAAAACCGATGCTCATCGCATTGAACTTAGACGAATCTCAGCGAAATGAGATGGATAAGTATATAAAGCAGGTAGCCGAAAAGAAAGAGGGAAAAAATACTAAGGTGCTTTCCTTCTTCGGCAAGATTGAAATGGAGATGTCAGAGCTAACAGATGATGAAGCAAAAGTTTTTATGGAAGAATATGGCATAAAAGAATCCGCGCTTCATACGTTAATTCGCGAAGCGTATGCTTTACTCGGACTTCAATCATTCTTCACGGTTGGCGAAGATGAATGCCGTGCATGGACAATCAAAAAAGGAATGACAGCACAGGAAGCGGCTGGCGTGATTCATTCTGACTTTTTTGCAAAATTCATACGTGCAGAAGTTGTATCATACGACCACTTCATTGCTGCCGGTGGTGCTTTTGCAAAGACAAGGGAACTCGGACAATGGCGGCTAGAAGGAAAAGAATACATCGTAAAAGATGGAGATATAATGTCTATAAGACACAGTTGATACATTATAACAATCAATGGAAAGGAAAATAAAGTGAAAAGCCTCCATGGAACGCAAACAGAAAAAAATCTCTTGGCTGCATTCGCCGGAGAGTCACAAGCTCGAAATCGCTATACTTTTTTCGCTTCTCAAGCGAAGAAAGATGGTTACGAACAGATAGCCGCAATCTTCTTAGAGACTGCTGATAATGAAAAAGAGCATGCCAAACGATTCTTCAAGTTTCTTGAAGGTGGAGCAGTAGAAATCACTGTATCGTATCCGGCAGGTGTCATAGGTACAACAAAGGATAATCTGAAAGCCGCGGCAGAAGGAGAACACGAAGAATACGTTGAGCTGTATCCGCATTTTGCCGAAATCGCAAAACAGGAAGGATTCTCCGAGATTGCGATTGCTTTCCGCACGATCGCACTTGTGGAGAAACATCACGAAGCACGCTATCGCAAGTTTCAAAAACAGGTGGCAGACGGAACTGTCTTTAAAAAAGAAAAAGTTGTTCGGTGGAAATGCCGTAACTGCGGCTACATTCACGAAGGAAAGACTCCGCCTGCAAAATGTCCTGCTTGCGAACATCCCGAATCATATTTTGAGGTGGTGGAAGAAACCGAATAAATCTCACACTCCATTTCAAATATCACAAACTCCAGGATCTCATTAGAAACTGGAGTTTTTTTATATTGCACATTCTTATTTCAGCATTGGTTCGGCGCGTTTTACAAACTGTATGGAAAGCCCCCACGGATCGCGCATCATTAAGATTTGATCGCCATTCGGTATCGTTGTACTATCATCGATAACGATTGCGCCGGCAGCTATGAGCGAATCGCGGATAGCTTTCAAATCGTCGGACATAAATGCAATGTGAAGGCAGAGCGGATTGAAAGATCCAAATTCGAGGACTGGAGCTGCGGTATTATAGTACAACTCGAACATTATTTTCCCGGCAGAATCGGCAATAAAACGCACGTTCACCGGCGGCGGGCCCGATCGCATCACAATCATTCCCAGGTGTTCGCAATACCATTGTGCAGCCGCAATGGGATCAGATACATTGAACGCAATATGTTCAAGGCGCGGTTTCGATGCAGAATTAGTTGATTGATCATGAGGATTGTTTTTATTCATCGTGTTTACCCTGTCAAATTTTCTTTCTGTTCTTTTCGAATCTTGGGATAACCGGTAAAATTCTTTATTTTAGCAACAGCGCTTTCCTTACCTGTGAATTATTTCCAGCTTGCAAGCGATAGAAATATACTCCGCTTGGCAATGTTGATGCGTTCCATGTCATTTTATATACTCCTGCCGGTCTAACTTCATTCAGGAGTGTGACAACTTCACGGCCCAGAATATCAAACACTTTGATAGAGACCCATCCGGAGATCGGAATCTGGAATTGGAAAGAGGTCGTCGGATTGAAAGGATTCGGATAGTTTTGCGAAAGAGCAAATTGTTCCGGTACTTTCCCTTTTATTTCTTCTACACCCACAATAACGCCAGTACCACCGCTTTCTTTGTACCGTTTTGAAAATTCCTGTACGTACTGACGGGCAATGATACCTGAATGGATAATGAGTGTGTTTTCATCGTTATCTTGTTCAGCGGCAGTAGACCAGTTGTGGCTGCCTGTAATCACTAAAGGATCACTTTCATCATTGAATGGATCGACCACTGCATATTTGTGATGGAACAAACCAGTTACAACACTGTGGCCTGCTTGCAGTGCATCAACTCCCGCTGTTTTTAAAGTCCCCAACACGTTTGGCTGCTGATCAATGAGCCCTCGGACAATGACAGATGCATTTTTTCGTTCAATGAGCGTCTGTGCGATATCATCACGCGTAAAGGCAAGAACACCGAAAAAAATATTCTTGTCTGCAGTTGAGAGCGCTCGAATGATGTTTGAAGTCGTGTGATCTGACGGGCTGAAAAAGACTTCTATTTTTTTACCGGCGATCGTTGTAAAGTGTGGAGTATTATCTTGCTTCGTCGGTCCAAAAGACGCTTGCGAAAGGTTCGGAGTGTCTGTTGAACTGCCGAACATTTCTTCGAATTCAAGTGTATAAATGAGCGCTAAGGATTGATCTTGAATAAAAACCGCATTTTGCGCGTCTTTGAATGTTCCATCATCAGTAACATTCCAGGAACCTGTAATAACCCACTCAGTTGTTGCACTTGTCGAATCTTTCCCATCGAAAATAAAGAATTTGTTATGCATAATGCCATTATCAATTCCTGGTACGGCTCGTTTCACGACTGGAATTCCCGCCGCAATTAATTTTGCAAGAGGCGTTGTCGTGGATTTATTATCAAATACAAAACGAATTTTCACGCCGCGGTTCTTTGCAGAAATAAGAGAATCGGCAATGCGATTTGCTACATTTGTTGAAATGTTAAAATCATCAAATGAATAAACCGCCATATCAATGGTCCGGATCGCGTTATGTATACGATTCAACAATTTGCTTAATAAATCTGTACTGCCGTTTGCCAGCGGTGTTAATCCATAACTGTCATCAATGGGGTAATTAAAATATACATCCATCTCTCCTGTACTGGATGGTGATGTCGTGACCAGCGGTGCAACAAACGAGGCACTTGTTCCCACGCTATTGACTGACGTTGCTTTATAATAATAGATATGACCTGATCTGAGCCCATTTACAGTCACTGAATGGATAGAATCAAGCGATGAATTTACAACCGAATCTCCTAAATTTTTCGTTAGGCCGTAATAGATGTTCGAACTCCCTCTAAAGAATGATTTCCAGTTGACCGTGAAACTTATATCACTCACAGATGTAAGTGCCGGCTGAGTCGAAATCTGCGGTCCGGGATATCCCAGTAAATCAGCAGTGTCTCGCGGTATAAGTTGATAAACGGTACTGTGTTGAGACAAGACCCCAAGGATATCCAGCAGGCCGGCAGGAATAGGTTTGTCGACGAGAGCCGACCCGAAAGGAATGAATACCTGTAAATGATTTGCACCATCAGTGAGATTGTAGGTGTTGCCAGAGGTGCCACCGTCAAAAATTCCTGTTTCAAGAAAGCGCACTTCAAAAAGTTTTACTAATTGCGATTCATACGCTTCTATGGCTTGTGGAATAGTGATGATCTTTGGGCCAGGCAATGGACGTCCCTGCGCAAATATCTGGAGCGAATCTATATAACTGATTTCTAAAAGATTGCTAAATTGTTTAGTATATCCGCGGACGGCAATCGAATCGCCGACATGGAGCGCATCAGTTAATGAATCGTATAAAGCAATACCTCCAGAGAAATCCTGGAGAAAAATCGTCCGTGAGGCATTCTTCGAAGGCTGCACATAGGTCACTATGCCTCGCAATATCATCTGCGTACTATCGGGCTTTGCGCGAGCAATATTAATATCCAACCACGTTTGAGACGATGGCGGATCGATGATATTAATATCGGCGAGAGTACGTGGAAGAATACTGTAGACACCATTATGTTCATTCACAACACCAATGATGTTGACCGAATCTGTCGGAATCTGAGACCCGATTACATTCGAGTATTTGCTGATGTAGACTGTCATCGGACCATAGGAATCACCTGCCGCATAATTACTGTCGACACCTGTTGCAAATGTTCCGGAGGAGGCAAATTTCACTTTATTCACACGAACCAGTTGCGATTCTTCTGTTTCCGAGAGCCCCGATGAATGAAGCAGTTTTGGAGTCGGAATTGGATTTCCCGAGCTGATTTTAACTGAATCGGTCAAGGGATTCATTTCCAGCAAGCCATAATAGTTTGATAAGACTCCAGCAACTTCCCAGATATCTCCCAATCTGACACTCGTGCTGAACTTTGTATTGTACACCGCAAGCCCACCGGTAGTATCCTGCATATATGACGGTGATGCAAATTCATTCGCTACTGTAAAAGTACCACGTACGCGCACGTTGACTCCAGCACCGGCTGTACGCGCTTGTGCAATGGTCAACACGCCTACAGTAAACTGAAATAATTCGGGTGTTGTCATCGTATTGCCAGCTGTGTCTTTGATGCTTTGAATAGTAAGTGTGTAAATATCATTTGCCATAGTGGCAACTGTTAACACCATTCGTTTTATGTTGGCAATATCTCGTTGTGCCTGACTGACAACGATGGATTTCGTTATGGTATAATTTACTGTTGTCGAAGATGAAACAGAATCCACCGGCTCGTTAAACAGGATTTCAATTTGGGTGGATGAAATTACTTTCATAGAAATGACTGATGGCGGGGTAACATCTCCGCCTGACAATGCCGGTTCCTCAGGGCTGGAAGAATTTTGAGGCTGAGGTGTGCGAATTATAAAATCAAAGTTATTATTATTCGAATCATAGCCATTACCTGCCAATTCTTCGGAGCCGCCAGATTCCATCGTTGTATTTGTTGACGTTGAAGATGCCTTACGCTCTGCACTTTTCGTATTGGAGAGAACAGAAGTTCCACTCGTCGTACCTTCAAATTCATTCGCGGCACCATATCCGACAAAATCTATAACGCTGGGATCGCCTTTACCTGTTATTGCAGTCGTAGAATTTACCAAAGCGACTTTTCCTGAACTAGCCCCCATTGCAATCGATCCTTGCGCATCAGGCGTCGGTAACTTGATTGATCCGCCTGTTCCTTGCGCCTCCTGAATAAGAAAAAAACCATGCGGAGCAATTGTGCCTGTAAGAGGCGTAATATTACTTGCTGACCATGATCCTGTAGCTGAAGCATATTGAACCGACCAACCGTTAATACTTATTGGTGAAGTAGTTGGATTGTATAGCTCAATAAAATCATTTTTCAATGTCGCCCCTGAATTCCCTCCCCCGCCATATACTTCGCTTATAACAACGTGATTTGCTTGTTGTGCAGATAGATTTCCAGCAATTAAATAAATCATTGCCGACACGAAAAGCATGCGATACTTCATTGTTGTACCTCATCATGGTAGAATTATCATTGCATCATGTTTGATTCCAATATAATCAATTTCTCATTCATACCACAAACGATCGCATCACAATTGGAAATCCCATTGCGATTCGATATATTCAATTCAAGAAAGGAGTACAATGACAGAAGTTGCGGTAGGTGTGTTAAGGAAAATAAACTGGATTCTTATCTGCCAAAGGAAGCACGGTGGCAGGTACGCATTGAAGTGGGAATTTCCAGGTGGTAAACTTGAAATTCATGAATCCTTAGAGCAATGTCTTCGGCGTGAATTACGCGAAGAACTCTCGATCGAAATTCATTCGATCCTACATATTGAGACACGTGCTGCCTATTACGAAGACGGCGGGATGTTCAATGTTTCATACTGCTTCGTCTCCGGATTTGACGGCGAACCGCAAAACAATGTCTTTGAACAAATCCGTTGGGTAACGCTCGCTGAGCTCGCGACCATAGATCTGCTCGACGGCAATAGATCATTTGTAGCTCAACTTATGAAACAACAAATATAAAAAGGCCTTGATGCGTACCATCGGCAACAAATCATTCATTACGAAGTCTCTCTTGCATTGGTACCATCGGAATGCGCGCTCCCTTCCATGGCGAAAAACAAGAAATCCATACCGCATTCTTGTTTCTGAAATCATGCTTCAACAGACTCAAGTAAGCCGTGTCCTGCAAATGTACTCCAAATTCTTAAGGCGTTTTCCAAACTTTCGAATTCTTGCGCGCGCCGGTACTGGCGATGTGATTCGTGCGTGGGCGGGAATGGGTTACAACAACCGCGCAGTACGCCTTCATCAGGCTGCCAATCGTATCATACAGGATTATGCCGGCCGTCTACCCGCCGATATTGATCTTCTCCGACAGCTTCCCGGTATTGGCCGGTACACTGCACATGCCATTGCTTGTTTTTCTTTTGGACAGCACACAGCTGTCGTCGATACAAATGTTCGACGGATTCTGGCCCGATTATTTCCTCGATCGGCCCGTGCGCTGGATGAATGGAAACTCGCCGAATCAGTCCTTCCAAAAAGAAAAGCATATGATTGGAATCAGGCGCTCATGGAACTTGGAAGTATATATTGTACAGCTGGCAATCCAGATTGTGCCGGCTGTCCGCTCAATCGATATTGTCCGAGCGCATTTCAAATCCAGAGCACTCCAAAAATCAAAAAAAAGAAACATGACCGCGTCTTGATTCCTAACAGAATATACCGCGGGCGCGTTATTGCACTCGTACGATCGTTCAGCCGCCATCAACAGATTGAATCATATCGATTGTTAAAAATGCTGCTGCCCGGAGTTACAAAACCAAATCAGAGATGGTTTTCATTGATACTGACGGGACTTCAGCGTGATGGGTTGATTCAAATACACACGCGAAGAACGAAGACCTATGTTTCATTGCCGCAATGAAACCATTTGATCCCGATAGAACAAAGCTGCTCCAAGAATTGAAACATCACTATAGGATACACAAGAAAGCTATCCGTGTCCGATTAGCAGACTTTCAATCAGTTTCACCTTCAGATTATTTCTACGAACTTGTTTATTGTCTCCTCACTCCGCAATCGAGCGCCGCTCATGCTGAACAAGTTGTATCACTGCTTTCCTCTGCCGGATTTCATAATAAAAATGTAGACCCGGAACCGTTTCTTCGCCGGAAGGAATGTTATATCCGTTTTCACAGAACAAAATCCCGGCACCTTCTCCGGATGAAAAACCAATTTTCTCTTATTGCTCAAAAATTATCAGGGCCTGGTTTGTCTTTTGAGTTACGTGAGTGGCTTGTAAAAAATGTTATCGGCTTGGGATACAAAGAAGCGTCACACTTTTTACGCAACATCGGGAAAAATGACGGTCTTGCAATTCTCGATCGACACATTTTACGCAATTTGAACCGCCTTGGCATGGTTAACTTAATACCGAAATCCATCAGCAAAAAAAAGTATCTGGAATTAGAACGAAGTTTTTCAAAGTGTGCAACGACATTAGATATCGCATTCGATGAACTTGATCTTCTCTTCTGGAGTATGGAAACCGGCGAAATTCGGAAATGAGAACCCCACGAATCAGCGTGAGAGCTCTGATTGACTTTTAACGCGAAAGTGACAATATTATATGAGGATAAGATATATTTCAATCCAAAGTAAAAGCACTACGTGATCTCATGGCACAACAGAACTCATTTGACATTGTCTCCGAAGTGAACCTTCAAGAAGTTGATAACGCAGTGAACCAGGCGCAAAAAGAAATAATCCAGCGATATGACTTTAAAGGAATTCATACCTCCATCGAACTGGACCAGAAAGAAAAGAAAATCATACTTATTACAGGCAATGAATTTCACTTGAAAAGCGTCGTTGATATATTACAATCGAAGTTGATCAAACGCAGTGTTCCGATCAAGGCACTCCGGTACGGAACTATAGAACAGGCATCAGGCAATAGTGTACGGCAGACGGTCACCCTCCAGATTGGTATTGCGAAAGATGACGCAAAAATTATTACAAAACTTGTGAAAGATTCAAAACTGAAAGTGCAAACACAAATCATGGACGATCAAGTGCGGGTGAGCGGAAAAAACAAGGACGATCTGCAAGCCGTCATGGGGCTCATTCGGAACTATGAGTTTTCGTTTGCATTGCAATTCGTGAATTACAGATAGATGAGACTCACCTGCATCTTCAAAGTTATACTTTTTTCGTTCGCGCTTTCCTTGTGTCATGCTCAATCACCAGGGACCAAAACATTTATTTCTTTTCGGTTTGCATCCGGGGATACAACGGTCATCGGCATGAGAGACAGTGCCGGAGTCCAGTTTATTTCCATCAATGATTTTTTCAAATCATTACAGCTTCCCGTCTATATCAACGATAGCACGGGAAAATTGGAAAGCGTCATTGCCATGCAGGTCGTCCGTTTTACGAGTCGCAATCCATTTGTCGTTATCACAGAACGAACGTCCAATACCGCGTCAATTTATCAATTGTCCGGCAGCGTCGTTCGCAAGAACGATGATTTTTTCATATCTGCAGCGGCCTTTATCCCGCTGTTCGAACGTCTTACCGATCAACACCTCGTCATCGACTCATTACACACCATGCTGTTGTTAGAAACTCACCGAAATTATAAGTACTCCGTTGCAGGAATTCAAATAGAAAAAAAAATCAACGGTTCTCTCATCATTATCCAAGCCAATACGAAACTGGGAGATGTAGAAAGCTGGCTGAAGCCGGACGGCTGGCTTTTCGTCACCATCATCGGTGCGAAAGCAGATATTGCCGCACTGAATGCTATCAAGCCATTTGGCGCAGTACGAAAAGTGCTGGCATTTCAATCACCTGCATCACTCCAAATAACATTCCAGGTAAATCCGGATGTCGTGCAGGCAGAAACCGCGAACGATCCTACTTCCAATAACATTCTCATCTCGCTCAGAATTCTATCGATTTCAGAAAAGGATGAACTGAAAAAAAAGAAACAAGAAGAAAAAAAACAACAATTAAACAACCGACGCGATCGGTGGAAATTAGACGTCATAGTGATTGATGCCGGACATGGCGGTAAAGACCCCGGCTGTATTGGAGTCCTTGGAACTCGAGAGAAGAACATTGCACTCGATGTCGCACTGAAGCTCGGCTATCTTATTGAATCAAATCTCAAGGGTGTCAAAGTCGTCTATACTCGATCGAGCGACAAGTTTGTTGAATTGTATCGGCGAACACAGATTGCCAACGAAGCGGGCGGTAAGTTGTTCATCAGTATTCATTGTAATTCAACGGCGCATAAGCCATCGCCCATGAATGGATTCGAGATTTATTTACTGCGCCCGGGCCGCACGGAAGAAGCTGTTACCATTGCGTCGCGCGAAAATGCCGTTATTCAACTTGAAGAAGGTTATAAAGAGCGCTATCAAAATTTAACAGAAGAGAAATTCATTATCGTGACTATGGCGCAAAGCGCGTACATGAAACAGAGTGAGCAGTTTGCCGAAAGTGCAGCCGGCTCGATGGCAAAGCGTTTGCGTATCAGAAACAGCGGTGTGAAGCAAGCCGGATTCCAAGTTCTCGTTGGTGCTTCGATGCCTAATGTACTCGTGGAGTTAGGATATCTTTCGAATAGAAATGAAGAACAGGTTTTGCGAAGTGAAAATGGTCAGGATAGAATTGCCGACGCCTTATTCCGCGGAGTGAAAGAGTATAAACTGAAA
>Ga0182011_10000410_pt1 | contig 37166 bp, 27 predicted proteins | sample 711E1DmetaG_FD_120481 | JGI IMG/M metagenome (GOLD analysis project Ga0182011, IMG submission 120481) | Permafrost microbial communities from Stordalen Mire, Sweden - 711E1D metaG | ecosystem: Environmental > Terrestrial > Soil > Wetlands > Permafrost | place: Sweden: Stordalen | collected...
CTGAAGTTCTCAGCTTGCAGAGAAGAAGAATTCTCTTTATTGTAGGTGCCTGATATTTTAGTAAGTCCGTCAATAAGAGATGCTATTTTTGGATCAAAATCCCTTTTAACATCTTCAAGGGAATATTCAGTATCTTCTACAACATCATGAAGAAGAGCAACAGCGATAGATTTGGCACCCAGTCCGATTTCATTGTTTACTATTTTTGCAACTGATATCGGGTGAATGACATAAGGTTCACCTGATTTACGGCGCATATTCCAGTGAGCTTCGTTTGCAATCCGGAATGCTTTGTCAATAAGCTCCCGGTCTCCTGGTTTATTGCACCTGAGAAGATTATTTATCAGACTATCATATTCAGCCTGGATAAGTTTCCTGTCCTCCTCATCAAAAATATCTTTGTTCCCCATAAAATAACTGCGCAGCAAGTTCTTATTCAGAATACAAATATAGCTTTTCCAGCCAATCTCGTTTCACCTGGTTCTAATTATAGTAACAGTTCCTGTCCTCGTAATATTCTTACCCGAAGGTGTGGTTAATTTCAAAAACCACAGATAAACACCCTGAGGTTGAGGATTCCCATTTTGTGAGCCATCCCATTCAGCAAGGTAATCTTTCGTTTCAAACAAAACATTGCTCTGCCTGTCGCTGATTATAAGATGATATTCCGGTGGTGTAAAAGAGAGAACAGGTCTGAAACGGTCATTATGGAGGTCATTGTTGGGAGTGAAAACATTTGGAACCGTTATTATCTCTGTCGGAGCAGTGCAAATTTTTGATGAGATACTTTCACCTGAAATACCATGAGGATTAGATGTTTCAGATGCATTGATATAGAAACAAACTTCATTTCCGGAGACTTCATACATAATTTGTTTATATTCCTGAATGAAGACTGTATCAGAAGCCGGTATAACATCTTTTTCTTCAAATCCTTTTCCACTGTTTACAAATAGCTTGTATGATAAAATTGTTCCGAGCCAGTTTTTATATGGATTCCACGAAAGGATAATATTGTTTCCCGAGCTTTCCAGTGATAGCACCAAATTAGAAGCTATATTTGATACAGTCACCGGAAGGTTGCAACTGTTGATAGCTGAAAGCCTGTAATAGTTTATTGCATTTGTATCCGCCTGAAGGTCAGTATAAAAGACTAATCCATTGATTGAAACTGGTCTCGATATCTCCTGAAATGTTCCAGTCGTTCCGGTTTTTCTTTCGAGGCTGAAATGCCGTATCTCTGATAACGGATCAATGGTAAATGAGAGGGCCACCCTGCCATAAGAATCTAAAGTTGCCTGGTCGGCGTTGATCCATTGGGGAGGACGTTGCATCTTTGTTGATATGCAGATTTTATTTGATGTGGAATATGTTCCATCTTCCAGATTGGCACGTACCACAAAGCAATATTCTGCATCAATTGTAAAATCGTCCAGAACAAACGTAGTATCTCCGGCATTTATATTTCCTGTTTCGGTATAGTTTCCACCATCTGCCGACATAAGAACTGTGTATGCTGTAACTTTTTCAGGGAAAGATGGATAGCTGTTCCACAAAGCCATAATTTTTTTCTTACAGGTATCAATGGAAACTTCCTCAAAAATTGAATTTATTACATTTGAAAAAATGCTGGTACATCTTGGAAGTCTCATGGCTGCAATCACATAAGAGACACTAAAATATTTTGTGGCAGTGCTCGACAGGGTATAACTTGTAGCTGAAGGATCCCAGATGGTGTCGATTGCCATTCCGTCTCCGTTTTTATAAGTATACAGAATATAAGCAGCGATATCAGATGAAGCGCTCGACGTCCAGGTAAATTTAGTACTACCTGTCTCCGGATCTACTGAAACAGTTGTAAGAACAGGCGGTTTTGGCGGATCTGTAATGCAATTTTGTGAAAAAGCGCGGCCTGACCAAAAACAGAATATAATAATGATAATATATAGATGCCGGTTTTTCATACAGTGCCGACCGTTATTTCATAAAGGTCATCAATATTGTAATACGTTCTTGCCAGTTCAATTATTTCATCAGGGTCGATTGATTTTATTTTTTCAGCCAACCTGTAATAATAGCTATTGTCAAGACCGAATTCCCATGCTGATCTGAAACTTTCAGCAAGGGCAAATGGTCCGTCGAACATTCTTACCATTTCGCCCGACATATAATTACGAACAACTGCCATCTCTTCTTTATTTACTGCGACATTCTGAAGTAGCTTTATCTCCTTGTAAATCTCATCGATCGCTTTTAGACAGTTTTTCTGTCCGACTTCTGTCGATATCACTTTATAACCGGCAAGATCAAGGGAAGAGAGGGATGAACTTATCCCATAAGTGTATCCTTTTTCTTCACGGATATTTTTCATTAACCGTGAACTAAAATATCCTCCAAGTATAGAATCAAGAACCTTGAGACCCGGATAGTCAGGATGCCGTTTATTGATGGTTGCCGAGCCTATCCTGATCGCATTTTGAACAGTTCCGGATTTATTTATATGGACTTTTTTTAATTTTTCTTCTTTTATAAGATTAACCGACGTTTCCTTAGAATTTTCATTTGAACTGATATTTCCAATATGTGAATTGAGAAGTTCGGCAGTCCTGCCGTGTATTTTTCCCGAAATTATTACTGCCATATTTTTCGGCGTATAATATTTGGTATGGAAATCCGACAGAAGTGAAGGAGTTATATTTTCAAAATCCTGTTCGCGAATCTGATAACCGTACGGGTGATTCTTTCCAAAGAGGGATTCAAAAAACTGATCCATGGCAAGGTTCTGAACTTTTTCCCTGTTTACCAGGTACCAGCTAAGCCGTTTTTTCATTAATGAATTAAGTTCAGTTTCCGGAAAGACAGGACGAAACATAATCTCACGGCTTAATTCAAGGACTTTTTCAATGTGTTTGTTCAGGAAGAAGAGAACAATGCCCGCGCAATCCTTTTCGGAAGTCTGGTTTAAGAAGACGCCATAATAATCGAGCAAACGGTTCAGTTCTTCGGAACTGTAATTCTGAGATCCTTCTGAAAGCATCATGTTGCATGTCGAGGCAAGGAGTGGCATATATTCTTTAACCTGGCCTGCTCTGAAAACGAATTCAATACGCATAATATCTTCTGTACCGGCTTCGATCATAAAGACAGGCGTTGCATTTTTTAACCTGAACGACTTTGCTTCAGGAATAACTACCTTTTCAACCGGATATACCGGTGGTTGTTTTCTTTGCAGTTTATTCATCATTTCTCATGTCGGGTTGAGATGTAATTAATTGTACTGCAATTAGTCGGAATAAAATATTTTTCTAAAGTTTCTATTACCATCCTATGACTGACTCTCCTGTATAAATCAATCTCATTATTTATCAGGCCCGGGTTTCCAAGTAGTTCACAGAACGAAAGATTAGCAGCTTTATTGAGAATACTGGTATTGGAAAAGACTGTTGAAGCTTCAAATTTGTTCTTCACTTTTTCCATTTCGACCTTGATTATTTTTTCTCTCTGCAAATCATTGATTACCTCATTTACAGACTCATCAGCGTATTGAATATCAATACCTTTCATTAATTTGCCCTGTAAGATGATTAGTCCGGGGTCTATATCTGCTGTCAGATAAGCATTTATTTCACTGAACAGTTTCTTCTCCCTGACAAGTTTTGTATACAGTCTGCCTGATTCACCTCCTGCCAGAAGATCTGTAATAAGGTCGAGTGTATAAAAATCTTTGCTATTCCTGGAACAGACATGCCAGACTTTGTACAAAGCTGTTGATGGCACATCTCTTTCAATAGTAAGGGTTCTTGCTTCTGTTTGTTGAGGTTCGACAGGAAGGTTTCTCGATAGGATTACTTTTTTTTCAATAGGACCGAACCATTTCCGGGATAGTTTAAATGCAAGATCATATCCTATATTGCCAGTAAGGGCAAGTATTGCATTATTAGGAGCATAATGGGAAAAGAAAAAACGCTTAACCTGTTCAAGATCAATATCCTTAATATGTTCAATATCCATTCCTATTGTTGGCCACCTGTAAGGATGCACTTTATATGCCAAAGGCCGCAGTTTTAATGTAACATCCCCATATGGTTGATTAACATATCGCTGGTTGAATTCCTCAGTGACCACATTTCTTTGAGTGTCAAGATTCTTCTGGGAAAAATCCAGTTGCAACATTCTATCGGATTCCAGCCAAAAACCAGTTTCAATATTTTCTGAGGGAATTGTAAGATAGTAATTGGTGATATCATTACTTGTGAACGCATTATTTTCTCCTCCAACTAGTTGCAGAGGTGTGTCGTAATCAGGAATATTAAGAGAGCCTCCAAACATAAGATGTTCGAAGAGGTGTGCCAATCCGGTCATCTTCTGATCCTCATCCCTCGATCCAACATCGTAAAGTATGTTCATGGCGATTAGGGGAGTAGATTTATCTTCGTGTACCAGAACCCTTAATCCATTTTCAAGTGTAAACTTTTTATAATTTATCATACCTGAATATTAAAGTATTTATAGAGGAGGCAATCTGTAATATTCCATCGCAGATCACTTTAAAATCAATGTTATATGGTTTAAATTACTGATAGTTATATTATATCATTACCCCTGTGTAAACAATTTCCGACAGGATTATCCCTGGTGACAAACTTAATTAAAAAACAGTGAAGGTTTAGTATTGTTTTTATATTTGCATAATTATGTTCAGAAATCAATTCTTCAGAAGAATACTTCATAAAAACCTTTTTGAAATTGATCAGGTTAAATTAGTGTACTTTCTTAGTCTCCTCGTCGGATTATTGAGTGCTCTTGCTGCAGCTTTGCTGAAATACTCAATTCATTACACACATAAAATCCTCACCGAAGGAATTACAACAGAGTCGGGTAGCTATCTGTATCTTGCTTATCCTCTTCTTGGTATGTTACTTACATTTTTGTTCGTAAGGTATATTGTCAGGGATAACATCGGACACGGTATCAGCAGAATACTATATTCCATTTCCAGGAAGAAAAGTCACTTGAAAGGACATAATACATGGACTTCAATAGTTGCCAGCACTCTTACAATTGGTTTTGGTGGTTCTGTTGGAGCAGAAGCTCCTATAGTACTGACAGGATCTTCAATTGGATCTGCTATCGGCAGATTCTTCAAATTAAATTATAAAAATATTACTCTTCTCATAGGTTGTGGTGCAGCCGGAGCTATTTCAGGAATTTTTAAAGCGCCTATTGCCGGTATCGTTTTTACTCTTGAAATACTTATGCTTGATCTTACAATTTCATCCATTGTACCACTACTCATCTCTTCTGTTACAGCTGCAACAGTTGCTTATTTTCTGATGGGTGATAAAGTCCTGTTTAGCTTCAATGTAGTCGGTGCCTTTAATATTTCAAATATTCCATGGTATCTGCTTTTAGGTATTATTTCAGGATTGATTTCTCTTTATTTTTCTAAAATGACGTTGTTTCTGGAAGGAAGCTACAGCAAAATCACAAATTCATATTTAAAACTTATACTCGGCGGTATTGTGCTTGGAGGATTGATTTATCTGTTTCCCCCGTTGTATGGAGAAGGTTATGATAGTATAATGTCGCTTCTTCAGGGAAATCCTGATTTACTTTTTAATAATAGTGTTTTCAGTCAGTTTTCAGACAATTTTTGGGGGATAATTCTGTTTTTATCGGGCCTTGTTTTGCTAAAAGTCGTAGCCAGCAGTTCAACAAACGGGGCAGGAGGAGTAGGAGGTATTTTTGCCCCTACTTTATTCATCGGAGGCATCAATGGATATCTAGTTGCAGGCATTTTAAGAAAAATTACAAGCGTGAACCTGCCGGATAACAGGTTTGTTCTGGTAGGGATGGCGGGTATGATGGCTGGTGTTATGCATGCCCCGCTTACTGCAATATTCCTGATTGCAGAAATTACAGGAGGCTATAATCTGCTTATTCCATTAATAATCACTTCAACAGCAGCATATATTACCACCAGAAGTTTTGAAAAACATTCAATTTATCATGTTCAACTGGCAGAAAGCGGAGATCTTATTACTCATGATAAAGATAAAGCGGTACTAACTCTGATGAACTGGAAAAAGGAAATCGAAACCGATTTGCTAAAGGTAAAGCCAACAGATACTCTTGGTGAATTAGTGAAAATAATTGCCCGGTCTAAAAGGAATCTTTTTCCTGTTGTTGATGAATACAATATTCTTGAAGGCGTAGTATCTCTCGATGATGTCAGAGAGATTATGTTTCAGCAGGAATTGTATGATACTACATTTGTGAGAGACCTGATGACAATTCCTTTATCATATATTGATAAAAAGGAGAATATTGAAACAGTAATGGATACTTTTAGAAAAACAGGTGCCTGGAACCTTCCTGTTCTCGATAATGGATACTATGTTGGATTTATCTCCAAATCGAGGATTTATGCAACATACCGCGAATTACTTGTTGAATTTTCAGAAGAATAAATGTTTAAAAATTTTGTATTATGCAAAGAGATAATTTGATTTTTGACCTTATTGAAAAGGAACGTCAGCGGCAGATTAACGGAATTGAGCTGATTGCCTCAGAAAACTTTGTCAGTCCGCAAGTGCTTGAAGCAATGGGATCGGTGATGACGAATAAGTATGCAGAAGGGTATCCGGGACACCGTTATTATGGTGGTTGCGAAATCGTTGATCAGACAGAGCTAATAGCTATCGACAGGTTAAAAAAACTTTTTAATGCTGAATATGCCAATGTTCAGCCTCATTCAGGTGCCCAGGCTAATATGGCTGTGTTTATGACAGTACTTAAGCCAGGCGATACTTTTTTGGGATTGAATCTTGCTCATGGCGGACATCTGTCACATGGATCTCCTGTCAATTCATCAGGTCTTTTTTACAGGCCGGTTGCCTACAGCGTCAGAGAGGATGACGGGTTAGTCGATTATGATATGATGGAAAAGATCGCCCTGAAAGAAAAGCCAAAGATGATAATCGGTGGGGCATCGGCTTATTCACGTGAATGGGATTACGAAAGAATGAGAAAAATTGCCGATATGATCGGCGCTATTTTAATGATTGATATGGCACATCCGGCTGGATTGATAGCGGCCGGGCTTCTGAAGAATCCGCTGAAATATGCGCATATTGTAACCTCAACAACACATAAAACTCTCCGGGGACCAAGAGGAGGAATTATCCTGATGGGTAAGGACTTTGTTAATCCATGGGGGATAACTGCGCCAAAGGGTGAAGTAAAAATGATGTCTGCCTTATTGAACTCAGCTGTTTTTCCCGGAACTCAGGGTGGACCTCTCGAACATATAATTGCATCAAAAGCTGTCTCTTTTGGTGAAGCTCTTATGCCTGAATTCAATGAATACCAGGCAAGGGTTAAAAAAAATGCTGTTGTGATGGCAAGAGCATTTATGGATAAAGGTTATAAAGTCGTCTCTGATGGCACTGACAATCATCTGATGTTAATTGACCTAAGGACCAGATTTCCGGAAATATCAGGTAAAAAAGTTGAAAATACACTCGTGCTTTCCCATATTACAGTTAACAAAAACATGGTACCCTTTGATACCCGTTCTCCGTTCCTGACCTCAGGTCTGAGAGTCGGTACTCCTGCAGTAACTACACGGGGCCTTAATGAGGAACACATGGGGATAATTGTTGACCTGATTGATGAAGTTATATCGAACATTGAAAATGAAGTTGTTATCCAAAGGGTAGGAGAGAAGGTTATTAAAATGATGAAATCATTTCCTCTCTTTTCAATGTGATAATAACTAAAAAGAACTGATTTATTAAAACCTGACTCATGTAGATTTTTATTTTAACTTTGTACAAATCCATTTTCAACTTCTCATCAATGAGTGACAAGAAACTTATTTTTATTGTAGACGATGATCCTTTTATTAACATGTTGGTTGTTAAACGATTTACTTCTGATGGTTACCGTCTTGAAGCCTACTTGTATGGTGAAGATTGTCTCAATGCACTAAATAAAAACCCCGATTTGATAATACTTGATTACTATTTTGTCAATAATGACCATAAAGTAATGAATGGAATGGAAGTTTTCGATAAGATTAAAGAGCTAAAACCTGATATTCCTGTAATAATGTTATCAGGTCAGGAAAAAGGAGAAATTGTTCTTGAACTTGCCAGGAAAGGTATTGATGATTATATTATTAAAGACAATAATCTCATTGATAATCTTAATGTTGCAATTGAAGAGCTATTCGCGAGAGAACATTCATAATATGCAGCTTAATAACCAATACTGTAACTGGCAGATAATCGTAGTTATATAATCCTATTTTAGAATAAAATTATATGTGATTGTACCTTTCTGGATTACTGGTGCATCCTGCTTGACTTCGAACCGGGCTCCAAGAGCGGCTTCTTTTGCAACCTTAAGTAAGTATTCATCGAGTGTAGTTGAGCCTTTTGTTCCCGGAGTTGCCTGGACTACCTTTCCCGACCTGTCGACGCTTACCTCAACTACAACTCTTCCTTCTCCCTGATAATCATATTTGGGAGGAGGTAGCGCCTGAAAACCGCGCCCCTGAAGATTATACGAAATGCCTTTATCACCGGTTCCGGAACCTTTGTCTCCAAGACCGCTGCCAATACCCCTGACCTTTGAATTTATCGACCCGTTAGGGTCTCCCTGGTTACCTGGTCCTCCGGCTATACCTTCTCCTGTAGAACTGGTTCCTCTGTTCTGCGAATTAGCCAGAGCATTTTTTGTCCGGTTCATGATATCTGATTCACGCTGTTGTTCAGCTACGATTCTCTTTTTCTCAGCTTCCTCCTGCCTTATTCTGACTCTTTCGGCATCCCTCTCTTCTTTAATCTTTTTGTCAGCTTCAATTTTTTCAAGTTTTTTCCTTGCGGCTTCAGGATCTGCTATCTTCACTGCAGGTGCTTCTTCGGTATTTTGTGTCAGAAGTGGTTCTTCTTTAGTTTTTACAGCGGCTTTGGAAGACGAAGGTGGCGGAGATGTCACTTCCTTGACTGGGGGAGCTGAGCTCTCTTGTTTGAGTGAAGGTGGTGAAGGTTCAATCTCACCTATTCCGGTCTCGCCTGTTCCAAAGTTAACAAGAATACCCTCTCCGGTATCGGGAGGCGGCTGGGGAGTTGAAAATCCTGCCAGGATGAGGAAACCCAATAACAACAAGTGTATTAATGCGGTACCTAGTATCCCCTTCCTCCTTCCGGATGCAGAAGCCTGCAGATCTCTATGTAATTTAGTTTGCAATTATTTGCTTTTAATAATTTATCCTCCTTGTTCACAAGGTATTTAACATGCGAAGTTATATATAAACGATATGATATCCAGTTCTATTATGCCCGTTTAATAACAAAGGCATAAAATTTATTAACTTAGGTTTCAGATAAGGACAATTTAATCCGAGACTATTTATTTTTTATTTTAGTCTCTTCCTCTTTCTTCATTTCGGGTTTTGGCTTTTTCCTGAATAAATCAGAGAATTTATTAAAATCCTGATTGTAGAAGATTCCGACACCCTGAGTGTAAGGACTCAGTCCGGAAGAAGAATATGTATCATTAAAACGGTTAAATACTTTAAATCGCAATTTTTCTGTAAGCTTTAATTCTGCATTAAAATCCCCTGTTAGCTGGTTAGTATTACTGGAATATTGAGTAGTATTGGCAGTTCCTCTAACATCAAAATTTCCATTAAGAACTACTTTATTATTCAGAACCTGGGTTGATAATGCAAGTTCAGCTTCCTGCGGAGTAATTGCATTGGAACCGGGCCTTATATTTAATCCGATATCGACACTTTTGGATAATTGTGATAACATATTACTGACCTGGTTTGAGATCATTTCAAGAGATGTCGCTGCCATAGCCGAGGTGGCGGTCGTTGAGACATTCGAATTTCCGCTTGCAATGAAATTTTGTATTAAAAGAAGAGCAGTAACCTGCCTGGTAATTTCTTCAGGTGTCGATATTGCATTTTGCAGTTTTGTCCTGGTCTGTTCATCAGCATCAGGAAGATAAATATCGAATACTACTACAGGATTAAAAAGTTTACCAGATAAATTCAGCTGAGGTTCAACAGTTATTCGTTCACTATAATTAGGATCACCAAGTATGGAGGCGAGTGATGCTTTCAGGTGCTTATAGGAAGCCTTAAGATCAATTTCTGCATCCTTAAGATTTCCGTTGAACATTATCCTGCCTCCACTTTCCACATCAAAGGGTTTGTTTATAATTGGGCCAAGTGTAAAATTATAGGTCCCGCTTTCAATCAGATAATCACCCGATATTCCGAAATCACCTTTTTTATTAAGAGTAACATTCAGGTTTTCGCTTGATCCTTTACCACTCATCACATCACCTGCCTTTGAATCAAAAATGAGCTGGATCTCAGCATCCGGTGTCACTTCAAGATTCATATTAAGATCCATTCCGATTTGTTTTGCAGAAGCAGAAGGTATTGGGTTACCATCACCGGGTTTAACCTTGCTTGAGTCAACAAATGAGATGTAGGAATATTCTGATACTGAGAGACCTTTACTTATAGGGACAAAAAGTTCCGAGGTTTTTCCTGTTTTGGCCGACTTACTTGTTTTGGCAGATATATCAAATGAGAGTGAATTCTGATCGCTTTTTATTTTTGCAACGCCCGAAGCATAGACAGTGCCATAAAACATTTGATTATCTTTCGATTTAGTATTTAATACCAGGAAAGCCTTTGAAGTAATATTTATTATAAGATCGGCAGCATAATCCCGGAAATCTTTATGATAAACAGATCCTGAAAGAGTTGCAATGTTCCCTTCAACGTCGGTAACTTTGACATTATTGAATTTAATCCCTTCCTTATCGAATCTGACGGAATCATTCAGAGAATATTTTGTTTGAAGGTAATTGATCTTCATGGATGCATTTTCTACCTTCGCTGCTCCGGTAAGAAAAAGATTGTCTGTTTCGCCTGATAAATTTATCTTACCTGATGCAAAACCGCTTATTTCCGAAGCGAAAACTTTTAGCAAAGGATTAAGAAAACCTATTGGCAATTTCGTAGTTCTGGCATTCAAATCAATTTTTTTAGTTGCAGGATCATAAATTCCTGAAACATCAAACATTTTTACAGAATTGAGGTTATTGCTGGCTTTGATATTAACCACTTTTTTTACGTTGTCTAAATCTGAGTTGATTGATATATTCCCAAACTCACTACCAAGCACAGAGAATTTATCCACAACTATATTACCAACCAGCAGTAAACTTTTATAAACATTGGTTAAAAGTATTTTCCCGTTTATTCGACCCTTAAAATCGAAAGGAACCATGCCTGGATCATTATTCTTCTTCCTTATCAAATAGTTAAGAGGGGTAATATCAATTCCTTTAAAATTGAGATGTAACGTGTCTGAAGGATTTTCAGATACAGAACCATCAACGAGGTAATACCTCTCTTTACTAATGATATAGAGTTTATTAATATTTATTGCACTCGAATCGATCAGAACCGATGAATTGCTTAATTTCCATAAATTATTATCTGAATAAATCTGGGATGAATCAATATCTACCTTCAAAATTGCATAGCGTTTTCCGGCTGTATTTTTTATTACCGTACCACGTGCGACAAAATTACCCTGGTTGAGGATAGTATCTTTATTATCCCAGTTAACTTTAAAAGTGAAATTATCAGGTATTGTCTTCAGTCCGACAGATAAATTTTTAAACTCAGTTTGGTCCAGCAGGTTTAGGGACGCACTGTTGATGCCCAGTGTCAGTTCAGATCCTGAAACTGTAGTGTTAAACGAAAGATTTTTGAAAACAATGTTTTTTAATGTTAGTAAATCTGCTTTTCCGCTTATTTTTATTATACTATCAGCAAAAACAGCTCCTTTGATATAACTTTTGTCTGCTACTAATATTCCTGTTTTGAAGAAGCTATTTATCTTATCGGTATTCTTGAAATTAATTTCAAAAGTGAAATTATTTTTTTTGAAGTCGTTCTGTTTACCATTTACTTGAAACTGAGAAGGCATCAGGGATACCAGGGTTGATTTTACGAGGCTCCCTAGTCCGGCAAAATTATAGTAGCCTTTTATATCTGCATCAACAAAATCTGTCCTAAGACTTAGTATAGGTTTCTCACCTTCTTTATACGTCTTTATAGAAAAGTCATGAAGTTCCAGGTTATTGTTAAATTTTCTGAATTTTGAATTAAGGAGTTTTATTTCACCATCAATATTATCAATACTGTTTCCTTTAAAATCAGATGTCAGGAGCATCGTGACTGTGGCAGTAGTATCAAGTTTGTCAAAATGCAATTTATATAGATTTGCATCAACTATATTGAGAGTAAAATTAAATTCTGGCAGCTTATTATTGAAATTAAGTAATCCCAGAAGGTCCAGCCTAATATTCTTGTCGTAGATATTTACACTTCCGTCCCAGGTTTTTTCAGTAAAAGCGCCATTCAGAGTTATATTACGATATATATACTTGTTTATCTCTATACTATCAATTCTCCCCGTGAGATTAGCTGCGAATTTTTTCAGGGAATAGGCATATCCATCAACATTAGCCTGCATACTCAGATTACCTAAAAAATCAGATTTTCCGGTCAGTTCTCCGAGATTTATATCAGTTCCTTTAAGCAACCCTTTAACCATGTATTTTTTGGATTCTCCCGGTCTGACGGATATATCAGTCCGTATGTTTCCCTGGCTGGTTCTTATTTCTCCATAGGTTACAAAATCTGTTGTAAATCCGGTAAAAGATCCATTGAATGAGATAGTTCCAAGCTTTTTAACAGCATCTGGTATTATTAACGGCTTTTTCCCGGGAAGTCTGAGCTGCTCAATATCCTTTGCATTGGCCTTAAGGCTGTTAACTCCTATATATAAGTATGCATTTTCTATTTTTGGGAGTCCCGAAAAATCAAAGTCACAATCAAGCGAAGTGTATTTCCTATATGAAAGTTTGATATTGCGACCTCTTAGTTCCGATATTGTACCCAGAATCTTACCTGATAGCCATACCGATTCATTTATACTGTCGGCAAAAGGCATAAAATATTGCAGATCAGTTGTATTTATTAATGATTTATCGAGTAGAATATCTAGTTTTACCTTTTCTGTGAAATTTTTAAATGCGTTTGCTGAATCAGCCTTCAGACCTAATCGGGGAATATTTAAAATACTACTGTCACAGCTGATAAAAGCAGAATTAAGATAGATGTTCTGTCGGGCCAGAATGACAGAGCTACTCATCTTCTTCACTGTGAACCCACTTGATTCTTTAAATCCCAGTTTGTAAATGTTAAAGGTAGTAGTATCGTTTAACACTTTAAGATCTTCAATGATCCCATTAATATCCGACAGATTCAGATTATTGAAGTCAATCCTGGTTTTCCCTTTGGGATTACTCCGGTTAATAAGAGAAAACCTGGCATTAACGATATCAATCTGATCGATTGAGATTCTGCTTCCGGTATTTTTAATGGTGTCAGCCGGATTCCTTATAAGGTTCAGATACCAGGTCAAATTCATCAAACCGGTGGAGTCGGTTATAAGTGCAATAACAGGATTGATCAGGCTGACTTTTCCAAATCTGAATGATTTGTTTTTAAAATCCATTCTCCTGATGCCTACCTGAAGCTCCCTGGAATATAAAAGAGTATCATTATTTTTGTCTTTAATGATTATGTCATTGATAAACAATTTGTTAAAGAATTTGTACTCAATTGAGCCTATGGATATTGTAGATTTGATTTCGTTTGAAAAGTGATTTGTAATTCTTTTTACCATGAAAGTCTGAACTTCAGATGTCTGCAATAACAGATAAAGTACAGTAGGGAGCATTAATATGACTCCGAATAATATAATAAAATACTTAAGTGATCTTTGAATTTTATTTATCATGTAAATGCAAAAGGTCTTATAATATATATTTTATAATCTGTCTGATTCAAAGGCTAAAGATAGTGAAACTCAGGTTAATTGTCGGGATTTTATAATTCAGTCAGTTTGTTTTATTTGCTTCCCGAATAAATTCACTTACAATCGATGCTGCATTTTTAAAGTCAGTCTATCGTATGTTAAAGATCAGAAGCCATCTTATAGTTCATTTGCTTTACCAAAGTTACAAGTTCAATTCTTATATTGCTTATCTTTATTTAACTTTCGGTATTGATAGGAGTAACCTGCCTTGCTTTACAATATTTTATCAGGACGGAATACCTTATAATATCTTCAGAATATGCTTGAGATTTCTCAATATAAAACTATTCTGGACAGACTATGAAAAAACAGAGATTCAGATTAATTAGTCATATTAAAGGTGATACATCTTTTTATGAGACAAAAGTAAAAACCTGGTTTGGATGGGTTTCTTTTACTGTATTTTATAAGACGGAAATTCTTCATATTCTATCTGTTCCGTCAGTTCAAAAGTCTCTGGCTTATGAGCGTATATATCAGTACTGTAACATAAAAGGATATGAGAATAAACAGATTGAAATAACTGAAATTTGTAAAAGTGAAAGCAAAAAATGGATATTGTTTCAAAGAATTTATTCCGATTAAAACACAACAGACAAAAGATGCAGGTTAATGATTATTTTTTTGTGAATCTGTTTATAGATATAATATTTTACGGACATTTGCGGATTGAATATTTTAATAAATTGATAAACACAATATCCTGAAATATTCAGAAAAATCAAGTACTGATGTCAGTTACAATCTTAGCAATAGAATCGTCGTGTGATGATACCTCAGTTGCAATTATCAGGGATGGTTATGTACTTTCTAATCTCATAGCAAACCAGGATATACATATGTCTTATGGCGGGGTTGTCCCGGAACTGGCATCCAGAGCTCATCAGGCAAATATTGTACCTGTAACACAGCAGGCGATGGTAAAAGCCGGAGTAAACAATGAAGATATTGACGCAGTTGCTTTTACACGTGGACCCGGACTCCTCGGTTCGCTGCTGGTTGGAACTTCTTTTGCCAAAGGATTTGCAATTGCACAGAATATTCCTTTAATTGAAGTAAATCATCTTCAGGCACATGTTCTGGCTCATTTTATTCTTGAGAAAGATAAGAATAACCGGTTACCTTCATTCCCTTTCTTATGTCTGCTTGTGTCAGGAGGTCATACACGGATAATTGTCATGAAGAGCCAGTTGGAGATGGAGGTTATCGGAAACACTATTGATGATGCAGCAGGTGAGGCTTTTGATAAATGTGGAAAAGTAATGGGTTTTACTTATCCTGCAGGTCCGCTGATCGATAAACTGGCTATTGAAGGAAACATGAATGCTTTCAGGTTTTCAAAACCTCATGTTAAAGGTCTTGATTTCAGTTTTAGCGGATTAAAGACAAGCTTTCTCTATTTCCTTCGAGACAGGTTAAAAGAAGACTCTGATTTTATAGAAAACAACAAAGCCGATTTGTGTGCCTCCCTTCAGCATACGATAATAAGTATTCTGATCGCGAAAGTAGTGAATGCCTCCTTGCAAACGGGAATCAGGGAGATTAGTATCGCCGGGGGCGTATCAGCAAATTCCGGGCTGAGGAACGAAATGAAAAAAGAGGCAGAAAAGAGAAATTGGAATTTATTTATTCCTGAGCTCAGGTATACTACAGATAATGCTGCAATGATTGGAATTACAGGATACTATAAATATCTTAGAGGTGAATTTTCTGGTCATGACATAACTCCGCTGGCCAGGTATTAATTATATTTTATTTTTTTTTAGTAATTTGGTGGCAAATTATATAAGATGGAGGAGTTGAGAATTTCACCGACAAAGAATACACCTGAGATAATTTTAAATCCTGAGGGGATAATTCGTATTAAAGGCCGGTCAATACATGAGAATGTAACTGATTTTTTCGAACCTGTTGAAGATTGGATCAGCGAGTATATAACGGTTCCGGCAGAAGTTACAAGTGTGGATTTGAATCTTGAATATTTTAACAGCGCCAGTGCAAAAGTCTTCATACATATTTTACAAAAGATTACTTATGTAACATTAAAACATAAGAAATTCATATTCAACTGGTATTACGAAGATGGGGATGATGACATTCTCGAACGTGGAGAATACTTTTCTTCAGTACTTGATGTCAAGTTCAATTTCATCAAACTAAAATGATTCCCTTATTTTGTCAGGGCATGCTTTGTGGTTCAATAATTTACATTTAACAAGATGGTACACAAAGGAGTGAGTTTGTTCTTCAGCTTCACTCAGCCAATGGATCGGCAACTCTGCCCATAAATAGTATTGAACTGGTTGTTGTCTCTCTGATAATGTAGAGAAATGAATGGTCTATATTAAGGATGAGAGGCTCAATTATTGCTGTAGTTGAGATTCCAACTATTGTAGCAGCGGCAGCTTCCGTACCTTCTTCATTTGTTTCTATAAATGCCTGGTGGAGCACTAAACTGATATAAAGTTTGAGATCAGATATATTTGAAAAATCAGCATTATTGCCAAAAGTTATTCCCATTCCCATATCAGTTAATATATTACTAAGTTCCCTTTTATATCCATATTTAAAACGCGGAAATGAAAGTTCAGTCTTTCGGGAACTCATCAGATTGAGCCATCCTTTCACGCTGTTGTTATTTATTAAAGGAATTATATTATTAATACCATTGCTATCGTCAGGAAGGATCACATCCATCACAAAATTTCCTTGTCCGTAAGGTAGTTCTGCCAGTGTAAATCCTTCACCCTTATAAATTTTGTAATCAGAGGTCTGTTTCATCATTGGAACCTGTTCTGTTACCCCGCCTGGTTTATAATATGATCCCTGAACAGTATTAGATGCGTCGAACTGAGATTTCCATTTTCCTTTAAAATAGATGGCATTAATTAATAGCATTACTGTGTTTGGATCGAGTTTGTCAACCATATTTTTTATTAATCCGTTTGTCTTGGCATCAATCCAGTTGTTTATCAGTGAAGGAACCTGTGGATCGGTAATGTCAAATGACTTGGATTCGGCATTATAATATCCGGTAAGAATATCGGTAAAAGGTTTTTTTACAACAAAATTCTTCTCACTCCAAACGGAGTTGGCAATTGAGATTAAAACCCGCTTATCAACACTAAGGAGTGCTTCCGTAAGACCTTTATATGAGTTATTGATTATATCAGGAGTTAATCCATTCATTCTTAAGGCTTTCAGCATTGAATCGCGGGTTGCCCCGTTTGCTCCGTTAAGTGTCATGGAAAGGGCAGATGAGATGCTGAGAGGAGATATGATTATATTTTCAGATTCCGTAGAATTATCAAGAACTTTCCTGAAAATGTCGAACGCAAACGAATTATCTGATTCAATAAGTGAGACCTGATTGGTGGTCAGATTAATCGGAACCGGATCAACCGGTAAAGGTCCGGAAGATTCTTTTTTGCATGATGAATAAATCAAAGGAATTACGACTAATAATGCAATTGCGGTTTTGGAAATATTTCTTTTCATGATTTTCAATTTTGAGGGACTGATTAAACTGAATCAAATCCAATTTAGTGAAGTCCGGGTTATCAGGTGAAAATGTTCAAAAACCATGCCACTTGATCATGATTTCTTTTTTCTTTTTTTTGAAGTTTCCTGATATGCCCTGAGATAGATAAATGATACAACAAAAAAGATCATACTCAATATTAGAAGCATTATGAATGCAAATACTGATGGTTTGTCCAGTCCGGGTATCGGATGCTTCAACCTGAAGAAATATCCGTAAATAGTATAGATCAGAACCATTATAGAAACTATAAAACTGAAAATTATCATTGTCCCGTCAAATATCCTGGTTGTTTTGTAAAACTTTGTATTCTTAAATGTTCCATAAGATGACCGGGCATAAACCGTAGCTCTTTTTCGTGACCTGTCCTGCCTGTATTTTCTCCAGTCTTCCATTGCCTGCTGGTATAACTGATCATCAGTCATGATTTTTTCGTGATTTGCAATTAAAAACTCGTAAGCTTCGGTTATGCTTATAAAATGGTCCTTTGCATCAGGTGCAGGATTGATATCAGGGTGATAAAGGCGTGCTTTTTTCCGGTAAGCCTTTTTTATATCGTCAATTGAAGCGTTTGACTGAATACTAAGGATTTCATAATAATCTGTAGATGTCATATTTTCAACTTATATTGCTCCACGATTGCTTTTGACTGAAAAGCCGTTTCAGTTCGGATCTGAAGATCAGGTTCTGATTACTTTCAAGTAATGGATCGAGGTCGATTATCTCTTCAGCAATATGTCTTACATATTCAATTAATTGTCCGTCTTTACCAAGATCGGCTATCTTCAGGTCAAATGGAATTCCACTTTGAAGTGTTCCTTCAATATCGCCAGGACCCCTGAGTTGGAGATCGGTTTCTGCAATTTCAAAACCATCGTTCGTCCTGATCATTACTTCAATTCTTTTAGCGGCTTCTCTTGAAAGCTTGTCGGAACTCATAAGGATGCAATATGACTGATCAGCGCCTCTGCCAACACGTCCTCTTAACTGGTGTAACTGAGAGAGTCCGAATCGTTCTGCGCTTTCAATGACCATTACGGTTGCATTGGGAATATCAACTCCAACCTCGATAACTGTTGTAGCAATCAGTATATGAGCCACCCCGTCCTTAAAAAGCTTCATCGACATCTCTTTATTAGCCGGCGTCATTTTCCCATGAACAATACTTATGCAATATTTTGGGGCAGGGAAAATTCGCGATATCGTATCCCAGCCATCCTCAAGATCTTTATAATCCATGGTTTCAGATTCTTTGATAAGAGGATATACGATATAAATCTGACGTTTTTGGGCTATCTGGTTCCTGATAAACCCAAAAACCTTATTTCTTTCTGAATCAGTAAAATGCATTGTTTTTATTGGAACCCTTCCCGGAGGAAGTTCATCGATTACCGAAACATCAAGGTCCCCGTAAAGAGTCATAGCTAGTGTTCTTGGAATAGGAGTGGCAGTCATAACGAGAATATGCGGTGGATCGAGGTTTTTCTGCCAGAGCCTTGCTCTCTGGGCAACTCCAAACCTGTGCTGCTCATCGATAATCACTAACCCCAGGTTGGCAAACTGGACATTTTCTTCGAGAAGAGCATGAGTGCCTATAAGTATATTTAACGATCTGTCAAGCAGTGATTCTGCAATTGATTTACGCGAGGACTTTTTTGAGGAACCCGTAAGCAAACGTATTTTAATATCAATTCCCTCAAGTAATTTAGTGATGCTCTGATAATGCTGGTTTGCCAGAATTTCAGTGGGAGCCATGATGCATGCCTGATACCCGTTATCTATCGCAATCAGCATACTCATCAGTGCGACAAGTGTTTTTCCACTGCCTACATCTCCCTGAAGCAACCGGTTCATTTGTTTTCCTGAACCCAGATCTTTTCTTATCTCTTTCATCACTCTTTTCTGTGCGTCGGTAAGAGTAAAGGGTAAATTGTTATAATAAAAATTATTAAAATTATCGCCCACGCTTGAAAAAACAAACCCCTTGAATTTCAGGTTACGGTTTGATTTAAATCGTAGAAGATTCAGCTGAATATAAAACAACTCTTCAAATTTCAAACGGTGTCTGGCCCTTTCAAGTTCATCCGGATTTGCCGGGAAATGGATTTTATGGAGAGCCTCATGAAGCTCCATCAGCTTATATCGTGAGACAATGTAACCGGGTAATGTTTCAGGCAATCTTATCTTAATCTGCTTCAACATATTGCCTAAGAGCTTACTGATCGTTTTTGAAGAAATAAACTGATTCTTAAGTTTCTCAGTAGTACTATACTGTGCCTGCAAAGCAGAATTCAGCCGTTCAGCCATTTTATCGGCAGCCTCAATTTCAGGATGAATTACATTAATAATTCCGTTAAAAACACCCGGTTTCCCAAATACAATGAATTCGACACCGGGACTAAAACTACCGGTGATCCATTTTCCACCCTTAAACCATACAAGCTTTATCGTTCCGGTATCATCCTGAAAATCAGCAACTAACCGTTTTCCCGCGCCATGGCCCTCGGTAGTATATCCTTTTATTATACCTCTTATCTGAACAAACGGAAGGTCCGGATCAAGTTCTGCAATCTTATAGAACCTGGTTCTGTCAATATATTTGTATGGAAAATAGTAGAGCAGATCGCGGAATATAAAAATACTCAACTCTTTATTAAGTAGTTCCGCCCTTTTGGGGCCGACTCCCTGCAAATAGGTAATTTCAGTATCTAAAAATTCCTTGTTGATCATCAGATAAAAAGTTATTTATTCCAATGCCCCTATTCCGGTAAAGGGGGCTAATTCGGACATGTTTTGGCCCTCCGATCCATTAAGAGCTAATTCTTTGGAATTTAAGAGTAATTATGCTTATATCCAGAGTATTACCCCCCCTTGGGGGGGAAGGGGGGTAAAAAGAATCTTTGCGACCTTTGATGTTAATGGATTTCATTATCCGAAAATACGTATTTTTGGAAACCTGTCCTAATTATAACGCCAGTGCCGAGATGATTTTTTTCCGGGCAATCAAATATCTGAATTATATCTTACTATCAAGCCATAGGAAGGGACATGGAATACACAGTCCTTTTGTTTATGATCTGGTTTCAAAAGTCTTCCGGAGAAAAACTGATCCTTTTGTTATCTTAAAAGTAGAACTGGTCAGGAAGAAGCTGATCTCTGATAACCGAAGAATATCTGTTAAAGACCTTGGTTCCCGTTCAGGATCATTGAAAACAAACTTGAGAAAAGTATCTGAGATAGCAAGATATTCAGCTGTTCCTGTGAAATATGGGAGATTTTTGTCAAATATGGCTGCTGAATTCGGTCAACAACTGATAATTGAGTTAGGTACCTCCTTGGGAATAAGCGCAATGTACCTTGCTGCTTCTTGCCCGGATTCAGTTGTGTGCACGGTGGAGGGTTGCCCTATAACGGCAGGCGTGGCGAGGCAAAATTTCGTTGAAGCCGGATTTAAAAACATTATGGTACTAGTAGGTCCGTTTGAAGAAATATTGCCGGGTTTCGCAACAATAGGTGTTACACCTGGATTGGTTTTTATTGATGGGAATCACCGGAAGGAACCGGTAATAAAATATTTTAACCTGATGGCAGAGCTTTCAGACACCAGTACAGTTATTATCATTGATGATATCGACTATTCAAAAGAAATGGCGGAAGCATGGGACAAAATCAGGCTTCATAAGAAAGTCTCCGTCAGCATTGATATTTTCAGGATGGGAATTCTCTTTTTCAGGGAGGGAATTAATCATAATAACTATAGAATCAGATATTAATAAAAATTAAGGTTATAAAATTTATTATTAGACATATTTAATCTAATTTCGGAAATTCAAATTTTAATCGTTATGGATAAAGTAATTGAGATTCATGATATTGTTAAGAATTATCAGGTCGGATCAGTAATTGTAAGGGCTTTACGGTCAGTCTCTATTAATATTGAAAGGAATGAATATGTTGCAATAATGGGACCATCAGGATCAGGAAAATCTACTTTAATGAACCTGCTTGGATGCCTCGATACTCCATCAAGCGGAAGTTATGTTCTAAATGGAACGGATGTCAGTAAAATGGAAGATGATTATCTGGCAGAAATAAGAAATAAAGAGATTGGATTCATTTTTCAGACCTTTAATCTGCTTCCCAGATATTCTGCGCTTGAGAATGTAACCTTGCCTTTAATATATGCTGGTGTACCTAAACTTGACAGAGAAAAGGTAGCAGTTGAAACGCTGGAACAGGTTGGCCTGGGAGACAGGATGACTCATAAACCAAATGAGTTGTCAGGCGGACAACGTCAGCGCGTTGCTATTGCCAGGGCTCTGGTAAACAAACCATCAATTATACTCGCAGATGAACCTACCGGTAACCTCGATAGCAAAACATCTCTTGATATCATGGGATTACTTGATGATATTCATAAAAAAGGGAATACGGTGATTGTTGTTACACACGAAGAGGATATTGCTAAGCATGCCGCCCGCATTATCAGATTGTTCGACGGGGAGATTGCTCAGGATTACCGGAATGAAAATTATATGAAAGCATAAAGTAACAGGTCTGAGATAATTTTACTTTTTGTTTTTCCTTTTATTTAATCATGAAGATATATACCCTTAAAGGTGACGATGGTACAACTTCATTATCAGGAGGCAGAAGAGTTCCAAAACATTCGGTACGTGTGGAAGCGTATGGTTCTGTCGATGAACTGATTGCCTGGATCGGACTTTTAAGGGATCACAAAGAAAATAAAAAAAGGGAAAAACTTCTTATTTATATACAGAGCCAGCTTATGTGTTGCGCTGCTGCACTTGCCTTCGATGATCAAAACATTAATATCAGAAAGATATTACCTGATCCAGATTGCTTGTCAGTGGTTGAAAAAGAAATTGACACGATGGAGGAGACCCTTCCTCCATTAAATAATTTTGTTCTTCCGGGAGGAAATATACTCGTATCATATTGTCATATAGCCCGATGCGTATGTCGCAGGGCAGAGAGGGCTGTTTTTAGGTTAAACAAAACTGAAGAATCGCCTGAAATTGTGAATAAATTTCTTAACCGTCTTTCAGATTTTTTATATGTTTTGTCAAGAAAAATTGCCTTAGACGCTGATATTGAAGAGATTAAGTGGATGGTCTGAAATGTTAAAAAACTTAAAATAAGGTATTGCTTTTTAAATAAAATAATATATATATTTGCAAACTTTGTTTTAAGCTTTACTTAATCAGGAAAATATGTATTGGACACTTGAATTAGCATCAAAACTTGAGGATGCTCCATGGCCTGCCACTAAGGATGAGCTGATTGATTTCGCCATTAGGTCAGGTGCCCCTATGGAAGTTATTGAAAACCTGCAGGAAATTGAGGATGAGGGTGATATTTATGAAAGTATCGAAGATATCTGGCCGGATTATCCCAGTAAAGACGACTTCTTTTTTAATGAAGATGAATACTAAAAAAGAGGCTGATTCAAAAGTCTTGTTTCCCCCACTTTTTTTTCTTCTTAACCCTTCCCCATCCCCTTCCCTTAAACAATAAGGGAAGGGGTGTAATACGTTTAATCACAATGATTTGTACCCTCCCCTTATTCGTTTAAGGGGAGGGTTAGGGAGGGGTTCAAAATACAATAAATTGACCTTTTGAGACAGCCTCTTTTTTTATTTATTGAATATATCATCCCTCTTTTTAGGCCGTATACTATCAAACCATTTGTACCCTTCAAGTCTTACATGGGTGAGAGGAAGAGGCGGATCGATAAAGCCTTCAGGATTGTCATGTTCATATATTTCAGATACCTTACCTTTATCAAGAATAACTTCCATATTTGCACATTTTGATTGGTCCACACCGGCAACATTTTCTCCGTCAAGAAGGTAGTACAGTGCTTCCCCGTTACCCTTTATATTTATCAGGTACAATTCATTGTTTTTGAAATGACCCGTAAGTGACCGGCCTTTAATCTGGTTAAATCTCGATGTATCTACCTGGCTTGCAATAAAGGCATTATTATATAATTCCAACCGGTCTGTCTGACGGTTTTTTGTAAAAACCGCCATTGAGTCAGAAGTAAGCTGGTCTTCATTTGACCAGATCACAGGTGCATTGTAGAGTCTGATAACTGAATCCTGGAATGAATATGAAAGAGAATCGCATTTTGCCTGCATGTCTTTGCTGAAAATACGGCACCCATAATATGCCCGCATAAGCCTGTAGTCTTTTCCTGATGTGTCTGATACTGTAATTGATTTAATAGTATCAGCATGCAGGAACAATGAGTCCTGTTTTGAAATTTGAATAAATACTGCCCTGTTTGTCACAAAAAACTTTTCGGGTTGTTTATAATACCATGCATAGTTGCCCTCTACCGCTATCTTGTTAGCAGTATCTTCAATAACTACATTCCTGAATGATTCTCCGAATCCGGTGCTATCATTAAAAAAAAGTGAATCACCGTGTATGATTTGTTTTCGATTGTCAATCATGGAGTTTTTCCAGACTGAGGTGATCTCTTTTTTTGTGTCATACCATCCTTTTTCACAATAAAGATATAAACTATCGCCATTTAATTCGGTTGGACCGGTGAAATATGCAATATCTGATATGGTATTGTAATCCATTGTATCAGCAGTCATCACATATTCAGGATTCACTATTTTTACGCTATCCTTGAAATGAAACAGGTTTTCTAGCGAATAAAAAACACCAATAATGCTTGTCAGCGTATTTTTTGCGTTCGTAATTCTGCCCCTGTTTGTATACCGGGCAATTCTGGTATTTACATCATAATGAATTGAGTCGGTATACAGGTGAGTGTCTTTATCAATAAGCTCAACATTTGTTTTTACAAAAGCTAATCCGGTTTTCCCGTCATAAAACAGATATTCTCCATAGAGATTCAGTGTGTCACCCTGTTGAATATGTATTTTGCTGTAGGCAGTCACCTGATTTTTATCAGGATAATAAAGTGCACTATCGCACCACATCTTTATTTTGTCATCCTGTAGTCGTACATTACCTAAAAGATGGTGAATGTCCTTTCCTGTAAGGGGATCTCTAAAAGTATCATCTATGTCAGCATTTTTAAGATCTATTCTTTTTCTAGTTGATTTATTATCAGGTATATTCTGAGATTGTAGTATTAGAACAAGAAAAAGAAGGATAACGACATAAAGAAGATATCGTACCGAAATTTTATTAACAATTTGTTTCAATTTATTTATTTCAGCCATCCTTGTTTTAAGAAGTCACATGATTTGAATTCCTCGCTTATTTTGATATAAGTGATATCAATCTTGTTTTTAACCCATTTATCAAAAACATCCCCTCTTTCTTTAACCAAAGCAGCATCATACAGGCTCTGATAATCATCTTTAAGGTTTGCCGAATGGGCAGGAAGTACATTATCAAGTTTGATTATTCTGAAAACCTCATTATTATTCTCATCTGTTGTTTTAAAAGGGTCTGATATTTCCCCAACCTTCATTTCCCTGATTTTTACATACATTTCAGGGTTTAATTCTTCAAGAGTGAACCATGATATACGGGCTGAAGGATTTGGGCTTACCATTTTTCCACCATTAATCCTGCTGTCTTTGTGGGTGGAGAAACGCATTGCAGCTGTTTCAAACTTGATGCTGTCTTTCCTTATCAGATTGGCAATGCTGTCGAGTCGGGCCATTGCTTTTGCTGCCTGTTCCGGTTTGACTTTCGGCCTTATAAGAATATGGCGTGTATTAGCCAAATCGCCTTTACGTTCAATGAGTTGAATAATATGGAATCCATACTTGGTTTCTACAATTCTGGAGACAGTATTTTTAGTGAGACTGAAAGCCGCGTCGGCATATGGTTTTTCAAGTTCACCACGAACGCGGAATCCTATTTCACCACCGTTTTTTGCACTTTCGGGGTCCTCAGAATACATAATTGCAAGGACATTAAAACTCTTGCCCGCAAGGATCTGACTTCTTATGTCGAGCAGTTTCTGACGAGCTTCAGCTTTATTCTCTTCATTATCGGGCGGATCGGACTGAATGAGGCTTATTTCATATTTTGCAGGTACAACAGGGAGGCTGTCTTTTGGGAGCGAATTATAAAACTTCTTCAGAGCTGCCGGTGTGATTGTGATATTTTTAGAGATTTTGCTCTGTACTTCTCCCACAATCTGCTGTTCCAAAAGTTTTTTCTTTATATCCCTTTTGATCTCAGGCATACTTTTCTTAAAGTATGTAACAAGCGCCTCTTCACTTCCTGCTGTCCTGATGGCATCATTCATCCTCATATTCAGATCACCTTCAACTGCATCATCGGTAACATTAATACTATCTATCCTGGCCTGATCCATGAAAAGTTTTGAAACAAGCATCTGCTGAAATACCCTGCAGGTAAGATTATTTATAGGAGTTTTATCCCCATTTCTTATCAGATCTCCAACGGTATTCTCCAAATCGGAAAGGTAGATAACCTCATTTCCGACAACAGCTGCTACTGATTCAACAAGAACCTGAGAATTAGCAATAAATACTCCTGGCAGAAACAAGCATATCAGTGTCAGGCAAAATCTTAATTTTTTTTTCATCATATTATTGTATCAATATATCTTAAAACTGTTATCCTTAAGCGCATCATTATATATTCCATTCTCAAGTGATTGAATAAATTCGAATCTCCTGGTATTCCAGATGATTCTCTTTATATCATCTTTGACATATTCAAAAGGGGCAAGGGAAGATCTTAACCTGAAATCACGTATAGAGACCAGGTATTCCGAGGAGGAATCACTGGTTTCGAAAAAAGTATTTCTTTTCAGGAAATATTCCTCATTTTCAATATTTTGCGGCAATTCAACGGATAGCTTGTCCATAGGAACCCATTCTTCGTTGAAATCATCGAACTTTTCAGCAAACTGATAACAATAACTTTCAAGTTGCTGAAAATCATTATGATCATTTGATCGTGCGAGTATTCTTATTTTATTCAGATCGGGAGTTTCCAAAGGTATTTTTATGAAAAGAGCTTTTACAATATTTGAAGTGAGAACAAAACTGTTTTCGTTGGCGGCGTAATAATTTTCAAGTTCTGTTTCGGTTAATATAGTATCCAGTTTTTCAAGAATCATTTGTCGCTGATACTGATAAATGACCAGATTTGATCTTGTTTCCTCAAGTTGCTTAGTTATTTCATCTTTGAGTGCAGGAGACAGATTTTCTTCAGCTTTCTGTAATAATAACTGTCTCTTTGCCCATTTGTTTATATAATTTTGGAACAAAGCTACGGAGTCAGCCTCATTTATGCCCCGCTGAATAAGTTTTGGCATTTCATCATAATATAGGACAATATGACCTACTTCCGCTATAACAATTCTTTTATTCTGGTTATGTTTGTTTCTACAACCCACTAAAAGTAAAATGCTAAATAATATGATAATTAACTTATTCATTTTTCAAATTCTTCTTCACCTCCTCGAGTACTGAATTATCAATCTTAACGCTATATTTTTTATTTAATTGTCTGATCCATTCACTCTCCAGGAAATCCTGGTATCCGGTCATCACTTCTCCCTGAACTCTTTCAAATTTCAGAGGAGAGGGTTCTATGACCCTTTTGATAAGGATTATTGACGGAAAACCATCAATGGTAAAAGGTTGTGAGCCGCTGATCCATTCAATTTTATCTATTTCATGATTGTCACCCTTGAACCACATACCCTTTTTAATTAAAAGCAAAGTATCATTTTTTTTGTTGAATTTCTTGAGAAGAAGATCGTCCAAATCAGGTCTCTGTGAATATTTTTTTAATGCTGCTGATAATAATTTCTCTCCGTCAGGAGCTTTTATTGTATAAATCTCAGCCTCAATTCCTCTGCCTGAAAGCCAGTTATTTTTGTGCTCATTGTAATAATTGCGCATGCCCGACGAATCATTACTCACTCTGTTCCATACATTCTTGCCGGATATTTCAAAAAGAAGCATCCCATCATGGAATTCGTTCATGAGATACCTGAATTCCGGATATTTTTTTTCGAGGATTGAATTCTCATAACTGATTAAATGATCAGATGCTCTGGTTTCAATCAATCGGTTAATAAATACTGATGAATCCTTTGTAACAAGCAAAGATCCTCTTTTTTCAATGTAATCTGCGAACTCGTTTGTAGTAATATATTGGTTTGCAAATGAATACACATTTTCGTCGGGAATTGAAGTCCTGTCGTATTTCTTTAATCCTTGAATAACAAGCGTATCGGTGTGCCCTACAAACCAATTACAGGCATCCTGGTTAACCTCGAAATTGTATTCCTTTTTCAATTTCTCGACAAATGTTTTTTTGCTTATGGAATTGAGATAAGACTGGTTGATTTTGCTTTCGAGGAAGGATCTTGATTCTTCAAAAGTACCAGGGGATTTTTTATCAAGCAGTTTAATAATATGCCATCCGTAAATCGTATGAACAGGTTTTGTATACTTTCCGGTATCTGTTATGGCGAATGCTGCCTCAGAAAATTCACTTATTATGTCGCCTGTTCCAAACCAGTTAAGTTCACCTCCTTTTACCGCTGATTCTTTGTGATCTGAATACTTTTTAGCAAGTTCAGCGAATGAAGCTCCTTCCTGTAACATTTTATAAATGCTGTTAATCTCCTCTTCTGCCTTTTGAGCCTCTTTATCATCAGTTCCGGGTGGAACAGCCTTCATTATGTGAGCTACTTTTATTTTACCTTTTGAGGGCCGTTTATCTGTTACTTTGATAATATGATATCCGAAGGGTGTTCTGACCGGCATTGAAATATTGCCTTTCTTCAGAGAATATGCAGCATCTTCAAATGGCATTATCATTTGAAAGACTGAAAAATACCCAAGGTTTCCTCCATTTATCTTTACTGATTTATCATCGGAACTTCCCCGTGCAACAATTTCGAAAGGTTCACCCTTTATTATTCTTTCCCTGATATCGATAGCTTTTTGCCATGCTTTCATTGTATCTGCAGGAGAAACTTCCTGAGGCATAGCGATCAAAATATGCCATGCGTTAATTTCTGTTAAGGATCTCTGGTAGGTTTTCTGAAGGAGTTTTTCTTTGATTTGTGAGTCAGTCAGATAATTCTGTGCGAGCTGGGTACGGTATCCATTCAGCTCATTTCTGAATGATCTTGTTGTATCATAACCTTCGCTGAGAGCGTCGGCTACTTTAAGTTTAAAAATTGTAAATTGTTGCAGATAACCATCGATATCCAAAGTTTTTCCCGGCTCAATACTTTTTTTATACATCCTGATGAATTCACCTGCCTGTATCTTGTTTCCGTCTACAGTCATCAGTGTTTTTGTATTCAAATCCTGTGCCTGGCAAACAACCGGGAACAGATATATCAAAGTGATTAAATAATATGATCTGATCTTCATCAGGATTTTCTGATACCGGTTATTCAAATGATTTTCTGCTATAATTAGGTGCTTCCCTCGTTATGGATACATCATGAGGGTGGCTTTCTATAATGCCTGAATGTGTTATCCTTACAAATTTACCGTCTTTCTTAAGAACAGCAATATTTTTGGCTCCCAGGTATCCCATTCCGGCTCTTAAACCTCCGGTCATCTGGTAAATTACTTCAGCGAGTGTTCCTTTGTATGGCACCCTTGCTTCAATTCCTTCCGGAACCAGTTTTTTTATATCATCCTCAATATCCTGAAAATACCTGTCCTTTGAACCTTGCTGCATTGCCTCAATCGATCCCATTCCTCTGTATGCTTTAAACTTACGTCCGTTATAAATAATGGTATCTCCCGGAGATTCTTCAACACCTGCAAAAAGTGATCCTGCCATAATTGAATCGGCGCCGGCAGCTATTGCTTTGATTATATCGCCTGAATACCTTATTCCACCATCAGCAATTACCGGAATACCTGAACCTTCGATTGCTTTTGCAACATTATATATAGCAGATAGTTGTGGTATTCCAACGCCTGCAATTATCCTGGTTGTACAGATTGATCCCGGCCCGATTCCTACTTTTACTGCATCGGCCCCTTCATCGGCAAGCTTTTTGGCAGCTTCAGATGTAACAATATTCCCCGCAACAACTTCAACCTGAGGATAGTTCCTTTTTATTTCTTTCAGAATATTTATAACGCTTTTTGTATGAGCATGTGAGGTATCAATAGAAATTGCATCGACATTTGCATTTATAAGAGCTTCAACCCTCTCCATAGTATCAGCAGCAATCCCGACTGCACCGGCAACTCTGAGCCTTCCTTTGTCATCCTTGCATGAATTCGGACGATCCTTGGTTTTTGTTATGTCTTTATAAGTGATCAAACCAATCAGTTTACCTGATTCATCAATCATCGGGAGCTTTTCAATCTTATGTTTCTGAAGGATCCTGGCGGCAGCTTCAAGGTTAGTCTGATGGTTTGTTGTGATCAGATTAGTTGTCATTACTTCTGTTATCTTCCGGGAGGGATTGTTTTCAAATCTCAGGTCCCTGTTTGTGACAATTCCTTTCAGAATTCCATTTTTATCAATAACAGGAATGCCTCCGATCTTATATTCGCTCATTAAATTCATTGCTTCAGCTACAGTGGCTTCGAGGTTGATAGTTATTGGATCAAAAATCATAACATTTTCAGCCCTCTTGACGCGCTTAACCTGTGAAGCCTGCTTTTCGATGGACATATTTTTATGAATCACCCCTATACCACCTTCACGTGAAATGGCAATAGCCAATTCATCTTCTGTAACTGAGTCCATTGCTGCAGAAACAACCGGCGTATTGATACGTATGTTTCTTGTGAACATGGAGCTGAGATCGACTTCCCTTGGAAGAACCTCAGAATATGCAGGAACCAGAAGGACATCGTCGAATGTTAATCCTTCATAAAGTATCTTATCTTTTAAGAATGACATCAGATGAGAAATTAAGTTTTTAATGGCGCAAATTACGAAAAAAAACAGAACTGGAAATACACCTGGTTCACTGGATTTTTTAAACCCATCCCCCAACCCCTTCCCTTAAGTCAAATAGAAGGGGAGTAACTTATTGAATATCATCAATGTAACCCTTCCCTTATTGTTTAAGGGAAGGGCTGGGGAAGGGTTAAGAAATAGTTATTACATTTGCATATAGTGCAATCCGGAATGAATATTGAATCGTACAGACAGGTTTTAACAAAGTACTGGGGATATACAACCTTCAAACCACTGCAGGAAGATATAATTAAATCTGTTGCGGAAGGCAGGGATACACTCGGACTTATGCCAACCGGTGGGGGAAAGTCCATAACTTTTCAGGTACCTGCACTCGCCCAGGATGGAATCTGCCTGGTAATTACTCCATTGATCGCCTTGATGAAAGATCAGGTAAATCGTCTTAATGATCTGGAAATAAAATCTATAGCTATTCATTCAGGGATGTCAGGAGAAGAAATAGATAATACACTCGAAAACTGCATCTTTGGAGATTATAAGTTCCTCTACATCTCGCCCGAAAGAATATCGACCAGGCTTTTCCAGGCGAAGGTAGCAAGGCTTAACCTCTCGCTGGTAGCAATAGACGAAGCACATTGTATTTCGCAATGGGGATATGATTTCAGGCCATCATATCTGAAAATTGCCATACTAAGGGATCATATTTCCGAAAAGGTTCCGTTCCTGGCTCTGACTGCTTCAGCTACGCCTCAGGTAATTGATGACATAATGAAGAAGCTGGCCTTCAGGGAGAAGAATGTTCTCAGAACCAGTTTCGACAGGAAAAATATTTCCTATCTGGTTCGGAAAGTGGAAGAGAAAGGTACTTACCTGGTCAAGACACTGAAAAAAACAAAAGGAAGTGGCATAGTCTATGTCAGAAGCAGAAAACGATGCAAAGAGGTTGCCGAACTTCTCGTTGCAAATGGAATTAGCGCTGATTTCTACCATGCAGGATTAACTGGTGACCTTCGTGACAGGAAACAAGCTTCGTGGACGATAGGAGAGACGAGGGTTATCGTTGCCACGAATGCTTTCGGAATGGGCATTGATAAATCTGAAGTAAGGTTTGTGATTCACTGGGATATACCTGATTGTATTGAGAGTTATTTTCAGGAGAGCGGGAGGGCCGGACGTGATGGCAAACCTGCATTCGCTGTTCTTTTATATTCACCTGCAGACAAAGCCCGCCTGAAAGATAATATCCGGAAGAAATATCCGCCAGTTGAAAAGATCAAAGACACTTATGAGGCTTTATGCAATTACCTTCAGGTGCCACTTGGCTCGGGGAAAGACAACGTATTTGACTTCAATATGTATGATTTTGTGGCAAAATACAGGCTGCCGGTAATCGAAACTTACAATAGTCTTCAGTTCCTTCAGAGAGAAGGTTATATGGAATTCACTGAAGAAATAAATAATCCGTCAAGGGTACATTTTATTGTCAGCCGCGATGATCTGTATAAATTCCAGGTAGCCAACGAATCATTTGACGGATTTATTAAACTTCTGTTAAGATCTTACACAGGGATGTTCAGCGAATTTGTTCCTGTCAATGAGGAGACGCTTTCCCTCAAATCAGCTGCTACACGTGACACTATATATCAATATCTTGTGAAACTGTCAACGTTAAATATTATCCGTTATATTCCCGGCAAAAAGACAGCGCTGGTGATCTTTTCAGAGGAACGGTTGGTTCGGAAAGCATTAATGATCTCACCTGACAATTATCTTCACGTAAAGGAAAAATATGAAATCCGCCTGAACAAAATGATTGAATATGCAGATTCGGACGGCCATTGCAGGTCGGTATATCTTCTTGATTATTTTGGTGAAGAATCAGACCGGTGTGGAATCTGCGATGTTTGCCGAGAAAGGAATGAGCTGGAACTGAGCAAGTATGAATTCGATATTATTCTTGAAGATATAAAAAGTATCCTGAGTGAAAAAAATCCTGACGCAGAAGAACTTGTAAAACTGATAGATTATCCTGAAGACAAAGTTATTAAAGTTATCCGCTGGCTACTAGACCACAATAAAATACTTCCCGACAAGGATCATAAACTTAAGTGGGTTTCATAATGAATTCCATTCAGTTGCTTACAAGCGGCAACCTGAATGCGGCCATTTCCTCGGAGTTGCGCACTACCAGGACATCTCCAACCAACACGGGGTGGTTCCATGTTTTGCCCTTTATCGCCGGAAACCGTCCCAGCTCAGTGAAACGGTCCGGAGTCGCACTGACCAGGGCCAGTTCACCTTTTTCCGACAATACCAGCAATACATCCTGATCGGCCAGCAAAAGAATTTCTCCTGCATAGCGTCCTCCTCTCCACTTGAGATTACCTTTCTCAATATCAATGCATACCAGACTAAGACCGTCAAAGCCGTAAATGTTACCATTGTGAACGACGAAATCATTAAAATAAGGTCTCAGCTTGTCTGATAACCAAAGTTCTTTAACAGTCCATACCGCATTTTCCTTTTTAATAGTGAACCGCTGCATCCCTTTTCCGCCAGCCACGTTTACTGCGCTGATCAAAATATCATTTCCAGTAATCAGAGCTGGTTGGACAATAGGGGCACCGGTCATTGGGAGCTCCCATAGCAACTTTCCATTGGCTGGTGAATAGCTGGTCGCACTTGTCCTGTTCATAAAAAAGACCTGCCTGACGCCATCGATTGTTAAAAAATGCGGTGAGCTGTAACTATCTCCACCGTCTGGTCCTGACCAGCGCTGCCTGCCTTTTTCAACGTCATAAGCAACTATTTCGCCTGATATGGCAACATATACGGTACTGTCAACTACTAAAGGTGAGCTGGTGTAACCCCAACCTGGTATTTTTACTTTAGTGTCTTTCGCAGCATTGCGAGACCATACAACATTCCCGTTACGTGCATCAAGTACATTGAGAATTCCAGTTGCACCTAAAGTGTATACCCGGCCATTGCTGAGAGTAGGCGTAGAACGCGGACCTGCTCCGGCATGCGAGTCCCAGAAACGGGCAGTATCGCTGTGTCTCCACACCGGTTCGCCGGTATTCAAATTGTAACAGGTAACCATCTCAAAATCACCACGCTGTTCCTGAGTATAGAGCAAAGTACCATGAATTGCAAAGGATGAACAACCTGGTCCGACAGGCCGTCGCCATATCTCAATCGGAGGTGTTTTAATCCAGTCGGTGTTGATATGCACACCATGAATGATATCATCGCGATTGACACCACGGAAGCCAGGCCATTCAGCTTCTTTTGCCATTGCCGCTGAATCCAGAGGAATTGCAGTCAATTTATTGTTGGTCTGAGCAATCAGACGAGCCTCAGATGTTTTGGCCCACCTCAATGCAAAATAATGATGGGCTGCACTATCCATTCCATCAGAACGCAGCAATGCCCAGAAACCTGATGCGACCACTATTGTTGCGATCATAGTTGCACGTCTGTATTTGTCGGAGAAGTATTGGCCGGCCACTGCCCATGAAACAAATGCAAGGCTCATCACTGGAATTGAATATAACAGAAACATCATTCCCATCATAGACGTTCCTATGGATTTATCGATGAGTTTCGAAGTAACAGCAAGTGCAACAATTATTAGAACCGGAGCTATCCAACGTTCGAATCGTGGTGCCCTGCTAAAAAAGATCCACCAGATAATTATCAATAATCCACAAATAACCCCGCCAAACAAACCGATTGCAATAGCTGATGGCACAAAAGCAGGGATGATAAATCTGAGAAGCCACTGTAGTATTACGATGACCACTCCTGGCCATAGCCTCAGCGTTTTTTGCTGAATTGAACCAATGGTATTTTTATCAGCATTCATTTTTTCTGTTTTTTTTTGATTCACTTTGAACTGATGTAAGCTTATTAGACCATTTGAAGCATAGGTGGGATAATTATCTATACGGTGTAATACAGCATATTTTGTAATAGGGATATATCATTCCGGGAATGATTTATTACGTGCCGATCTCTTATTTAGCTGTCTGTGCAATTCGTATAATTTTTTTGGCAATATCCTCAGGAGAAAGAATAAAATCTATACACCCGCTGGCTATTGCGCTCTTCGGCATATCAGGCTGATCTGCTGTTTCAGGCTTCTGTGCAATTGTTATGCCACCCGCTTCTCTTATCCCACACAGTGCTTCTGCACCATCCCCGTCATACCCGGATACGATTACAGCGATAAGTTTGCCATCCCAGTTCTGTGTCAGCGAACGGAGAAAAACCGTAATCACATCGGGCCATCCTCTAGGTTTTGAAATTGGCTTAAGCCGGAACTCATCCCCGAGAACGTGCAAGTCGCGTTTTTCAGGTATGATAAAAACATGGTTAGGCTGGATATCAAGTCTTTCCGTAATAAGTTCAACCGGCATCTTTGTATAACGTGGAAGAATCTCATGGAGCAGGGTTGCTGCAGATCTCAGGTGATTGACGATTACTATGGCAACACCCATATCGTCCGGCAGATGCTTTAACAACCGTATATAGGCATCGAGTCCCCCGGCTGACCCCCCCACACAAACAATTGGAAAATCTTTTACCCCACTCTTTGTTTTCATAGATAATTATATTGAAGTCTGAAAGAGTTTAATAATACAAAGATAATGGATCTGGTTATCATTCTGCCCGTTAAGTTAAGTTTAAATTGTGATAAAATCTGCCGTAAGGAAACATAGGTGGTCGCCACAATTTTATTATTGTAATGCAGTTATTTTTTTTGCTTTTATATAATATCCTTTCTTAAAACTGAATTAATATACAAAAACTATTTATAATCTTATTTGAACCTGTCAAGAATTTCCTTTGGTACTTTATCCGGTGATCCACAATCAAAAGGAGGTTTGGGATCATACTCAATTGCAAGCTGAAACATCATAGCGACCTGATCTCCCGCAATTTTACTCGCTAAATACAATGCCATATCTATTCCGGCAGATACTCCCGCTGAAGTAATATATTTCCCGTCCTGAATATATCTCTCATCCTTAACCGTGACGTTAAACTTCCGTAACTGATCTTTTCGTCTCCAATGTGTTGTGCAATTTTTCCCATCCAGTAATCCGGTTTGGGCTAGAAGAAGAGAACCTGAACAAACCGAAACGGTCCATTTTGTTGTGGCGTCTATTTTTCGAATCCAATCGAGTACTTCTTTGTTCTTTAATAATTTATCTATTCCTGGTCCACCCGGGATTAATAAAATGTCAGCTTCAGAAATCTCATCAATCGAACTGTTGGCAAAGATTTTTAATCCATATGGGTCCTTGTACGCTCTCTTTTCAGTACCAACAAGATAGATTTCAGAGTTTGGAAGTTTATTTAATACCTCATAAGGCCCTACAATATCAAGAGCTGTGTAATTGTCAAAAAGAAGAATCATTATTTTCATAGCTGTGGTCAATTTTAGGTGTGCAGTATTTAAATGTGTTGGCAAATAAGACAAGAATCAAAACAATAGCTCTATTGATATCTTTAATGAATAGGAATCTGGTTAATGAGACAAGTAACGCGAAATAGCTGATGAGGCATCTTTTAAACTGTAACTTACTCCGGAAATTCTTATTAGCGCTTCCCCTTTCAGATCGGAATTATAAAATGAAACCTTTGCCTTCCCCGTTGAATCGGTTTTTATTTCAGGATTCCAGTAAATAGTCGTTCTGTTGTCAGGTATTTTGCTGTTGTTATTTTCATAATCAGGTTTATAAAACTCTCTGGCCTGGTAAATTCCCTGAAACGGGAAAATAATTGCTCCTTTGGGATTTCCCCTGTAAGAATTTGAATAGGTTGTAAATGAAATAACAGGTAAATAATCTATATCTGCCATAGGCGATCCTTTCTCCAGAAAAGAAGGTGGCGCTGCTTCATTAAATGACAATGAAGTTGGTGCTGGTCGCGGGGGTGTTACAAATCTGCTGTATTCACTTCCAGCCGCATAAAATTTTACATTTGAAATTTCATTAACAGGAATGCTTGCTACCCATTGGTAATGCACAGCGTCATAACAAGGTGGACAGGAAGCTGCTGTCATAGGGGCTCCATTTACAACAAGAATCGGCTGAATAGCATTACCAGATGCGCCAAATCCGATAGCGGTAAAAGCTTTTTCGCCAAATTCCTCATATATCATCTGAAATAAGTTTTGGTATTTTTTCCCGGTTGGATCCTTCTTTTCTAAATTGATCGTAACGTCAGGTTTAGAATACCGGGGGTGCGATTTTGCTTTGACCATAACTTCCGGCAAATATTTATATTTAATATTTGAGGCATTTAGTGACTTCATCTCAGCAAATTTTTCATTAAGGGTTTTCAGATAACCCGGTTTATATGAAACAAAGGGTAATTCATTGTTTCGATAATTAATTACCGGAATGGGAATAGTATCCAGAGTAAAATCAAGATCATCTACTCTCTCTTTTTTATTTCTATTCTGAATGAAAAAGATATGGGAATCGTAAAAGAAAGGAACGCTAATTTTAAAGCTGTTCTTTTCATCAACTTTAACAATACCACTGTAACCTGTTTTAAAGTCAAAAAAGTTAAGCTTATAATCGCTGCCGGGTCTTCGGTTATTTAAATTTAATACAGTCCCATCTATATAAAATCTCTTTTCGACAGGATACATTTCTTTTAATGTATTGCTGTACCGGATTGAATTCCATAAAAAATTACGCCAA